>Ga0316204_10007622_pt1 | contig 15657 bp, 10 predicted proteins | sample 6monrhotite_MG_2_FD_205661 | JGI IMG/M metagenome (GOLD analysis project Ga0316204, IMG submission 205661) | Microbial mat bacterial communities from mineral coupon in-situ incubated in ocean water Damariscotta River, Maine, United States -... | ecosystem: Environmental > Aquatic > Marine >... | reverse complement strand
ATTTGCTGCCCTGCTTGGGCTGCAATTTGCCGGATTTTGTCCGTTCCCAGCCGCCCTTCCAGCGCGCCTGATTTTCCCAATCTGTCGGATAGCCGGTGCCGGGTTTGGTTTCGACGTTGTTGAACCAAGCGTATTCAACGCCTTCACGGCTGGTCCAGACGTTCTTGCAGGTAACTGAGCAGGTGTGGCACCCGATACATTTGTCGAGGTTCAGCACCATGCCTATTTGTGCGCGGACTCTCATTCTGCTGCCTCCTGTGCAGGTGCTTTCCAGCTTTCCTCGTGGTCAAGCCAGTCAACTTTCTTCATCTTTCTGACGACAACGAATTCATCCCGGTTCGATCCAACGGTGCCGTAATAGTTGAAACCGTAAGATTGCTGGGCATAGGCGCCGATCATGTGGGTGGGTTTCAGGATCGCGCGGGTCACGGAATTGTGGATGCCTCCGCGATGTCCTGTCTTTTCGGATCCCGGCGTGTTCACGATCTTTTCCTGAGCGTGATACATAAAGGTGGTCCCTTCCTTGATCCGCTGGCTCACCACGGCGCGCGCAGTCAAGGCGCCGTTGGTATTGTAGAGCTCGACCCAGTCGTTATCGACGATGCCCGCCGATTTTGCGTCCACTTCCGAGATCCAGATCACCGGCCCCCCACGGTTCAGCGTGAGCATCAACAGGTTGTCGGAATAGGTGGAGTGGATGCCCCATTTCTGGTGCGGCGTGATGAAGTTGAGAACAAGGTTGTCGCCATCGTCCTGCACGTCACTGGTGATCGTCTTGAGATCGACCGGAGGCCGGTAAGACATGAAGCCTTCGCCAAAGGCCCGCATCCAAAGGTGATCCTGATACAGCTGCTGCCGACCTGTAAGGGTCCGCCAGGGGATCAGTTCGTGTACGTTGGTGTAGCCTGCGTTATAGCTGACCTTCTCACTTTCAATGCCCGACCACGTCGGCGAGGAAATGATTTTGCGCGGTTGGGCCGCAATGTCGTGAAACCGGATCTTCTGACCATGTTCCCCTTCGGCCAGATGCGCATGCTCGCGCCCGGTGGCTTTCTCAAGGGCTTCCCAGGCTTTCACGGCAACTTCGCCGTTGGTTTCCGGGGCCAGCATCAGGATCACTTCGCAGGCGTCGATTGCCGTCTCGATCTTTGGCCGACCGGCTGCCGCGCCATCCAGTTGCACACCGTTCAGGGCCGACAGGTTGTCGATCTCCGTTTGGGTGTTCCAGGTGATGCCTTTGCCGCCGTTGCCCAGCTTGTCGAGCAGTGGGCCAAGTGCCGTGAAGCGGTCGTAGATCGCCGTATAATCCCGCTCTACCGCGATAAAGGCCGGTGCGGTCTTGCCCGGAATCAGATCGCATTCGCCTTTTTTCCAGTCCTTGACCTGATCCTGCGCAATCTCCGCAGGGGTGTCGTGCAGGATTGGCAGGGCGACGACGTCGATTTCCTTATCCAGATACCCAGGTGCAATGTCCTGAAATTTCTTGGCAATCGCCTTGAAGATTTCCCAGTCCGATTTGCTCTCATAGGCCGGGTCCACCGCGGCTTGCAGCGGGTGAATGAACGGGTGCATATCAGACGTGTTCATGTCGTCCTTTTCGTACCAGCTCGCCGTCGGCAGAACGATGTCCGAATAGACGCATGTAGTGCTCATCCGGAAGTCGATGGTCACCAGCAGGTCCAGCTTGCCGCGTGGTGCGTCCTTGTGCCACTTGGCTTCCTTGGGCAGTTGACCGCCATCTTCGCCCAGATCCTTGCCCATGACGCCGTGATCGGTGCCCAGCAGGTGCTTGAGGAAATATTCGTGGCCTTTGCCGGATGAACCCAACAGGTTTGAGCGCCAGACAAACAGGTTACGCGGCCAGTTTGCCGGGTTGTCCGGGTCTTCACACGACATTTCCAGATCACCGGATTTCAGGTTCTCGGTGACATAGGCCGGAATGTCCTTGCCTGCGGCCTTAGCGGCTTTGGCCACCTCAAGCGGGTTGGTCTTGAGTTGCGGTGCTGATGGCAGCCACCCCATCCGCTCGGCGCGAATGTTGTAGTCGATCAGCGAGATGTCCCAATCCCCCTCCGGTGCGGTTGGCGACAGGATTTCGTCGGCCTTGAGCGTCTCATAGCGCCATTGATCGGTGTGGGCATACCATGCCGACGTCGAGTTCATGTGGCGCGGTGGACGGTTCCAGTCCAGCGCAAAGGCCAGCGGCTGCCAGCCGGTCTGTGGCCGCAGCTTTTCCTGACCGACATAGTGGGCCCAGCCACCACCGGATTGCCCGACACAGCCACACATCACCAACATGTTGATGACACCACGATAATTCATGTCCATGTGGAACCAGTGGTTCATAGCGGCACCGATGATGATCATCGACTTGCCGTTGGTCTTTTCCGCGTTATCCGCAAAACCACGGGCGACGTGGATGATCTTGTCTGCGGGAACACCGGTGATCTTTTCCGCCCAGGCCGGGGTGCCCGGCATGTCATTGGCGTAGTCCGACGTGACCCAGTCGCCGCCCAGACCACGGTCCAGACCGTAGTTTGCGCAAAAGAGGTCAAACACGGTCGCAACCGCGATCTCACCCTCTGCCGTCTTGATTTTCTTGACCGGGATATTGCGGGTCAGGATGTCCGGGTGGTCGGCGTCGGTTTCAAACTGGCCATATGCCTCGCCACCGAAATAGGGGAAATCGACGCCAACAACCGTGTCGTGATCCTCATCCAGAACCAGGCTCATCTTGAGCCGCGTCTCCGCCTCTGAGGCCTTTTCTTCGAGGTTCCATTCGCCGTCCTCGCCCCAGCGATAGCCGACGGAGCCATTTGGAGAAACAAACCCATTTGACAATTCGTCAAAGGCAACTGTTTTCCATTCGGGGTTGTTGTCTTCGCCCAGCTTGCCGTCGAGGTCATCGGCGCGCAGGAAGCGGCCCGGCACCAGTTTGCCGTCCTTCTCATCCAGTTTCACCAGCATCGGGAAGTCGGAATATTTACGCGTGTAATCCTCGAAATACTCGGTCTGGTTATCAAGGTGGAATTCACGCAGGATCACATGCCCAAACGCCATGGCCAGCGCCGCATCGGTACCCTGTTTCGCGTTCAGCCAGACATCGCCAAACTTTGCGGCTTCTGAATAATCAGGACAGATAACGGCGGATTTGGTGCCCTTGTAGCGCGCTTCGGTATAGAAATGCGCGTCCGGCGTCCGGGTCTGTGGCACGTTGGACCCCCAAAGCAACAGATAGCCCGAATTGTACCAATCGGCGCTTTCGGGCACGTCCGTCTGTTCCCCCCAGGTCATCGGAGAGGCCGGCGGCAAATCGCAGTACCAGTCGTAGAACGACATACACACACCACCCATCAGCGACAGGTAGCGGGAGCCTGCGGCATAGCTGACCATCGACATCGCGGGGATTGGCGAAAAGCCGAACACGCGGTCGGGGCCGTAGGTCTTGGCAGTATAGGCGTTGGCGGCGGCCGTGATCTCGGTCGCTTCATCCCATGTGGCACGCACAAATCCGCCCTTGCCGCGCGTTTCGACATATGACGCGCGCAGGATCGGGTCGGCCTGCAATTTGGTCCAGGCTTCGATCGGTTCCATCGTCTCGCGCATCTTGCGCCAGACCTTCATCAGACGACCACGCACCAGCGGGTTTTTCACCCGGTTCGCGGAATAGAGATACCAGCTGTAGCTGGCACCACGGGCACAGCCGCGCGGTTCATGGTTTGGCAGATCGGCGCGGGTGCGCGGGTAATCGGTCTGCTGGGTTTCCCAGGTCACGATCCCGGATTTGACGTAGATTTTCCAACTGCACGAGCCGGTGCAATTCACACCATGAGTCGAGCGCACAACCTTGTCGTGGCGCCAGCGGTTTCTGTAAGTATCCTCCCAATCGCGGTTTTCGCGGGTGACTTGTCCATGGCCATTCGAGAACTGTTCAAGTTCTTTTGACTGGAGGAAGTTCAATCTATCGAGCAGGTGGCTCATGGTTTGTATCTCCTGTGAAAGTGGTTCTGTCCCGACGCGAGGGCCGGGACAGGCAGGTGTCAGAGTTACGGGTTCTTCACGTAGGCGTTCGGGCGCAGGTAGAACCACCAGTTGATCGCGATGCAGACCGCGTAAAAGACCGCAAAGCCGTAAAGGGCATACTCAGGGTTCCCGGCTTTCAGCTGTTCGCCAAAGACTTTTGGGATGATAAATGCACCATAGGCGGCCACCGCAGCGGTCCAGCCCAGAGCGGGACCGGCTTGTTCCTTGTCGAACACCACAGCGATTGTGCGGAAGGTCGACCCGTTGCCGATACCGGTTGCTGCGAACAGGATTAGGAACAGTCCCAGGAAGGGGTAGAAGTACTGCTCAGGTGTCGCAGAGGAATAGGCCTGTTGAATGAAGTAGGCGACGCCCAGAGCGGATGCGACCATGACGATCGAAATCCACTGGGTCACGCGTGCACCGCCAAGTTTATCGGCCATCATGCCGCCAATTGGCCGGATCAACGCGCCGATGAAGGGCCCCATCCAGGCGAACATCAGGGCCGATGGGCCGTTGGGGTTCGCAACGTCGTGGGTCAATACCCCGTCGACTTCAATGTGGGTAAAGCCAAACACAACCTTGATGGTCAACGCCAGTGCCGCCGAGAAGCCGATGAAACTGCCGAAGGTCATGGTATAGATGACGGTCATCGCCCAGGTGTGTTTGTTGCCAAAGATCTGGTACTGGCGGCTCAGGTTCTGGCCGACAGCGCCTGGGATCATCTTGAGCCCCAGAACGGTCAAGGCAATGACGATGGGCAGAACGAGCCATTTCGACAGACCAATGCCCGACGTTGGCAGACCGCCCTCTGTGCCCGGCAACAGCAGCCAAAGCCCGAACGCCGCCGTCGCAAAACCGATCGTCAGCATGCCGGTGATGGTGGCAAATGCACCAAGCGGGTTGGGGATATTGGGCGAGACGTGTTCATCGCGGATGTTGTTCATGCCAAACCAGCCGATGATGACCAGCGGGATCAGGAAAACCAGCCAGATCAGGCCAGCGTTCTGGATGTAGGTCTCGGTGCCGGCCGGAATTTTACCGATCAGCGTACCGGAGGTGTTCACCAGAGTGCGGCTTTCGCCGCCGAACAGGCCGAAGGTCATGACCAGCGGAATCAGGATCTGCATGGTGGTCACACCAAAGTTGCCCAGACCGGCGTTCATGCCAAGCGCGTAGCCTTGTACCTTTTTGGGATAGAAGAAGCTGATGTTGGACATCGACGACGAGAAGTTGCCGCCGCCAATACCGGACAGGAACGCCAGTATCTGGAAATACCACAGCGGTGTGCCGGGATCCTGAAGGGCAAGGCCCGCCCCGATGGCAGGTATCATCAGCAGGGCCGTGGTGAACACGATGGTGTTCCGCCCGCCGGCAATACGGATGAAGAAGGTGGAGGGAATGCGCAGGGTCGCCCCTGTCAGTCCGGCAATCGCGCCCAATGTGAACAGGTCGGATTTTGCAAACTCAAATCCCAGGTTGAGCATCTGAACGGTGATGATGCCCCAATATAGCCAGACCGCAAAGCCACACAGCAGCGACGGGATCGAAATCCACAGGTTGCGCGTGGCAATCGCCTTGCCCGTGGAGGACCAATAGCTATCGTCCTCGATGTTCCAGTTTCTTAGATCTTGTCCCACTTGTATTCTCCAAGATGAGGGGTGGGACGGGCCATCGGACGGCCCGCCTTGTTCAATGTTTATTGCGCAGGATTTGCGGGGCTGGCCTTGCCGGCGATGGCGGTCAGACCCTCTTCGAGATCGGCATTGGCGCGTTCCGCCTTGCGGCGCAGCGTGTCGATATTGGCGGCGGCAAAGTTGGCGCGCTCTTCGTCTTCCTGCCGGGTCGAGAACCGGACAAAGAAGGCCAGGAAAGAGGCACATGTGACAACGATACCGAGAATGAAGAAGGCTTCGGACCAATCAATGACATTCTTGAACAGGAAGCCTGCCAGAACCGCACCGGCGTTGCCGCCCGCCCCTACAACACCCGCTACGGCCCCAAGGGCCTTCTTGTTGATGAAGGGCACCACCGAATATGTCGCGCCTTCTGCCATTTGCGTAAAGAGCGAGAAAACGATCAGCGCAGGCAAAGCCAGGAACAGAACGTGCATCTGGCTAAAGACCATCAAGGCCAGACCTTCAAAGAACAGGCAGATGAACAGCCAGAAACTGCGCCCTTTCAAGCCCCAGAGCGATCCGAAGTTATCACCAAACAGACCACCCAGGGTGCGGGCAAATATGTTCATGAGACCAAAGGAAGCGGCAACGAACCCGGCGGCCACAAGACTGAGGTCGAAGTAGTCCATGAAGTAGAGTGCCGCGACGTTGTTCACAGTCAGCTCAATGCCAAATGAGGAACCGTAAATGATGAACAAGACCCAGACCCGCCGATCCTTGAGGGCCTGCATGTAGTTTCCGGTGACCTTCTTTTTCTCTTCCATCTTTCCCTGTGCGCGCAACTCGTCAAAGTTGCCGTCGGGCGCGTCCTGAGTGAGGAAAAAGTAGGCGATACCGATCAGAAAGATGATGACACCGACCACGACCATCGACAGGCGCCAGCCAACCGCTTCGGAAAATCCAAAACCAATCACCATCACCGAGAACAGCAATGGCATGACAAACTGCGTGACACCGCCGCCAAGGTTGCCCCAGCCTGCGGAGGTTGCGTTGGCCTGCCCGACGACGTTGGGCGCGAACATGACCGACGTATGATACTGCGTGATAACAAAGGACGCGCCAATGCCGCCGATCAGAACCCGAAACAGCAAGAAGGTTTCAAATGTCTGGGCCAGACCGATGCCCATGACCGGCAGGGATCCGAGGATCAATAGCCAGGTATAGGATTTCCGCGGCCCGATCCGGTCGCAGAGCCAGCCGATGAACAGCCGCGCAAAGATCGTCATCGAAACCGAGCCGATAATGGCCCAGCCGATTTGATCCTTGGTCAGTTGCAATTCATCGCGCACCACCGACATCAGCGGGGCGATACCAAACCATGCAAAAAAGCACGAAAAGAACGCAAACCACGTCATGTGGAACGTTCTTATCTGCACCATCTTCACGTTTAAGAAATTTGACCACAATGCTGTGGCCTTGTTTTGAAGTTCCATCGCGGTCCCTCCGCTTTGCGCAGCCCTATGCTGCTGTTCTTGGTTGGCTTGGGTCTGCGCCTGCGCTGCGGAAAAACTGTTGATCCAGATCAAATTTCAAGTTTTATGCATAAAAATAAAAGGCTTAGATAAATTTGTCAGGTAAGGCCCCGGCGCTGGTCAAGGCCGACCAGTGGGTAAATCAATTGGCGCATTGACAAATATCAAGTGGCGACAAATAGTGCTCTGCTCAAGCAGTATGGGGAGTGCGGACTGAAAAATGCCTGATTCGTATCGACAGGAAGTCCGCGATCTTGCGCTGTTCTCCAACATGAAGCTGGAGAATTTCGAAACTCTCATGCGCGGTGCCTACGTTCAGAACTTCCCACCGCGCATTGATCTGAGTTCAGAAGGCGAGACCCCCGATTTCCTGCATATTGTCATTTCCGGCTGCGTCGATCTGTTTTCGTCGTGGAATGGCCGTGAGACCAGCATGGCAACCGTGCGCCCGGTCTCCACGTTCATTCTTGCCGCGACTATCAACAACGCGCCCTATTTGATGTCCGCCAGAACGCTCGAAAAGAGCCGGATTGTCCTTCTGCCTTCGGAGGATGTTCGCGCAGTCTTTGACAGGGACAATGCTTTTGCACGGGCCATCGTAACCGAGCTTTCGCAATGTTACCGCGCCGTGGTCAAGAACACCAAAGATCTCAAGCTGCGCACTTCACTGGAACGCCTGGCAAACTTCATCCTGCGGCAGTGCAAACGCGCAGGAGCCCAGGAGTTCGACCTGACCATGGAAAAGCGCAGGCTGGCGTCGTTTCTGGGGATGACACCTGAGAACCTCAGCCGGGCGTTCAAGGGGCTTGAGCCTTATGGCGTGACGGTCAGGGGCGGCCACATCGTGATTTCCGATCTCGATGAGCTTGTGCGCTTCGCCCAGCCCAGCCCGCTTATCGACGACCATTCCACTTAAAGACTGGCGCCAAGACCTCAGATTGCCTTGGCAGGCTTGGCACGCAACAACAACGGGCCATAAAGAGCGGCAAAGCCGGCAAAGCTGAATATCCAAAGAACCGCAGAGACCGAATACAGCGGTGATGCCGCTGAGGGCCAGAGGCCCGCCGGAACCCGCACCAACGCGGCCGCAATGATCCCCACGTAAATCATTGTCGTCCTTGGACCGGCGGTCAGGGTCTGTCCGGTATGGCCCAAGGTGGCCCGTGTCATGACCGCAAGCGTCATCAGGCCAATGGCCCCTGCCATCCAAAGATGCTGAACGGCACCCAGCCCCGACAGCCCCGGTGCGAGGATTTCAGCGCCCAGAGCCAGTGCACCAAGAGGCACAAACAGATAGGCCACATGCAGAACAAAAACCAATGGTTCCGACACACACGACAGACCGGCCCATCGGCTCAGCCGGACAAGGTGGACCCCCCCCGTCGCGCCAAGCGCGACACCTGTCACCATAGACGTCGGCGCGGCAACCCACAGGATCAGGGTCGCCAGCAAAGTCAGAAGCGCGCCCTTGTCGAAGCGTTGCATCGGCGGTGCGGGGCGCTGTTCCAGACCCTGCTTGACCACCCAATTGCGTGTAAAGGATGGCACAACACGTCCGCCAATCACGGTAATCATCATGATCGCGGCACCAAGGCCGATGCGAAGCCCGTAACCTTGCGCGGCATAGCCCCCCTGCCCCGCCTCCCAGTGAAAGACCGCATTGCCAAGCAGCAGGACCAGCAGCAGGGCCAGAACAATCAGATTGCGCCAGTTCTTGCCCACAACAATTTCCCGGCCAATGCCAGCGGCAAGTGCAAGAGGCATCGCCAGATCCACCATCGCAACCACGACCGGCGAGAATTGTGCAGAAAACAGCACCGCAATCCGTCCAATCACCCAAAGCCCGAAAAGCGCGCCAAGCGGCCAGCCGACAATCGGCAAACGTCCGGTCCAGTTTGGAACGGCCGTCAATAGGAAACCGGCAATCACCGCCTGGAGATAACCAAAGACAAAGGCATGTGCGTGCCATGAGACCGGGTCAAACCCGGATGGGATGGTGACATAGCCCGCAAGCATCAACCCCCAGAGTGCCATTGCAACAACTGCCCAGATCGACGCGCCCAGAAAGAACGGTCTGAAACCAAAACTCAGTAGTGCAGGCCCCGTCCATGCGCGCATCTGTTTTGCCGTACCACTCATCCGATCGCCCTTGGGTTTGATGTCTTGGCATTGCAGTATGGCCATTAATGGGTATTGTAAATACGTATTCAATTGCGAGGTTCAGATGCGCCTTACATCCTTTACTGATTTTGGGCTGCGCATGTTGATGCGCATGGCCGACACCCCCGAGCGCGGCTTTTCGACGGCGGAGCTGGCCGATGATCTGGGTCTGTCGCGCAATCACCTCAGCAAGATCATGCAAAAGCTGTCCAAGGCGGGTGTCGTCAAGACACGGCGCGGCGGTCGTGGTGGTGCGACGTTGTCTATGGCGCCGCGTGACATCGGGCTGGGCGACGTTATCCGCCTTTTGGAAGAGGATCAGCCGCTGGTCGCGTGTTTCGGGCCGGGACATGAGGCCTGTTCGCTTGACGGGCGATGCCGCTTGAAAGCGCGCCTGCGCTCTGCCGAAGCCGCGTTTCTTGCGGATCTGGACAAGGCCACTCTTGCGGACATTGCCCTGCCGACGGCGCCGTGATGCAGCGGGTGCCCCTCGGTTCACGCCGATCGGCCCATTTTCAGAGGCACCGCCGTCCAGTTTCAGACTGAAACTGCGCTGATCTGCTATGCTGGGGCTTGAGGATGCGTTCGGTGAAGAGACTCTTCTTGTGTCGATACAGATTGAATACTCTAATGACCCGCAGCGATGTTTCTTGCGCAGCTCTTCGCGCAAAGGAGGGTAAATGCGTGAAGGCAACCGTGACACCTTCGAGGGCCGCAAACGCCCCAACGGCGTCCGATGTCTTATCCGGCCGGTTCTTGGCGTCCTCCACCTCATATCGCCACCCCATTGGTAAAGGCGAAGCTGCCTTGCAAAAACCTGACAAAGGAACAGTTCAATGAGCAACGACCCCGTCCTTCAGCCCTTCAAGCTCAAGCATCTGACCCTGAAAAACCGGGTGATGACCACCAGCCACGAACCCGCCTATCCCGAAGACGGCATGCCCAAGGACCGATACCGCGCCTACCACGAGGAACGCGCCAAGGCAGGCGTGGCGCTGACCATGACGGCAGGATCAGCAACAGTCAGCCGCAACAGCCCGCCGGTTTTCAACAACATCCTCGCTTACCGCGACGAAGTTGTGCCGTGGATGCGCAGGCTCAGCGATGCCTGCCACGAACACGGCTGTGCGGTGATGATCCAGCTGACCCATCTTGGCCGCCGCACCGGATGGAACAAGGGCGACTGGCTGCCCTCGGTCTCGTCCTCGCATCAACGCGAACCGGCCCATCGGGCGTTTCCAAAGAAGCTTGAGGATTTTGAGATTGAGCGCATCATCACGAATTATGCCGATGCCGCCGAAAGGATGCAGGCGGCGGGTCTGGATGGGATCGAATTGCAGGCCTACGGCCACCTGATTGACCAATTCTGGTCGCCATTCACCAATGAGATGCCAGCACCCTGGGGCGGCGATCTGGACGCGCGGCTGCGCTTTGGTTTTGATGTGCTTGACGCAGTGCGCAAGCGTGTCGGAGCAGAGTTTATCGTGGGTGTCCGGTATACCGCCGACGAAGTGGAAAAGGGTGGCATCACAGAAGATGAGGGGCTGGAAATCGCCCGGCGGCTCCGGGACTGTGGACAGGTCGATTTCCTCAATGTGATCCGGGGCCGCATCCACACCGATCCCGCAATGACCGACGTGATCCCCGTGCAGGGGATGAAATATGCCCCTCATCTCGATTTTGCAGGCAAGGTCCGGGCGGAAACCGGCATGCCCACGTTCCACGCTGCCCGTATCCCCGATGTGGCCACGGCGCGGCACGCGATTTCCGCGGGGCTTCTGGACATGGTGGGGATGACCCGCGCGCATATGGCCGACCCGCATATCGTCAAAAAAGTGGTTCAAGGGCGCGAGGCCGACATCCGCCCCTGTGTTGGGGCCACCTATTGTCTCGACCGGATTTATCAGGCAGGTGATGCACTATGTATCCACAACCCCGCCACGGGCCGCGAATTGTCGATGCCCCATACCATCGCCCCCGCTGAGACGCCCAAAAAGGTCGTGATTGTGGGGGCTGGTCCCGCAGGGCTGGAGGCTGCTCGGGTCGCGGCGGAACGCGGCCATGACGTCACGGTGTTCGAGGCCGCAGCCGACCCCGGCGGCCAGATCCGCCTGACGGCGCAGACCAGACGCCGGGCCGAGATGATCGGCATTATCGACTGGCGCATGGCGCAATGCGCCGCGCGTGATGTGACGTTCCACTTCAACCTCTTTGCAGAGGCCACCGACATCACCGCATTGTCGCCGGACATGGTAATTGTCGCCACAGGTGGGTTGCCGGAAGTGACCATTCTGGACGCCGGTGGGGATCTGGCCATCAGCGGCTGGGACATCCTGTCAGGCGATGCCACTGCGGGTGAGAATGTGTTGATCTACGACGATGCCGGCGATCATACCGCACTGATGGCCGCAGAAAAGATCGTGGAGGCAGGTGGCCGCGTGGAGATCATGACCCGCGACCGCAGCTTTGCGCCAGAGGTCATGGCGATGAATCTCGTGCCCTATATGCGAAGCCTGCAGGACAAGGACGCGATCTTTACCGTGACACGCACGCTGAAATCAGTGGCGCACGACGGCAACCTTCTGACGGCGCGGATTGGAACGGATTATTCGGATCATGTGGAGACAAGGAACTTCGATCAGGTCATCGTAAATCAGGGGACGATCCCCCTCGACGAGCTCTATTTCGATCTCAAGCCCCTGTCGCGCAATCATGGGGAGGTCGATCAGGACGCTTTGCTCGCACAGACGCCCCACCCCTTCCCGCAACGCGATGCGGACGCGCCCTTCGACCTCTACCGCATTGGCGATGCGGTGTCGTCGCGCAACATCCACGCCGCGATCTACGACGCGCTTCGGATCGGCATTCTATGGTAAGAGGCACTGCACCCGGCTGACATAGGGTGCACCATCCCTGGACAGGCTGACGCATCCTTCCTCTGGGGAGGTTCACGCAAGACGGTCGTGACGGGAAATTGCGGGCCAAACCAAATGCCCGTGTTGGCCATGCCGCCGTCGTGGTCAGGGGCCCCTGCCCAGTGCGGTTCAGGGCAATGGGGCGGGTTGCCCGTTCTACGGGGGTACCACCCCTACCGGGAGGTGCATTAGGTGCAGATCACCCAGCAGGTCGGCTGAAGGCCCCCAACGGCCTCACAGCCTGCGACTACCTGTGTGAAATCCGGGCAACCGAGCCAGAAATCCAATCTCGATACGCCTCATTGCCTCATAGCATCAGACTTCTAGGCGGCATGGCCAAGAATGGCCGCCTCGGAAGAGGACAGGTTTCGGCGGGCAAAGCTGCCGTAGGTGTGCGGATCAAATGCCAGATCGGGGTGGCTGGCCAGCAGCCGTGCGCGATCCTCATCATCAAGCGAGGCAAGCGCCGCAGAGGCGGGGTGGAAGCTTTCTGTCTCCACACCGTTTGCCCACATGACCTGATGCTGATCGAACAGCAGGTGGATATATGTCACCTCGCGGGGCTTCAGATCGCCCAGCACCATATGGCCATCAACCAGATCCTTTGCCGCGACCAGTACCTCGGAGGTGTTGAACAGATCCTCGGCCACCGGACCCTTTATCAAAAGCCGATGTTCGGGCGACACGATCAGATCATCGTCGGGAATGCCATCCCCGAACAGACCTGCGCGCACCCGCACAGGCCGCAAATGCGGCATGGCAAAAAGCCGCGCACCGGACATGCGGCGGCTGCCGATCCAGCGGATCGGCTGCACACCGTTGTCCTTGGTCTGAACCAGATCTCCCTCGCGCAGGTCTTCGATCAGGCGCAGGCCCTGACCGGTGCGAATACGGGTGCCGGGCGTAAAACAGATCACGCCGCCGTGACCGGGCGCATCCGACTGACCCGACAACGTGCCAAGGGTGTGATGAACGACCCAGAGATCGCTGTCGCGGGGGGGCAATTCATCGAGAAACATCAACAACGGCTGTCTGCCGCCGCCAACCTCGATCAGGGTGACAGTATAGCTTTGGCCGCCATCGGTCACAACAAAGCTGTTGTCCATCAAGGGCATATCTTCGCGTGCTGGCGGTGTGGATTTCTTGACAGCTGCCCTGTCGTGATCCAGTGCCGCGCCTACCAGACGATGCACCATGCGCGCCGCCCGTTTGCGCAGATTCTCTGCGCCGTCCGCCTCGTCCAACCGCAAAACATCGCCCGGACCATCGACCCGCACCGCGTCCCCGCGCCATGCCCATGCCGCCCCTTCTGTGAGAGCTTGCACCGGCGCGGCCTCAAGACCGTCAATCTCTGTTTGCGACCAGCTGATGACAAACGTGCCTCGAAAGCCCGTTTTCATTGCCTGCCCACTGCCTCAATCGTTTTTTTATTACTGTGACTCTAGCAAAGGGGATTCAGCAGAGAAAGCCCGGAAATGTGACAGATTCCAACGTGTTGCAAATTGACCTTGATGTGACGGCCGGTCCGATGCCTCCGCGTGATTTGGTAGCCGTGATGGGCCACACCACTATATGTAGAGCTCTTGCGGTATGCATGGACGTCACTTACGGCCAGTGCGACGCGGATAGCGGCATGGACTCCCGCCGTTGAAGTGGGGTCATCGCCACCCTTTCGCTTGCAAAAAGCGCGTAATTTGTTAGCGTTTCGGATATGTCGCAGCGGAGAAACCCCATGACCGAAGCCCCAAAACCCCTGCCCGACCGGCGCATTGTTTCATCGCGCCACCTAGCCGAAGGTGAAGGGTGGGAGGCATCAGAACTCGAATACGGGATGATTATTGCTTACAATGCCTTTACCCGCTGGATGTCGCGGTGCATGGCGGCGGCGGGAAACGGCGATTTGACCGCGCTGGAGATACTGGTGTTGCACAACACCAATCACCGGGGTCGCGAAAAGCGGCTGACCGACATCTGTTTCCTGCTCAATATAGAGGACACGCATACCGTCAACTATGCGCTGCGCAAGCTGCTCAAGTCCGGGTTGATAGAGGCGGACAAGCGTGGCAAGGAAGTTTTCTACAGCGCATCGGAAAAGGGAGCGGCCCTGTGCGAGGCCTACCGCAAGATCCGAAAGGATTGTTTTCTGGATGGTCTGCCCCGAATGGACCTGAACGGCGATGAATTGCGCCAGGTCGCGGCGAGCCTGCGGGCCATCTCGGGCCAATACGATCAGGCAAGCCGCGCCGCCGCGTCCCTCTAACTGGGGCGGGGATCAGGCAATCTTGCGCAGGGGTTCCCCGGCCTGGGCGAGCAGTCCGCCCATGGCCCGCGCGGTGTCGTTCATGCGGTTGGCAAAGCCCCATTCATTGTCATACCAACTCACCACACGCACCATGCCGCCGCTGGTCACCTTGGTCTGGGCCGCCGCAAAGCAGGACGAATGCGGGTCATGGTTGAAGTCTATGGAGACCATCGGGTCGTCCTCATAGGCCAATACCCCGGCAAGCGGGCCGTCAGCAGCAGCTTTGACCGCCGCATTCAGGGCCTCGACCGAAACAGGGTGTCGCGGCATGAAGCTGAGGTCTACCATCGAGACATTGATTGTCGGAACGCGCACAGCGGAGCCTTCAAGCCGCCCTTCCAGACGGGGAAGAACCAGCGAAATGGCAGCGGCCGCCCCGGTCGATGTTGGCACCATCGACACCGATGCGGCCCGCCCGCGATAGGGGTCGCGGTGGGCGCTGTCGTGGGTTGGCTGGTCCCCGGTAAAGGCGTGGATGGTTGTCATGTATCCGGTTTCGATCCCAAAGGCGTCGTCCAGCACCTTGGCCAGCGGCGCCAGGCAGTTGGTGGTACAGGAAGCATTGGAGACAATCACGTCCTCGGACGTCAGGTCCGTGTGGTTCACACCATAAACCACCGTCCGGTCCGCCCCCTTGCCCGGCGCAGAGATCAGCACCCGCTTGCTGCCATTGCGCAGATGGGCTGCGGCCGTGTCTCGTGTGGTGAACAACCCGGTGCATTCATAGGCGATGTCCACATCCGACCAAGGCAGGTCGGCCGGATCCCGCAAAGCTGTCAGGCGGATTGCAAAGGGGCCTACGTGAAGCATGTCACCTTCAAGCCGCGCGTCTTCCCGCAGTCTGCCGTGCACGGAATCGTACTTCAGCAGGTGCAACAGCGTATCCGGTGCGGCCAGATCATTGATGGCCACGACCTCCATTCCTTCGGCGCCGTTTTCCAGCAGCGCGCGCAGCACGCAGCGGCCAATCCGGCCAAATCCGTTGATTGCGATTTTGAGTGTCATGTCAGCGACCTTGCGTTGAGTGGGATGTATTTGGCGTATTGTTAGCGGTAACATAGACGCAAAGCAACCAAAATCAGCGCCGAAGACCCTGGACCGGGTCC
>Ga0316204_10007620_pt1 | contig 15658 bp, 6 predicted proteins | sample 6monrhotite_MG_2_FD_205661 | JGI IMG/M metagenome (GOLD analysis project Ga0316204, IMG submission 205661) | Microbial mat bacterial communities from mineral coupon in-situ incubated in ocean water Damariscotta River, Maine, United States -... | ecosystem: Environmental > Aquatic > Marine >... | reverse complement strand
CTGGAAGAACAGGTTTATCCATTTGAAGAAAAGGCTATTAATGTTCATGAGAAAAATCTTGAGCTTCTAGATCTGGGAATATACAACGAGTGGATAGATAAGAGTATTGAAAAGCTGGCTGTATTGTTACCGGCGCGTTATTCGAAGCCTGAGCAGAAAGAATCTTTTGTTGAAGAGATTCAGCCAGTAGAGAAAAAGCCTGAGGTGAAAAAAACTCAGGTTGAGCAGCCCAAAGAAGTTGTACCTGAAAATCAACCGGATGAGAAAAATCCGGTAGATTCAGGCGAAGATAGTCCTGTTCCTGAAGATTCAACTAAAACAGGCGAATATGAGTTTAAGCTTTCTAATAATGTATCGGAGGCTGCTTAATTATGAATAATCGGTTTATAAACTATGCTCAGCTTATTACATTACTTATGCCGATTCTGTTTCTTGCATCTTGTGTAACTGACCCTGGAAAAAAAGCAGAGCAGGGAGAGTACCAGGAATTGAGAATATACAATCTGGACTCTGATGTTGAGGACATGTTTGATGAAGCTGTTGGTTATTTAAAATCAGAAAAATACGATGAAGCGATAAAAGTTCTAGAGCAACTTATTGAATTAGAAAACCGCGTTCCAACACCTTATATTAATCTTGCTATGGCTTATGAAATTAAAGGTGATAAGGAAAAGGCAGAAAAGTATTTACTGCAAGCGGTAAAAGTTGATCTTGCGCATCCGGTGGCAAACAATCAGCTGGGTATGCTTTACCGAAAATTAGGACGTTTTGATGATGCTAAAAAAGCATATATGAATGCCTTAACCAGAAACCCGGATTATTTGCCGGTGATTAAAAACCTGGGAATTCTTTGTGAAATTTATATGCGCGATTTACCCTGCGCATTAGAGCAGTATGAGCGTTACCTTGAATTACAGCCCGATGATAAAACCATGAGTATATGGGTTTCTGATCTTGTTCGAAGAGCTGGAAAATAATACAGCAGGTTATTATTATGAATATTCTAAAACAGTTTTGTATGGTGTTTTTACTGGTTACATTTTCTTTTTCTGTGGTAGCTGAAGATAAACCAGCGGCTACAGAAAAAAAGTCGGCAACGACGAAGAAAAAAGCTTCGACGAAAAAGGATTCAAAGGTAAAGGAATTATCAGGGATTTCTATTATTGGTAATAAGGAAGCACCCAAGTCGTTATACATTGTGCCATGGAAAAATTCTGAAGTCGGGGTTAGATCCAGTTTAACCTCTGGGCTGCTGGATGAGTCGATGCGACCAATAGATAAAGAAGTATTTATGCGTGAACTTGATTTTTATGAGTTAAGTCACACCAAATAAGGTGAGTTAGTGCCCGAAAATAGTATCTAAGTTGTTCATATCAAAGAAACTTTTACTATGTGGTGCTAAACTCTGTAGAAAATAATGCGTAGCTCCTGTTGAGCATGTAAACACTAATGAGGAAAAAATGATGGAACTTATCGAAAGCATGGTACGATTTTTCCAAACCGGTGGTACGTTTATGTACCCGATTTTAATTGTATTTGTTATCGGTTTGGCCGTGGCTATAGAGCGGTTTATAAAATTGGGCACTGTGCGTCGTGCAAATCGTAAAGTTTGGGATGCGGTGCATCCGATGCTTGAGGAAGGGGATTTTGATAAGGCTCGTGAGTTAATCGCTGATGATAACTCTACGGTAGCCAATTTGTTAAATATGGGGCTTGCTCGACAGGGTTCGGTACGTCGTCGTGATGATATTGAAATCGCGATGGAAGAAAGCATGATGGAGATTATTCCTCAGCTTGAAAAACGCACACCATTTGTTGCCCTGTTTTCAAATATTTCTACATTACTGGGGCTCCTGGGTACCATTATGGGGCTGATTGAAGCGTTTACCGCGGTTGCTAATGCTAATCCTGCTGAAAAGGCTGATTTACTTTCAGCCAGTATCTCGGTTGCGATGAATACAACGGCATTTGGTTTGATGGCGGGTATTCCGCTTCTTATTACGCATGCTCTATTAACGGCGAAGACAGGTGAGATAGTTGATAGTCTTGAAATGGTATCAGTAAAAACACTGAATATTATTTCTGAATTCGCTAAGCGTCAATCAGCGCTGGCTTCAAAAGATGTCTAGGAACAGGCGCTATCGCAGGGAGGATAAGGAAGTCCCTGAAATGGATATCACCACCTTTCTAAATTTAATGGTGGTGCTGGTTCCATTTTTATTGATTACCGCTGTGTTCTCACGGGTGACCATACTTGAGTTGAATTTACCCACTGCGGCTGGCTCAAGTGCGCCTACGAAAATAAAGTTAACGATTGAAGTGATAGTGCGTGAGAAAGGCCTTGAAATAGGTAATGGCAAAACAATAGTCGCTCGATTCCCAAAAGTCGAAGATCAATATGATTTTGCTAGTCTGTCTGCTTATTTATTAAAAATTAAAAAGAACTATCCGGATAAAACCGATGCAACCGTGTTGATGGAGCCGGATATTCAATATGAATTACTTGTGCACACGATGGATGCGATTCGAACCGCTGAGTTAGAGCAGGGTGAGGATGGTATTTTTGAGAAAGTTGCGCTGTTTCCAGATATTTCAATTGGGGACGCGCCATGAGCAAAAGTAATCGCCGTATTAAGCGTATGAAACGCTCCAAGAGTAAGCCACCAGGTTTAAATCTGGTGTCCCTGATGGATGTTTTTACCATTCTGGTTTTCTTCCTGCTGGTTAACTCTTCATCAACAGAAGTCATGGAACCGCCAAAGGTTATCACTTTGCCGGCTTCTGTGGTTGAAAAGAAACCCCGGGAAACAGTGGTGGTACTGGTAACAGATGAGGCCATTATGATAATGGGTGAGCCTGTTATACGCACTGAAGATGCGCTTAACTCCAAGGCCTCTGTGCTCGAAGAAATTAAAAACAGACTCATTGAGCAACGTGAAAACGTTATTGGTATCAGCACAAAAACCGTAGCAGAAAGTAAAGAGGTAACGGTTTTGGCGCATAAAACCATTCCTTTTAAGTTGCTTAAGAAAGTGATGTCCAGTTGTACCGCAGCAGGGTTTGGAAAAATTTCCCTGGCGGTTATTCAAAAAGCATCGCAGTCAGACGGGGAACAACCCGATGCATAGGATTAGGTTAAGTTGGCAGAGATAAACGTCTCCAAAGAAAAAGCAGAGATCAATCAAAAGATTGAACAGGCAGATCACCGGATAGCTGAGCTGGAGAACCAGCTGCGTCTGATTGATATAGAGCTTGAAGATCTTTTTCAGGATCGCCAGCAATATATATTGCTGAGTGAGATTAGCGATCGTCTCGATAAATTGAACAAGCTGGGCGGTGCTCAGCTGTTCTGGGGTGAAAACACGGATGAAAGTGAGTCGACAGCGCGTTATAACCGTGTACATAACCTGGTGGTTAACTACGATGAAAAAGTTAAAGAGGTTCAGAACCGTCGTGAGTTAACCAGAGAAAATATACAAAGTGTCATTGCGCAAATCAATATTCTGCAGGAAGAAATCCTGGTGGTTCAGGAGCGTGCGGAAGAGCGTCAACATGAGTTTGTAATAGAGCGTGAGATGACGGTACACCCGTATCGTCCGATGATTTTGCCGTGGACTGTTCAGGGTGAAGATGAGAAACGCTTCCGCCGTATCTTATTGATTTCTTTACTGGTTTCTATTGTTTTAGGTTATCTGATACCTCTCTGGGACTTACCCGTGCGCTCCAGGGATGAACTGAAAGAAGTGCCTGAACGTCTCGCCAAACTGGTGGTTAAAAAAGAAAAACCCAAACCGCCACCGAAGGTCGCACAAAAACTGGAAAAGAAAGACAAGAAACCCAGAAAAGATGTGCCAAAACCGAAAACAGAACAGGCCAAAAAAGCACGTAAAGTTGCGGCCAATGCAGGTTTGCTGGCCTTTAAAGACAACTTCTCCGAGCTTATGGACAGTAATGTCGATCAGAAACTGGGGTCCCAGGCACGGTTGAGCAATAAAGGGCAAAAAGCCCGTAAGACATCTCGGTCTCTGGTGACTGCTCAGGCCACGGGCTCATCCGGCGGTATCAATACGGCTTCACTCAGTCGTAATGTAGGTGGAACCGGAAAAGGCATGGGGGGTGTGGAATTTTCCCGGGTTGAAAGTGCCATTGGCAGTGAATTTTTTGGGGAAGAAAGACCGCTTAGTGATGGCCCAGGGCCGTCCAGAACCGATGAAGAAATTCAAATTGTGTTTGATCGTTATAAAGCGGCACTTTATCGCATATATAACCGCGAACTACGTAAAAACCCTACACTACAGGGTAAAATTGTTCTTAAGATAACTATTCTGCCGAATGGAAAGGTGTCAGCTAGTAGCATTGAATCTAGTGGTATGGATGCACCAGCGCTTGAGAAGAAAATTGTAGCTCGTGTGAAAAAATTCAATTTTGGCGCTAAAGAGGGTGTTCCAGCTATCACTATTCTTTACCCAATCGACTTCTTACCTGCAAGCTGATAACTGGTTTACAGTTTAAATTAGCAAATCATCCGATAATAAACTAGCTGCGAATTATTGGGTGGTTTGCAGGTAAGAGCAGAGTGAATATCAATAAATACTGGTTTCTCTTCTCTTGCTGTACTAAAATCCCTGAAAAACAAAGGCTTATGTATCTTTGTTAATTAAAAGCATTAAAAGTCTGGCTTGAGCGGCTATTCACAGAATTGGAGACTGTTTTGACCTATAATTTATTGCGTAAATAATTGATAAAAGAGGAAAAATTGATTTGGTAAAAATAGACGAGGGATAATGCTAATAACAGGTATAAAACGGATCATAAAATCTGGACTGGTTGCAAGTGCGATAACCGGTGCAGTTTTTTTTGCGTCTGTAGAAAATACCTATGCAGCATCGGCATTTAATTTCAATTACCTGTTTTCCTCTGTAGAGCCCGGGCGTGTTGGTTATATGGATGCCGCGGGCACCTGGAATGGCTCAAGTGTAGTTACCGACATCACCGGTGATGATTTTACCTTTAACTTTCAAAACTCTGGGCCAGGCATCGCTTATAACGTAGATTTAAGCCTTAATGTGCCTAATGGGTTTCGAGTCCCCGCCAATTTGCTGGCCGCTAATGTTAATTTAAACTCATCGGTTGGCGCCGGTTGTAATGATATTAACAATGTTGCAATCACCCAGGCTGGCGCTGGCCAGCCAGTTTTATTTAATATCCCATCAGGCAGAAGTATTCCTGTCGGTTGTAGTTACACCTTTGATCTTGGGATGACAACAAACGGAGCCGGTGTATATACGGGTAATTTTTCTGTATCTATCGATTACACCGAAAATAGTGGCCCGGTTTCAGTGGCAAACCCTTTATTGACGGTGACATCATCAATTCAAGCGGCCGTACCCGTTAGACAAGGCGTTATTACATTATCTAAAACTACATCCGCTATCTCTGCTGTGAATGGTGACCAGATTACCTACAACATTGCAGTAACGGCGGATAATACGCCGGTGAACACCAATGGCGCATTGTTTGGGGTAAATATACTCGACCTGGTAGGCCCGGGTTTAACGCTTGTGAGTATTGCTGAAGCATCTTTACCCACTTTTGGTTCTCCTTTTGGTGGGAATGGTTATCGGTTTGCGTATCTTGCAGTAGGGCAAACAGTAAACCTCACAGTAATCGCCGATGTTGTTGTTGACCCAATCAGTTCACCTTGCCCCTCGTTAACTAATACCGCTTCAGGTTTTCACGATCTTTTTGTTAATTCAGATACTGATTTTGCAACGGTTAATTTTGATACCACCAATGCATTAACCCTTACTTATAACCCGAATAGTTTCTGTGAGTTATGTGGCACCGGTACGGTGAATTTGCTGGTTGAAAATACCGGAGTCCTGACACTGGATACAGTTGTCGTTACGGTGAATCTGAATAACCCGGGTTTAACTGTTGTTCCCGGTACCACTCGATTTGCAATTGATGGAGGAGCGGCAGGTGCACCTGGCAGCCAACCTGATCCAACGCCTTTAGGTGGTGGACAATTTCAATGGGATCTGGGAAGAATTGACAGTACATTAGCGGCATTATCACCGCAACGTATTGAAGTTATTTTTGATGTAGTACGCGACACCTCCGGTGCAGCGGATGAAGAAGGTTTAATTGATGCGGTAGTCAACCGAGATATTACCGCAACATCTACCTTCGAGTTTTTATGTGATGCGAGCAATACTACAGAAAACGCCAGTACTGGCCCGGTTGAACTTTTCCTTGAGCAGCCACTTCCACAGATAGATAAGCTAGGGCGTAACCCAGATGCTGGACAGACATTGGGTAACTTCGGCGATACGGTTTTCGGCCATAAAGACGATAATATTATCTGGCGTGTGGAAGTGGCCAATACCGGGCTGGCGGATCTGCAAAACCTGTTGTTAGATGACATAATCACCGCGGGCAACTTTGATATTCAGTATATCTGTAACTCAGATGCGAATGCCCAGGTGGCTGCAGATTTAGCCGATGATAATAGTCCATTGCCTGTTACGGTTCCTGCCCCCGCACCTCCGGCAGGTTGTATATCGGCAACCGATACTCCATCGGGACCTCCATTAGCGGCACCAGTTGAAGATATCTCAATTTTTGATTTTGATGATCCGTTTGGTGTTATCGATCCTTTTGTTCCCGGCACCTTAGATATTGATGTTGCGGAAGGAACCAGTGGATTTGTTTTTCTGGTGGGGACCATTCTCAGTGCATGTACCAATGAGATTAATGCCTCAACTGTTGAGTTCTGGGGCTGTGAAGTTGATGACCCTAATGGCGGAAACCTGGATACACCAGGCCCAAATGGTGGCGTTACGCCTGGTGTGACCCTCAGTGATACTGCAAATTTAAGTGCAGAGATCAATGCGGGTTTAACCGTGACCCATGACCTGACTGGTATCGATGGTGTACAGGATGTGGGGAGTAAGGGTTTATTAACCATCACCATTGATAATCAGACCAATACAACGGTACGTAATATTCACCTGAGAGATATTTTACCCGCTGAGTATGTGGTTGATCCAACCGTGCCAAACAGTGTAGATATTAACGATGCCTTCCCCGAATTTTCAATAACCGTTACCCCATCTTATGGCGTTAACTACCCGGGTATGATCGACACCATTACCTGGGATGCGGCCACCCGTGATAATGATAGCGAAATCGGCAACATAACCGCTAACATGTTAACCAACACCACGCCGGAATTTACCCTCACCAGTAGTCTGACCAATGCAGATTACCCGGTACATAACCATATGTTACGCCATGGTGACTCAATCACGATTACCCTGCGAGTGATTCTAATTGATCGTCCGCATTTTGATATCGTGGCAGATCTGGATATTGTGCCTGAACTGGATACGTCTTCTTCGACAGACCCGGTGACAACTTTTCAGGTTAGAAACCAGCTTGAAGTGACCTATGAAGATATTTGTGTCGGCCCCGACCCGGTAGATATTAATCTGGATAATTTATTTACAGCCACGCCAGAAGACCTGGATGTAAATGTTTCAGATCTTTTATATATCCTCACTAACGACATAACTGCACCGGTTACACTGAGTGTAGAGCTCACAAATAATGGTGGCCATGATGCAGATGATTATGAGCTTTTTGTAAGCTTTGGTGAAGCCATGGTGGTTGCGGTTGATGGAAGTGGAGACCCGACCCCGGCGAATGGTTGTGTAGCTACCACTAATCCACCCCCGACACCGGTGTGGGATGTGCCCGAACCGATACCCGCAAGCGCAACCGTATTTTTGTGTAACAGAGGTGTCATTTCACCTCTGTCATCAGGTGGCGCTACCGAAGTTTTTGATTTTAGTGTGACTAAAAATCCCACAATACCGACAAATTTATTTGATGATGACCTGACTTTCCGTGCAGATGTGGTAGGGCAGATTACTCTGAGTGATGGAACGCCTTTAATTCATCCAACGGTTGCAACAACCACAACCACTTTGCCCACGGCTCCAACAGCGCAAATTGATAATACCTCCAATAATTACACCCTGGATGGCATTCGCTCACGTGTACTCGGGTTTAACTTAACCAAAGTGCTAAACGGTGATTGCACAGAAGATAACCCACCTCCTTTAGCCAATGAAAACGTTGTTATCGGTGAAGACTGTACATACCGGATTGAAGCCGGTGGCTGGTTTGGTTTTCAAACCCCAGGCTTTAACTTAATAGCGGTTCAGGATGTTACGGTCAGAGATGAAATGCCAGACGGGCAGGGCTTTATCTCAACCGATGATGGGGCTAATTTTAGCGATTTAGGCGCTACTGGCATCAGAAATATCGCTCGTGTTCCAGTGGTGCCAGCATTAACACAAATGGGGCCTTTAATTAATAATGGCGCGGGTGTGGGTTTTGGTCAGGGATGGACATTTAATGACGCTGCAAATCCAATTGAGGAAAAAGACAAGTTCTTCAGGGTCGACCTTACGACACGGATATTAAATGACCCAATTGATCCATTCTATCCGTTTGATCCAGTACAAATACCTAACTTGCACGGCGCATTAAGTACCGATGTCGGCGTAGCTGAATTTACCGCTGTTTTTGATACACAAACCTTTACCGTGGATGAAAATAGTGGCGTTCCTGGTTATCCGGCGGCACCTGATCGCACTATCGATCTGACCATAACCGAACCCAATTTAATTACCACCAAAACGGTGTGTAATGAAACCCTTTCTATAGAAAACGGTAATGGCTCAGGGCCAAACTGTGTTCCGTTTCAGGATCTGGTGACCCTGGGCGATACCAATGACTCATATATTTATCGCATTAGGGTGTATAACGAATTTGAAAATAATGGCGTTGCAGCTGCGGCGGTTCAGCGCTCCAAAGCACATGAAGTGATTATCACCGACACCATTGGTACAGATATTCAGGACAAGGTTTCTATTATTCCATTTGATGCGGATGGTCTGGATAATGACGGTGATGGCCTTACCGATGCCGTTGGTGGTGATCTGGATGAAGGCCAGATCAGTGATAATATTTTAGAAAATGGCGCAGCACCGATACTGACTTTCTCGCACACAAACAGTTCTGCTCTGGTTACCATAAATCCAGATCTGCCGGCGAATGCAATCGATTTATATTATCGGGTTGACCTGGCGGATACCGTAGCACCTTTGCAGCGGATCAATAGTCAGTTAAATGTTTCCTACGATAGTTTACCTGGAGATTCCGGTTCGCAAAACATACCACAGGAATTAAACGGACATGATATTGATGGTGCTGGCCCATTAAACTACGGTGGTAGTGCTCGTGTATATGATGCGATCGAGCAAACCGCTGATATTCAGGTAGTTGATGTAGTATTACTGCCTAAAGAAATTATTGATGTTTCACATAGTGGCCTGACAACATTACCCACAACACAGAATGTCGTTGTCGGTGAAGAAGTACAGTACCGACTCATTAGCTCTTTGCCTGTAGCCAAACTACGTAGTTTTGTTATTGAAGATGAGTTGCCTCCTGGCATACGTTGTGTTGATGACAATGTGGCGGATGGTATTGTTCAATATCCTAAAGTCGATCTGGATAGTGCACGTTATTCAGGTGCAGGTTTTCAACCCGGCGGAACATTTAGACCCATCTGTACTCAGGCACCTGCAAACAGTGGTTTGCCCGATACCATTGTCTGGGATTTTGGTGATCAGGAAATAACTCTGGGTGCACCGGGGCAACGTTATGATTTTGAAATAGACTTTACGGTACGCATCGAAAACAGTCTTACAACTATTGATGGTAATACTATTTTAAATGGTGATGAAGCTAACGGCGGCACCAAAGTTGAGACGCGTTACATTGATGAAGTTGGAAATCCACAGGTCGTAGAATTTTTAGGTGTTGAAGTTGTTATTCACGAACCCAGTGTCACGGTTACAAAATTATTTGACCCGGTAGTTAATGCCGATGGGCTTGATGTTTTACTGGTTACGGTTACCGCAACCAATGCTAATACAGCGACCACATCGACGGCTTATAATTTACAAATTCTCGATGATCTGAGAAACACGAAATATAATTATATACCAGGCAGCGAAAGCTCTGCGGTGCCAGCACAAATTCCCGATAATGTCGATTTAAGTCTGGGGCCAAACCAGCCTATTTTTAACTGGGATAATCTGGCCAGTGAAGGTTATGCGCTGGCGCCTGGCGAAAGCATTAGTTTTACTTACGAAGTTCAGGTTGATCATACCATTACACCACTGGTTCAGCAGAGACTGGTTGCACCCCATGAGCAATTATTAAATACAATAGAGGCACGTTGGACATCTTTACCTGATACATCATCATCTTTCGCGGGCGGTGCTACACCCGCGGGTAACTTTGATGTCACCACTGACCCAACAACCAGTTTACCCACCGGTTTTATTAGTGCCGACGGTGAGTTTCTGGGTATGCGTAATGGTCAGTTAACTGGCTTAGCTTTGCAGTCAACAAATCCACCCAATGATTACAATGCCACAGCAAATGATTTTGTTGATGTCATTCCTTTAACGATAGATAAAGAAGACCTCACACCTACGCCACCATTTGAAGCAGCCATTGGTGCGCGCAAAATGTTTTCAATAACCATTGATATTCCAGAAGGTATTACCAATGGAATTAAAATTCGAGATAACCTGGCAGCCGCGGTGGGTGGTTTAAGTTATGTGCTTGAAAATGATCCGGGGCCAACGCCGGCATTTGATATTGAGTATAGCTTCCCGGGCATTGTTGAAATTAATGGAACAAATATTACGGGGTTTGCTCCAACCACGGCACCAGAAGTTTATGAAGCTTTATTTACAGGGGCTGCAACGATACCTGCTGATGAATCAACAGGCCCGATTGAATGGGATATCGGAACTGTTATTACCGATGCAGAAAATGATGCGGCAACAAATGCAATCAACCCACAAATTGTTATTACCTACTTTGCACGCATTGATAATATCGCGGCAATTGTAGATGACTCGAGACTGCAAAATGCGGCTGAGTTAGAGTATATCAATGGTCAAAATGGTGGGACAGAAACAGTCACAGATAACACCGCTGAAACGATTGTTGTAGAGTCAGATCTAGCAGTCACAAAAATTGTGAGTAATATTACCTCGCCAGGTATTGCGCCAGATGCTGGTGATATTTTGGAGTATGAGTTAACCATTCCCAATTCAGGTAATGCAACCGCTTACGATATTAATATTGTTGATACATTGCCAACGGGTACATTGTTAGACACCAGTTTTAATCCAGTAGCAACCATTACTGTTGGCGGCATTCCTAATGTGGTTGCAACTTTCAACCAGGCTCCGTTGGGTTCTCCTGGAGCAACATTAACCTGGGGTCGTGGAAATACTTCAGTCCAGGGCGGTGGTGACAGAAGCCTTGTGGTGCCAGCTAGTGAACAGCTGGTATTAACCTATCGAGTAATTGTGCAAAACACAGTTGAGCCCGGGCTTACCTTAACCAACAATGTAAACGTTGACTGGACATCCTTATCCGGCGATGACCCATTAGAGAGAACCGGCGCTGGCTGCCCAACAACTACTGCTCCCAATATTTATTGTGAATCTGATACATTTGATATTCAGGTAATAGATAATAATAGTCTGGATAAAACCCGAACCGATGATAGTTTTGTTACAGGTGATGCCAATGTACGAGTAGGGGATACGCTTGAATATACATTGACAATGACCATGCAGGAAGGCACAACCGATAATATTGTAATCACTGATACCTTACCGGCGGGTTTAAAATTTAACGGGATCCTGAGTATAAATGGTGTCGGTGCCGCTCCATTTATCAATGTGTCACCTTTTCAGCATGGCAACTATACTCAGGCTACTGCATCACTGGCGGGTGATGAAACCATCGGCACAACAGTCACGTTTGACCTGGGCACTATTGTTAACGAAGGCGTGGCTGATCTGAACGACCCTGGCAATAATAATTTTGTCATTATTTATCAGGCACAGGTGGTGAATGATGTTCTTGCCATTCCTCAGCTGGCCAGCACTAACCTGCAAAATGATGCGCAGTTAAACTATGATGATTATGCCGGAGCAGCAACGCTCGCTGACCCGCGTTTATTAGACAGTGAAATCATTACCGTACAACAACCCATTATCTTTACTGCAGATATTTCTAAAACAGCAACGGTCCCCAGTGGTAGTCGTGTAGCTTCCGGCGCGTTAATGGACTTTGCACTCACCGCCTGTAATGTGGGTGATGCACCTGCCTATGATGTGTTGTTAGAAGATATCTTCCCGAATGAACTGGATATCGGTACCATCCGAGCACCCGGCGATATTATTACTGCTGGCACTTTACCCGAAGTTACCTATGAGTTAGCCGCAGCACCTGGGGTTGCAGTAGGTGCACCACTGGCAGAGGGTGCGGCAAATGACTTTATTTATGTGGCCCCGGTAGCAGCAGGGCGCACCATGCAAATTAGTTTGCATAATGAAGCAAGGCCTTTATTACCTGCTCACTGTGTTGTGGTTAGATACGATATTAATGTAATTGCACTGGGAGCTAATTTATCCTGGGATAATACGTTCCAGGTGTTTGAGTATTATTCACTTGATGCACAGGATGCAAACGTGCTCGAAAGACAGCGTTATGGTTTGGCAGGGCCTGTGCTGTTTAATATGAATTCAATTACGCCGAACAACCCGCCTGAAAAATATCTTACTGCTCCGCTTGATTATGAAGCAACCATTGGTGAACTGGTAACCTACAGAATTGTGGTGCCATCAGATGACGATGATCCCGGGACCAATCCTAATCCAAATCCGATGCAGGTAGTTTTATATGATGTAGAAATCAGAGATACCATGTCTACGCATCTGGAGTTTGTAAGCGCAACACTTGATACTTCGGTACTCGGTGTGTTTGGTACACAGCCCTTTGGTGCTTTGCCAGGTGAAACACTGGATGCTACTAGCAGTGTCGGTAATCAGGTGAATGTTGATATCGCGAGTATTCCCGTTGAATCTGGCTACACTCGACAGGCATTTATTGATGTTACGGCCAGAGTCGTTAATGTTGATACAACTTTCTCAGCATCACCGACCAGAACATTTAATAACACTGTGAGTTATACGTTTTCCGCAGCACCTGGTGGAGGGGCTATATCACCATCGGTTGGTAGTGCAGTCACTGACCCACTGGATGATGTTTCAATTGTAGAACCTGCGGTAACACTCGATAGTAAGGTCGTATCTAAAACAAAAGTGGGCGACCCTGATGCCGGTGATATTTTAACTTACACATTAACATTAAGCGCCGCTACCGGTGGTGTGCCAGATATTTATTCCGATGCTTATGATATTACGGTAATCGATACCTTAGGTGCAGGTTTAGCCTACAGTGGTAATGCTACGGTAACTAACTCTGGGCCTTATACCAATACAATTGGCGCACCTTCAACCGTGGGCGATGGTAGTGTTGCATCACCACAAACCATGACCTGGAATTTAGCCAATAGTAATATTGATATACAGGAAGGCGATACCATCACCATCACTTATGATGTTGTGGTTGTTAATGCCGCATTAGCAAACCAGGCATTAGATAATTCAGCGCTTATTCAATGGACCAGTAATGATGGCGTCGTTGTCGGCGAACGTGATGGCACGATTAACTCACCAGCAACACGTCGTTACATCAGTGGCCCTCTGAGTGCAAACACACTGGTCACCACAGACACCAATGACTTTGACCTGACCACAGGTAAAGTTAAACAGGACGATACTTATGGTGGTGCAGACGCTAATGTGCGTATTGGTGATCTGGTTGATTATGTGCTGACTATGAATGTTCAGGAAGGTACCAGCCAGAACCTGACCCTGGTTGATACTTTACCCGTGGGGTTAAAGTTTGAAGGTATAGTGAGTATTAATGGTCAGAACGATGACGGTAATAATCAATTCGATCCTGACCTTACTAAACCATTTATCTATCCTGGCGGATTTTATACTCAGGCTATTGCGAGTATTGTTAGCGCCAATACTGACCCACGTGCTGGTCCTACGGATGTTCAGTTTGCTTTAGGCGATCTTATAAATGATGGTAAACCAGGCACTGACGTAGAAGATGGCAATGATGATTTTGTTATCGTTTATCGTGCTCGGGTGATCGATCTGGTAGCGGCTCAGTTACCGAATTTGAGTAACCCAGTTAGCCCATTGCCTTTAGCGAATAACATTGTTTTTGATTACGATATTTCTTCTGGAATATCCGGTGACTTTACAGCTTCGCCCGCCGCTACACAGAGCTCAAATGAAAACATTACAATTCGCCAGCCAAATTTAAATATAACCAGCAAGCTGGTTGCAACCGCGGGTGGTGATAACATTATTGAAGCCAATGAAGTTATTACCTATACAGTAAGCATAGAAAATACCGGTGAGTTAGAAGCCTATGATGTGGTTGTGCAGGATATTATTCCTGTAGGTCTCAGGGCAGGTGCAGTACCGGGTAATTTAAATGTTCTGAGTGTGACATTAGCTTCAGCTACACCGTTTACCAGTGTGCCGGTGGTTTATGATCCGTTAACAGGAATAGCGACCTGGGATTTTGATTCCAATGCAGCAAATCAGGTAATACCGGTGGGTGATACGCTGGTTATTGTTTATGAAGTTGCCGCCGATGCGACCATTGGCGCAGGCCTGATGAACATTGTAAATACAGCACAGGTGTTACGTTATCACTCATTTGATAATGACAACCCTCCAACACCTGCCTTTGTTCCAGCATCATTAGCCGGTGCTGTTCCAGTGCGTGAAATTTATGGTCCTTCTGCCATTGTGCAATCACCACCACTGCAAACCGAAACACCCGATCCGTTATTAAAAGAAACTCCAGTGGTGACTGAGGTTACGATTGGTGAACCGTTTGTATACACCATTACTGTGCCGGAAACGGATACAAACACAGCATTATATGATGTTCGTATACTCGATAACTTACTGGATATTTCAACCGCGCAAAATGTTGATCTGATATTTGTGGGTGTGAATAAAGTATCCGCTGATGGTACATGGGTACCCATCAATACTAATAATCCATTTGAAATTGTTATAGAAGATGTTGTTGATGGTATTGATATACCGGTGACCGCAGCAGCCGATCAGGCTGTCATTGAGTTAACCCTGATGCTAACGGATTCACCAAACAATCAGGCGGGTGATACATTTACCAACTCGGCGTATTACACCTTTAACCAGTTTGATGGTGGAGATGCGACAACTGAAGGCACAGGTGGTACGGGCACCAGTGGAGTCATGACCATTGTTGAGCCTGAGTTAACGCTGCAAAAATTGGGGCCTGCAACTCCGGTAACTTATGGCAATGCAATACCTTATACATTAACCATAGAAAATATTGGTGATAGCCCGGCTTACGATATAACTGTGTCAGACTTTTTACCGAACACGGCAGATAATGATCCGCCCTATAAAGCCAGCACCTGCCCAATATCTCCAGCTGCGGTTTCACCGGGTAATTATATTGCACAGCTTTATGAAAATGATGGTGTGACAACCGCAGGTGCGCCACTTGTGCTGGGCACTGATTACACAGTGACCCATACAGCACCTTCCTGTGAGATAAGAAT
>Ga0316204_10007619_pt1 | contig 15659 bp, 8 predicted proteins | sample 6monrhotite_MG_2_FD_205661 | JGI IMG/M metagenome (GOLD analysis project Ga0316204, IMG submission 205661) | Microbial mat bacterial communities from mineral coupon in-situ incubated in ocean water Damariscotta River, Maine, United States -... | ecosystem: Environmental > Aquatic > Marine >... | reverse complement strand
TGCATTTCCAGGTTAATTATTGCCTGATAACTCAACACCGCATACCGGTCTATCGCTGACGTCACGTCGCAACTGTTTTTGAGTGCTTTTTCCGTGTCGTCAAACACCATGTCCCGAAAATGAATACAACAGTTTTTGCCGTTACTCTTAGCATAATACATGGCCTTATCGGCATTCTTAATTAGCGTATCAAGACTATCACCGTCTTGAGGGTAAAAACTCACACCGATGCTGGTCGTCACATGCAAATGCTCTCCCGAAATAGGAAAAGATTTTGTTAATGCCTCCAACACCCGGTTAGCCACAATATTGGCCTGTTCCATTGATTCCAAATCAGACAATAAGACGGTAAACTCATCTCCCCCCATACGAGACATACTACATCCATCGAAACTGGGAGAATTTCTGGAAGCACAGTCAGTTTGTCTCACGCTGGCCTTCAGACGCAGGGCAAACTGCCTAACCAGCTCATCACCGGCATCATGCCCCAGGGTATCATTTATGTTTTTAAAATTATCGAGGTCAAGATACATAATGGCACAAAGCGTATTACGTCGTTTGGCACTATGTAAGGCTTGACGCACGTGTTCTTTAAATAAATTTCGGTTAGCCAGCCCGGTAAGTGAATCATAGTAGGCAAGATAACGTATTTTTTCTTCCGCCTTTTTTTGTTCAGTAATATCCTGCACAGTGCATAGCACATGCGTTACATTGCCCTTTTTATTTTTTTGAACTTCAGCCAACTGATTAATAATACGTTCACCACAGCTTTTAGTATCGAGTCTGCTTTCTACTGAAAATTCCACACCATTGCGAATACCTTGAAGGTTACTTTCAAATTGCTCTTTATCCAACGGGTGGATTGCAGCAATTAACTGATCGACGCCAACCTCTGTTTCGGCGCCAAAATCAAATATATGCCTGGCCTGGCGTGAGAAGCTGAACAAATTCGTGCAAAGATCCCATTCCCAGTTACCCAGGCGGGCTATACGTTGCGCATTATTTAATAAACGTTCATTTTTTGCCAAATCAATGAATAATTGATTTACCCGAAGCAAATACCTTAAGCGTTGTGACAATACCCCCCAGTTAATAGGTTTAGTAATAAAATCCGTTGCACCGGAATCATAGGCCTGATTGATCGCGTTAAGGTCATCCATGCCCGTAACCATCACCACCGGCTTATCCCGACCGATAGTGGATTGTCGAATTTTTCGACACACGCTAAAACCATCCATTCCCGGTAACATGACATCCAATATCACCAGGCTCGGATTAAATTGGAAAAAAGCATTCAGTCCCTGCTCACCGTTATCCGCTTCTATAACATTGTATTGGCTTGACTCCAGTGTTTCGCGCAATAACAGGCGCATCATCGGGTCATCATCTATCACCAAAAACGTTGACGTTTCCGCCTGTGAATCCGCACTATTCATTAGAACACTTTTTCGCTTCCGATTGTACGGCAGAGATTACCGCACTGATTTCTGCCTGAATATTTCCCACTAATGATTCGCACAGTTCCACCTGTTCATTTTTAAGTGCTTTTTCAAACTGTGCACAAAGTGCCGCAAACTCTACTGCGCCTACGTGCGAACTGGACGATTTAAGCGTGTGCACAGCACGAACAGCCTCCCCACTGCCCGACGCCAGATAATTTTGCACGATTGTCTCAACCAGTTTGGGGGCTGAATCCAGATACAGAGTAAATACTTTCGTGGCAACACTAAGGCCTTCGACGCCGGTCAGCTCCCTTAACTCCGACACAACGGCGCTATCCAGGGTAACATCCTGCGCTTGTTCTATGAGGTTATCACCTGGCTGAACTACCCCTTTTTCCACATCGACTATTTCATCATTGGCAGGTGCTTCTGAGCCATTCTCTATGTTTTCGCTTACAACAATGTCGCTTGCGTCGATATCGTTTACTGCAGTATCGTTAACGACAAAGTCGCTTAACCACTGATAAAGGATGTCCTGCAATTGCACTTGCGTAAATGGTTTGGCCAGATAATCGCTCATGCCAGCGGCAAGGCAAAGCTCCTTGTCACCCGCCATTGCATGCGCTGTCAATGCCACTATTGGCAGCGGTGTTGTATTGCCTGCAGCCTGCTCATATTTACGAATGAGCGATGTAGCCTCAAAGCCATCAACAATGGGCATCTGACAATCCATGAACACCAGGTTATATTGCTTATCCTTAACAGCCATTACGGCCTTATCACCATCTGCCACGACATCCACTCGCAGCCCGGTTTTGGCGAGCATCCGTAATACGACTTCCTGGTTGACCAAATTGTCCTCGGCCAACAATACATCCGCCTTGTATCGGTATTTGCTTTGTACTTTGCCTTTGCTTTCTGGCGTTTTAATTAAAATTCCCGCGTTACTGGAATCCATCAGTGTGACAATCGCGTTAAATAATTGGGACTGTCGGGTAGGTTTTGCCATGACACAGTCAAGACCATATTGTTTCGGGTTTTCAATGTGGTCAGCTGCTGACGTCAACAGCATTAATTTTTTTGGATATTCAAGGGATAATTCCAATATTTTCTGCGCCAGTTGCAAGCCATCCATGCCGGGCATCATCATATCCAGGATGGCAATATCGTAACGAACACCGCATTTAGCCGCTCGTTTAAGCTCCTTAAGGGCCTCTTTTCCACTGACAACGGCATGGCTCTCCCACCCCCAGCCGCTAATTTGTTTCTCCAGTATAAAACGGTTGGTCTGATTGTCGTCGACGATGAGAATTTGCAGATCCTGCAGGTCATGCATAAACGCCTCTGATGTCTGCATGCTGCCGGTTTCAAACTCCGCCTGAAAAATAAATTTTGACCCAATGCCAACAACACTTTGCACTTCAATTTTACCGCTCATCATTTCAACCAATTGCTTGGATATAACCAGCCCTAACCCCGATCCGCCGAACTGGCGAGTGGTGGATGTGTCTGCCTGAACAAACGGCTGAAATAAGCGTGCGCTGGCGGACGATGAAATCCCTACCCCGGTATCCCTTATTTCAAAATGAATAGTTCGCAATTCATCGGGTGGCCCATCCGCTTCCGTCATAGGCTTTTCCCTGTCAGGCATTTTTTCCTGTGATATTGCATCAATGGGTTTACCGGAAACTGCCAGAACTATTTCCCCCTGCGAAGTGAATTTAACGGCATTTCCCACCAAATTAACCAGAATTTGACGTAATCGAACCGCATCACCTTTTAGATAGCGAGGCACATCATCATCAATATAGTATGCAATCTCCAAATCCTTTTCATGAGCCTGCAGCGCAAACAACTCAACAACATCCCCTATGATTTCATAGATATCAAAGTCCAGAATCTCCAATTGCAGTTTGCCTGCCTCTATTTTGGAAAAATCCAAAATATCATTAATAATGCATAGCAAGGCATCGCCGGATTTCTGAATGGTTTGAGCAAACCGGTATTGGGTATCGGTCAGTTTGGTATTTAGCAGTAATTGTGACATTCCAAGCACACCATTCATTGGCGTGCGTATTTCATGGCTCATATTAGCCAAAAACTGTGACTTGGTACGATTCGCGGTTTCTGCACCATCGCGCGCAATCTCCAGTTCATTAACCAGCGACTCCAACCGGGTATCACGCTCATTAACCTGTATTAGCATTTCATTAAAACAGGTATAAAGCGCACCAATTTCATCGTCACTGTTCTTTTGAACCTGGGTGGTATAATCAGCATTGATAGAAACGTCATGCATCGTGTCAGCCAGTGTCAAAATGGGGTCAGCGATGACTTTTTGCATTTTCCTGGCGATAATCATTGTTAATATCAGCACGGATACAAAAACAACAAATATCAGCAACAGGTTCCATTTTAATCGGTGATAAAGCTCCGTCGCGTCAGAAACAATGTAAATTGCACCGATTGGCTCACCTTGAAGTCGTATGATTCGTAATATATCAAATGACGCCGAATTCGATCGGGCAATCACGGTTTCGGGGTTTAATTGATGCAGGTATGCGGCAATGCTAGCTTTGTCGTAGCTTTCATTTGCCGATATTTCATCAAGCTTATGGCGGTATTGCGCCAGCACCTCGGTTGTTGGCAGGTATACGGCTGCATAACGTATAGTAGGCTGTGCATGCAGGCTGTTTAATAGCTCGGCCGCCACTTGTTTATCTGAAAATGTGAGTGCCGCGGTTACATTCTCACCCAACAACTGCGATAAGGTTTTCAGGTTTTGTTGAATCGATTTTTTATAATAGATCGCGTCATAAACAACAAACCCACCGGCGGCCAGCAATAATGCAACGGCACTGGTAAATACCACGAAGAACACCAGTTTCTGTTTGATAGACATACTGCGGAGTAAGTATTTTATTACCATGGCACTCAATGCACCTTGACTGCTAACTGCAGCAATTTAGCGCTGATGGAAATACCCACTCGAGCGGCAACTGTTCGATTTATTTCAAATCGCATTTTTTTGCCTTCAATCATAAAGTTGATAATTCCGTTTTCGGCCATAAACGTATCATGCTCTCCGATGGTAAGTATCGGCCGTGTAGCTGCCAATGGTAATATTTCCTTTAGTGCTTCCGGCTGGCTTGCCAAAATGTAAAATACCTGGCAATTATTAAATTGTTCCGATATATACGCCTGAACCCGAATTGTCCTGTTGTTAACTTGTTTGTTATCGATTGACATTAAACTCCGTGGCATCGCACCACGGCTTACGATACAAACTTGAATGTCTGAGCTTGCGTTGTTGTTTTCAACATCCTGCCAAACAACAAATTTTAAAAAATTCAAAACAAATCCGGCTTTAATGAGATACTCTTCCGCACAATATCCCGGCCTTGACACCACCAACAACAATAAACCCAGGGTTATCAGACGTTTCAACACCCTTTTCACTTACAATGTATGCAAACAAAGTCATCCCGCATTACTGCGGTTGCCATTTAACGCCTACATAAAAACTTCTGGGCACTTGCGTTGCCGTTGTAAAAGGCACAGACCCAAATTCACTGTGTTCTGAATTATTAATATTTTGTGCCACCAGAGCAACTTCAATATCAGTGACCGGTTTCCAGGCAACACGAAAATCCAAGCGAGTATAACTATCAACATTATGGTTTCCCACCCGACCCACATAATACATCGCCGCATCTAAATTGACATTACTGGAAACATCCCAATAGGAGCGCACGTGGTGCTGACTGCGTGGTGTGTTTTTCTCCACACCTTTGGAAAAACTATTGGCGGTATCGAGGTCCAGCTTCAGAATTGTTTCACTGAACATTAATCGCCAACGGGCGGCAGGCTGCCATTTGATATTAAACTCAAGGCCCTTGGCGTTACCCTCCATTGCATTATTGTAAACAGATGACATAACGGTATGAGCTGGCGCGGGATCAGACTCAAAATACACACTAAAGTCAGTATCTGCCAAATTATCGTACTTGTGATAAAACACGGTGGCATCAAAAAACAATGTTTCTTTAAACTGTTTGCGAAACCCAAGCTCATAGGCCAGTAACTCTTCCGATTTAAAATCACTGTCACCAAATATCGACAATAGCGTTAACCCTTGAAAGCTTTGGTAAGCAGCATAATTGATGCGTATATCACTTTCATTTCTCGATGGGGTTCGAACCGCCCGTGAAATCGCCCCCCAGTAGGTAGTATGCTCTGTTGGTGTCCATGCCAGTCGTATATTGGGTTGAGTTTCAATACCGGTGTAATCCTGATCTTCAAATTTTGAGCCAATGGTCAGGACTAATTGATTAGGTTGTAACGTGATGTTATCTTGAATAAACAAACTGCTTAAATTCGTTGAACGATTTTCGGGGGTTGCGGAATAGGCAAAACTTCCTTGGGTTTTATCCTTTATGCTGCGGTAGTTCGCACCCCAGATTAGCTCGTGCGCATTGCCCACATGAAACATGTGCTGGACCTCGATATCCCAGACATCCAGTTGTTCATCAAAAACTGAGTCCACTCTTTCCAGAGAATCATAATAAAACTGTACCGATAGTACGTCATCGTCGCTAAATTTCCGCTGCCACTTCGTCAGCAAGTGACCGCCTTTAATATCCAGTTTATCTTCATACTCATTGACATACGGCATTTCTAACATTGGCACCGAAACGTTTTCCCCGTTTTCGCCATTATAAACATCAGCACTGACCATAACCTCATCACGCGTTGTCACTGCAAAGTCAGCCCGTCCACCAAACCTTGATACAGACCATGCATCCACTGCAGGATCACTATCAGTTGGCTCAAAGTCTGCGCGTTTAAAGTACTTGGCATACACCCGATAGTGTCCGTCATCGGCCAAACTGCCGCCGTGGCGCACGCCCACATTGGGTTTTTCAATATTTCCGGCCAATACATTGACCTGCGTTTCCTGAGTCTGGCTGGCAGGTTTTGTAATAATATTAATGACTCCATTCACGGCATTGGCGCCCCATAGGGTTGCTCCCGGACCTCTAATCACTTCGATACGATCAATGTCATCCAATAATAAGTCCAGTGCATCCCAATGCACGCCGGAAAAAAATGGGGAATAAACACTTCGCCCATCAATGAGCACCAATAGTTTGTTGGAATAGAGGGTGTTGAATCCACGGATACTGACGGCCCACTTATTACTGTCAATTTGTGCCACATTGGCACCGGGCACCATTCGTAACGCTTCGGGAATAGACGTGACACCAGTGCGCTGAATGTCCTCCTGAGTAATAACATAAATTGCCGCGGATGCTTCCGACAACTTCTGCCGTTTTTTGGCAACAGACGTAATTTCAATATCCATTAACTGCTCCAACGACATTTGGCTAACATCCATCGCCTGCTCTGCCAAACATACGCCACTGGCTTGCGCTAACAAAAAGATAACAACCAGTTTTCCCCTAAGGAATGCACACCTCCTCTTTAATTGCGTTGGGAATTGAAAACGATATTTCAATTTATTTCTCCTTGACTCAGAATGGGTTTATCCGACAGTGAAAACGCCATGGTCTAATTGATACTACGGTCTGCAACTGGCTAAATTAAACAACTTTCATGCCAATAGTGGTGACGGTATGGGGGGATATGCCATGGGCTTGGCGAGCAAAACGTATTTGTTATCAATACAATGGCGCATCTGTGTCAGGGTATTTAACGCCAGGAAAACGCTTCATTGTGGATCAGTTGGGCCAGGATAGGAGATTATCCGCGATGCCTCGGATAACAAGATGGTTAGCACTATCAGCGATTGTTAGCGTTGCTTGCGGTCAAAATAACAACGCTTGATCGTTATTTGTACACTCATAGCACAGCGCTACGATGATGGATGAAAAACCAAACACTCTGATAGTGCATGTAATGCAGATATCATTTGCTGGCATTGATGCAGCAAAAATTGAAGCACGCAGTCACCGACGCAAACAAAGAGAATGGCAGCGTGCAGGATGGTTGCTTAGCATTAATGCTGATATTAAACTTTAAGCAATCACATTAATCAACATAGTCAATCTGCTTACGTTTTTAAACGAGGCGACAATAACCTCACTTTCATCATAGGATAGCTGTCGCAACATCGACACCTTTAGTAGTTACTCATTATATTTACTATTTCCAACCTTCATTAAACGCAACATAAACTTCACCTTTACTTCACAATTGTAAGCCATATTGCTCGTTTGCCTACCTGACATCGGACTATGTCGCCCGCCTTGGCCATTAATCACCATTCACTCAGTTGCCAATACTTTTTTATCAAAAACTATTATACCCAAAACACACCTAAGTAGTTGCTAACGGATACGTAGATGTTATTATTTAACACCTGTCTTACACGCCATACAATTTATTATAAAAACACCTGCAATATGGCCACAAGTAAATGTTGAACTTTTTATTGGCTAATGCCCAATAGCAAAAACATGAACTACTTACGGTGCTTTTCCTGACATATTTCAACAACAGTCGCAGGGGGTTTTCACAATCTACGTTTATTGCTACCTAGTAAACAAGGTGCACTGAAGCAGCATTGCAAGCGAGGGAAATGATTTGCGGGTATTAAGTTGCGAATACACATAAAAAGTAACAAGGCAACCCGCGTTTAAATCAACACCAACAGGTATCTTCACCCACCTATATTGATCAGTTGATTTAAATGTTTCAGTAATAATTGGAGAAAAGGAAACAGTAATGGATATATTTATCTTATGTAAAAAGTGTAAATACACTTTTTTTACGTTTACAATGGCTATAACGCTCTCGGCTTGCAGTGGTGGCGGAAGCGACAATTCCACCTCGGGGGCCGGTAAAACACTGAATGCAGATCAAATTGCATTCTCAGAGACGATTTTTCCTGTTTTACGCGCTAATTGCAGTACCTGCCATAGTGACACCGGCAATCCAAATTTGGTGCAGTTTGCCCATAGCAACGTGGCAATCGCCCATTCGGTGATAAAAAGCCGGGGCTTTGTAAATTTGCAATCCCCGTCAAGCTCACGGTTTGTTGAGCGACTAACCGAAGAGCATAATTGCTGGACAACCTGTAACGACGATAGCAGTACGATGACCACGGTAATCGCGCTATGGAGCAATGTTCTGGCCGATAACAGCAACAACAATATTAACACAGCAAGCGTAAATGCCTTCACACAAAGCCTGTATCCACTGCTCGAACAATACTGCAACCAGTGCCATGATGGCAGTATGCAATTTGCCGCCTTTGCCAGCCCAGACCCACAAACAGCGCACGACGTTATGTTCAATCAAAACCTGGCGAATCTCAATGATCCCGCCAATTCAGAAGTCGTTACCTTTTTATCCGAAAAAGGTCATAATTGCTGGTCAGATTGCGACCAAGACGCAGGCAAACTCGAAGCTGCCGTGGTCCAATGGCAACAATTAATTACTAATATCAATAATGGCGACAGTAATAACCGCCCCCCCGTCGCAAACAATGATAACTATTCCACCAAAATTAATCTTACCTTATTAACCGGCAATGTGTTGTTAAATGATAGCGACCCGAACAACGACACCCTTGGTATCAGCAACTTCGATGCATCTTCTACACAAGGCGGTTTCGTTCAAAACAACCTGAATGGCACCTTTACGTATACACCCGCCAACGGCTTTACCGGTATTGACACCTTTGGCTACACCATCTCGGATGAAAAAAGTGGTTCCGCCAATGCAACGGTATCCATTACGGTAACGCAGAATGTCACCCCTATCGCCCGCCGGGACTTAATTAAAACCAATCAAAACACCCCGGTGATTATTACCACGCTCCTCGACAATGACATCAGCGGCTCAGGTGACCCGCTCTCCATTAGTGCTGTCGACAACCTGTCGGTTAAAGATGCCAGTGTTATCCTCAACGCCAATGGCTCAGTCACTTATACACCACCGGAAAACTTTAATGGCATAGACTTGTTTAGCTACTCCATCACCGATGGCCAGGGCATCGCAACGGCCAGGGTAGAAGTGAATGTAAATACCAACCCCATTGCCGTCAGTGATGCGGTTTACACCTATGTAAATATCGACGCCAATACAGGCAGTGTTATTACCAACGATCATGACATTAATGGTGATGCCTTAACCATCAGTTCATTTGACCAATCCAGCAATCAGGCAGGCAGCATATCGACCAATGGTGATGGCAGCTTCACTTATACCCCCCCGGACGGCTTTACCGGCAATGATAAATTTGATTACATAGTATCCGATGGACGCGGTGGTGCTGCATCAGCAACCGTCTTTGTCTCCGTAATTAATCCGATACTACGTGACGATAATCGCTTTCTTAGCTTTCTAAATCAGTCCGCTGAATTATTCAATGAAAGTACATCAACCGCCACCGCCTATTATCGAGCCGTGGACCCGCTGGATCAGCGAACCACGTTGGATGCCTGGCGTGTGCTTAACGGTTTCAATATCGGTGCCGACGCATTTGCCGTTTATATTAATAACAATGACCTGGATTTTGCGCGACGTATGTTTGTGCGAACCGACCCCGTTACCGGGGTTGTGTCATCGTATGTAGAAAATTACGCCACCCTGCAGGATGCCCAGAGCGAAACCAATCTAATCGCCACTGTCGCCATGGAATACAATGTGGCGCCCGGATACGATCCGTTGGACCCGGATGCTCGACGCTACGTTTCGTTTTACGTCTTTGATGGCAATGATAATCGCACCCTTAGCGCTGACCTGGATGGGCGTGGCCAGAAATTCGTGCCCGGCTTGTGTAATGTTTGCCATGGTGGTCGCCCAAAAGCACTGGTGGGCGGTGTTTATCCTAATAACGGTGATACAGGTGCTGGCTTTATACCCTGGGACCTGGATACCTATTTGTTTGAGGATGCCACCGCCAGTGTAAGCAGAGCAGAACAGGAATCTCAGTTTAAAATATTTAACCGCGTTGTTCTCAGGACGAACCCCCTGCCCGCCGCCCGAGAAGTGATTGAGGGTTGGTATGGTGGTCCAACGCTGCCAGCCACGTCGTTCAATGGTGGTTTTGTCCCCGCTGGCTGGCGCACGCCGGCAGCCCCCGAGTTTGCCACCCAGCTGTATATTCAATCAGTTGCACCCAGCTGCCGCGCATGCCACATTATGCAGGGCAGCCCCCTGCAAAATGATATCGACTTTGCCAGTTACGATAAATTTATCAGCCATAAAGCGCGCATTGAGACTCTGGTATATGATGAAGGTACCATGCCATTGGCTAAACGCACCTGGGATCGGTTTTGGGAAACCCCATTCTTACCAAAAACCATGGCGGAATTCATGAACTCTTCGAAACTACTGGAAGATGATGGCATCCTTAGCCCTGGGCGACCAATAGCCAACGCCGGCCCCGTTAGAGAAGCCGCACTGGGACGCGTTAATTTGAATGGTAATGGAAGTGTGTTTACCGGCGGCACCAATGACTTTATCTGGACATTCGTTTCCAAACCGGCTGATAGCGCCGCAATTCTGCAAAACACCAATCAGGCAGGCACCTCATTTATTGCCGATGTGCCTGGCGATTATGTCGCCCAACTGGTGGTAAATGACGGCCTTGGTGAGACACCCCCAAGCCCACCTGCCGAAGTGGTGATTCGTGTATCCGGTACGACATTAGGCACGTCCTTTGTTAAAGACATCACCCCTATCTTTAATATTTGCGCCGTGTGTCATTTGGGTTTTGATAACCCCCGGTTCAACAATCAACAAACGCTGTATGATAATGTCATCAACTTCGTCAATACAGATGACCCTATTAACAGCCCTATCCTGAGAAAACCAGCCGGACAACACCATGGCGGTGGAACCGTCCAGGGCTTTGAATCAGCTGGTGCTGACAATTACAAAACGGTACTGCAGTGGATTCTTGAAGGTGCACCCGATAATTAAATCGAGCCATACGTGACGGTTTTCACTAAAAAGCCGGCCTATTGTTATTGGGCCGGCTTAAGGTTGATGCTGAATTTTTCAGTTAATGGCCGCAATGCAAGACTAAGTACGCCTTACTGTTGCACAAAATTCTCTTCAAAAACGGAAGATAGACTGAAAATACAGTATCAAAATACCATTAAATACCTGTTTCCAGAATTCACTATGGACGACATCTAGAAACAAGTAACAAAGGGGCTAGGAAACGTGCCAACGCCCTGTTCTACTGACATTAAACACAACGCCCACCCTGAATGAAGCTTGCGCAATCCAGGGCGGGCGTTGAATAACCGACAGAGTTCAATGCATTGGCCTCTTGTGAACGAGTCCCCCTTAGCAGCGCCGTATTATCTGAAAATGCATGGGTTTCCGTTCATCCCGGATTTTGTAAACTACGTCCGGGCTACAACGGTTTGAAATTTTATGCAACGATGGGATAAATAATGCGAGTGGCGCAAGTCATGCCAAACGCCGGACTGATGCCATTAAAGCAACTACGGATCAGTAACGATATTCATCGTAACCATCATTTGATGAGGATCCTGTTGATTTTTTTTCCGACCCCGTACCAGATACTGGTTGATTCTGTTCTTTCTGACTATTTACACTGCCCTCGCCGCCATACAAACCATCCGTTTTGTTTGACGCACAGGCTGACAGGAAAATAGCTAACATTACAATGACTGATTTGATGATAGTATGGTGCATGATATGATTTCCTCCATATGAAATCAGCGGTTGTGGATAATGACAATATAAAATTACAATGACAAACTACAATGAGCAACTTGAGTTACCCGTTATTTTAAGCAACAACCGTTTTAAGCAACAACCGTGGTTGAAAAATGACTGAACGCCGAACAAGTACACTGGCCTGAACTTAATCATTTACAGCGCAACGTAAGCAGATTTTATGTTGCGATAATTGAAGCTAGACCTCTGCAAATCCTGTGGCATTGGTTTCAGGGCATGGATTCGTGCCAACTGTCCTAAGGGTCAATGGCAATCCATTAGCTTTAACAGCGATGCGATGGCTCTGCAGGCATCAACAACGGCCATACCTTTTTGTGGGGCAAGTTCGTTATTGTCTATGCGCACGGCTTCATGCAATAGTTGCTGAATTTGATGCTGACTCAATCCGGGACGCTGCTCCAGTAATAACGAGACAATACCGGTTACATGCGCCGCCGCCAACGAACTGCCACTGAGAAAATCGTATGAATCTCTCGGCACAGTGGTCAGAATATCTTTGCCTGGTGCGGGTAAAGTACTACCTGCAACCGCACTGGTTACCAGACTTAACTTATCCTCGCTGACACCAATAACCCCCGGCACCGACGCCGGAAAAATAGACGCTAAGTTATCACTGTTTTTAGCCGCAACAACAACAATACCTGAATCCAATGCTTTTTGTATCAGCCGAACCAGCAAGGGATCTTTGGGGCCGCTAAGGCTCATATTAACCACATGAGCCCCTTCTTTAAGGGCAAAATTAATGGCTTTCGCCAGGGTAAAACTACTACACACGGCCTCACTTTTACCCTGTTGTTTTTGCCAGCAAGCCTTTAACGCCATTACATTCACATCTGGAGCAACACCAACAATACCTTCGCGATTTCCTGCTTTGGCGGCAATTACGCCCGCTACCGCAGTACCATGTATATCGCCATCAGATGTATTTGAAGTGACAAAATTTTTGTTTTTTACAATTCGGCCGCGTAAATCAAGGTGTTTGGTATCAACACCGCTATCAATTACCGCAACGTTTACACCTTTGCCGGTAGCATACCGGTGTGCACGCTCTACATGTGAGGACTGAATACCATATTGAAGTTTTAAATAGGGATCATCATAGTTGGTACCTATTTTCGTTGCCATCACATCGAAGGTGTGCATGGGCTGGACAGATTCAATGCGCGGGTCCAGCAGCAGGCGGGCAACAACAAAACTGGGGGGCACGTTATCCTTAACCGCCACCACATAACAATGAATACCCAGCATAACAATTGGCCAATCGGTCACCTGAACCAACGAATACTCTTTGGCAATAGCACCGATGATGTACTCCAGCTCTTCAATGTCGGCATCCGGCAAATTCACCAGTATTTGGGTATTCGCACGACTCTGAAATTCCTGGGCATTCAACGGCGGCTTTGCCAGGGGATGAACACAACCGGTCAGCGAGACATAATAAATCAACATCATAAAAACAAATAATTTATGGTTTTGCATGAATTAGTCCCTCGCCGCAACATTAGATACCGGCTCGACAAATCTAATCAATGCCTTATCGCGCCAACGATTCAATACGTCCTGCAATACTTCGTCCGGGGCGTATACGGTTTCCAAGGTGTATACTCCGCTTGGTGTCGGTCCATCCACAATACGCGCCCGGGCATTAACCAGCAAATGGCGAATATCACGAAACAACACATCCTCGGCAAAAACCACCCGCATTCGCACGCTGTTGTGCTTCATGTTCTGCTCTGGCGAACTTAACGTGGTAAACGCCGGCTCCATAGCCGGCTTAAATACCACGCCGAGCAGCACCAATACCAACAATAAAAACTGCGTCACCACGGTATAGCGCCACCCACCGGGAAGGGCCATAAATATGTCCAGGAAACCCCGCATTTTGCTTGCGAGTGACTCGCGCTGACGCTTCACTGGCGTAACAGGCAGGCGATCAGTGCGTGATTCAATGCTGGCATCAATACGTGATAACACATCCTGTAAATTTCTACCCTCCGTCAGGGCGAGAGCTGTGTCTTGCTGTACCGTGTTTTGCTGCACAACGAATTGCAAGCTTTGGAATTCATTGATGGCAACACGGCATTGTTCACAAGATGCCATATGCTTCTCCACTTGAATACTTTCTTCCGCTGCCAGGGTTCCGTTAACATACCAGGGCAACAATGCATCAATGGAATCATGCTCTGATTTTATTTGACTGATATTATCTTCATGTTTCATTTTGTTATGACCTCCTGATACTATGGTTCAGGATATTTAATGCCCTCAGGCAACAATTCCCGCAATTTGCGCCGTGCGTGGAACATGCGGGTTTTAACCGTGTTTACCGGACAATCAACAATTGCTGAAATTTCCGGATAGGAATAACCATAATAAAAAGTTAGTTCCACCACCGCACGCTGCTCCGCCGGCAGCTGCGTTAGCATGGCCTGCAGATCGCGCGTCAATTGAACATTGGATATTCCCTGCCCCGCATCGGGTAACTGATTAAGTTGCTGATAATCATTATCCAATTGTTGGTTTACCCGTGACCACTTCTGCACGGTTTTAATGGCTTTATGGTAGGTAATACCGAAAATCCAGGTCGATACTTTTGACGCGCCTTTGTACGTCGCTGCTTTTTCCCACACAACCACCATTGCATCATTCACAATTTCTTCCACCAACTCCGTACGCTGTGTAATGCGAAATGCAAATCGGCTTAATTTAGTGTAATAACGGTGATAGAGCACTTTAAATGCGTCACGGTCACCTTGTGCAACTGCCCGTAATACTTTCGAGTCGTCTTCAATCAAATCATCTTCCATGGTTTGCCCATATTCTTCAGCAATCATATTTCCATTCCGTTCCGGTTATCCAGTGAGCTCCACGGTTACACAATCAATGACACGATCCAATTTACACAAACTGCCATTCACACAAAGCACAATTCAATCAACATTGACGATTCAGCATTGTGCGCTAATTGATTAGTTCCAGTGTAGGTCCAAACGGTTCAATCAGTAAAATATTTTTTATATTTGAACCTCTCTCGACGAAACCGGAACTCAGTATAACATCAACCGTATTTTTGCATACACGATACATGGCGTTGTTAACGCTGTGTTTATTTATCAACCGAATCATAGTGTATGACGCACATACCAGTTTGGAGACCAATTACCATGAATGTAAGCCGATTTTCATTAAAAATACCTATTCTATTTTTAGTATTAGGAGTACTGCATGGATGCAGTGACAGTGATAACAATGACCCTAACCCCCCACCCGACACGGACGCTAAAAATACGATTTCGCTTGGCGTGACACTCGACGGATCGCAAATCGTACCAGAACCCATCACCAGTGCTGCAACGGGCACCGCCAACCTGACCGTTGACTCGGACAGCTTAACCGTGAGTGGCAGCGTTAGAATCAACAACCCCAGCTCAACCATTTCAAACGTACATATACATGATGGATTTGCGGGCA
>Ga0316204_10007618_pt1 | contig 15664 bp, 19 predicted proteins | sample 6monrhotite_MG_2_FD_205661 | JGI IMG/M metagenome (GOLD analysis project Ga0316204, IMG submission 205661) | Microbial mat bacterial communities from mineral coupon in-situ incubated in ocean water Damariscotta River, Maine, United States -... | ecosystem: Environmental > Aquatic > Marine >... | reverse complement strand
TTCAAGGTGCGACGCAATGGCGGCAAGCTGGGCTATCGTGCGACGGCATCTGATCAAGCGGCGTGGGATCGGGCTTTGCGTCCGAAGAAGAACACCCATCGAATCTATGATCGAGGGGAAAGCAATCTGGCGGGAAAAGTTCGAGAACTGAACTTCGCCTGACAGACGCCGCCAAGAAAACGGCAAACGGTCAGATCACATCTGTACCACTACAGTTGAAAAGATCGAAGTATCTACCTTCATGAGTCTTGCCTTCCTATGGATTTATGTCGTTGACATATAAAATTTTTGGCCAAAACGCTCTTGGATGAACTCAGATTGTGGAGCGGACATGTCTTCCAAATGCTTCAGTACAAAATCCGGAAGCTCCAGGCTCTGCGTTTGGTGAACTCGGCGGTGCGCCGTCTTGTACTCTCCGGGCGGCAGCCCGCAATGCTCTTCTACAGTCCGTAAGAAACCCACTGGATCTGCTGCGATTTGGCCAAATGGTAGGTACAGCAGCTGATCGTCTGAAAAATGACTATCCCATCTTGGAACTATATTCAAATAGTCCCCTCTTGTTTGCAGGGCAGGAAAGTCAAGTAAATCAAGCCACTCAGCCTTTGATGATGGGAGAGCTTTCCGACGAAATGCTGTCATTCTCAGTTGCGACTTAAGGCGGTCCATAGGATGCCGAATGATGTAAACAATTTTGATACCGGGTAGGAACCGTCTGAAGAAGTCTACCCCATCCTCTGGAATACAAGAGTACTCTGGCGTGACATCCAAACATTTTTGGTTAACTCTTGCCCGCGAGAATACAAATTTGTACCAGGTGCCATTCAGAAAAGGTTTTTCAACCAGTCGATCTAGGTACTCCAGATAAGAGTCGTCGTGCCTGGTCAATTGGGATTGATAGTAAACCCGCGCTTGTTTCACGCCCTTCTTCACATGCCAAGGCGCCCACTGCCGACACTCCTCGATAAACTTGTGGTCGAAAAAGTGTAGTTCCTTGAAAGGGGGCACCCACACATCAGGCCGCGTGGACAGAGCCTCGTGCAACCACGAGGTTCCAGCTTTTTGAGCGCCAATACAAACAATATCCGGTGTGCGGTTAGATGTCATTTCAGGTTCACCATGAGTTCGTTGGCGAAAGAAACATTCTGTAGGACCCGCATCTTCTCCGAGTCTTGTTCAAGTACTTGTCGAGAATAAGCTTGTTGATCCGGCGTCCAAGTCTCTTCCCAGCTGTCAGAAGGAGCATGACTTCGGGAACCGTAATTCTGACAGAAGAAGGAAGTTGCTTCGACCCAGTAAGAGATTGCGAGGGAGCCTCTGCCATATGCCTTCGATACGCTATGCGACCTTTCTTGTTCATAAATGTGGAGGGGAAATCGGTGATATTTTCAAAGAAGTGAGCCAATGGGTGCCCCGATATCATAGCAACAATAGCAGCCCATTTAGGCGCCAGATCCTGACTGTCAAAGATTAAAATGTTCACTTCTGGCCAAGCTTCCTGGAGGCGGGAAACAAACGGAACCCCAGAAAACGTAAGGTTGAATGGATCGAAATGCAGCCGCTCGCGCAACTCACGATGACCTTCCAACTCTTTATCAACGAACTGTACATAATTCTGGAGACACATGAAGATTGTGACGTTTTGGGCACTTGTTAGATGCAGAAGAGGGAAAGCCTTTCTTTCGAGACTGGGATATGCCTTCTCGTATTCTAGAGAGTTTTTTCGACTTCCCAAGAAAGCGTCAAAATTGTAGATGACCCGCCGAGTGCGGTCGTGCTCTAGAACGGTGTCAACGTACATCTGGTGGGTGTTTTCGTCTGCCAGCTGACTTTCTGGCAGCTTCAAAAACTCCGCAAGAACTTCTCTATGCATTTTTGCGGTTGGGTACTCAGAATCAACTTCAGTCGAACGATCCGAGCTGGAAGCAAGAAGTCGCTGCAATTGAAGGGACAAAGGCGAATGTGGTCCCAAGTAATACTTATATTCGCAAGCAATCACTTTGATTGTCTCTCCAGGAAATTCTTAGAGCTTTTTCGACATTATGCGCCGAATTCTGTTTCTCACCTCTTCTTCGAGAAGCGGGACGGTTTCTTTGCCCGCGATGCGAGTGAACCTTCGGTACACAGTTGGCCCCTTTTTTAACCGATCGATAACTTCAACCAGAATTTTTCCTGCCGTGGGTTCCAACTCGGCAACTTTCAAAGATCGAGCAAACATGTTCTCAATTAGATCGCCTTTCTCTGTCCAAAAAGTGATCATACCATCAAACAGTTCGCCACCTAGAGACATCCTCTTTTTAGGAGGCCATGGTCTCTTTGGGTAGAAGACCTTAAGTTCACTTTCGTGTAGTTTTGTGTTATTTGCAAAGACACTCGCATTCAGTCCAACCGCCCGCTCGCCTGAAGATCTCCCCAAATCAGCCATGGTATCGGAAATTGAAACGAGCCACCGGAGAGAGAGCTCGGAACGGATATCATCAAACCGTTCATCCAAAATCCTCCAAAACAGCTTTCTGGCTGGTTCGCAGGCCTCGTCCCTCCGAAGCACAACGATTGTACAGGCTAGCAAATGTGACAGGCGTGACATCCCTGAGAACTCAGGTTGCAACTTATGAAAGTGATCGATCAAATCCTTCGACCGACCCGCCCAAGTGCCGTTCTGATCACCAGGAATAACTTCGGCAGCAAATGGCTCTAAGGCACAGTCTACTGCAGGCAAAGATTCTGCAGCATTATTCGCAAAGACTGATTGGTCGGAAAAATAGGTCGGCCAGAGGGTATATAAAGTCCGGTCAGTAGATCGTTGCATACTTGCTTTGGCCACCAAGGGAGTGCTTTTTCGAGGTGTTGCTACAGGCTTGTAGTCCAACTGGAGGTAGTCCTCCTGAAACAGGTTGTAAAAGCGATCAATGTCTTCAGGAACCCAAGGCTCTTCCGGGAACTGCTTCCCATTAGAACGACGAAGTTGTGGAAGTTCAGCAGTGATACCTAAATCCGAACACAAGCATGAAAAATCGCTATCAAGACTTTCAAAACGGAGTATCGTTTTGGCAAACTCCAGACAATTGAAGGGGTGAGTTTGGGGAAGCAAATGATGCTTAAGATTCCAAGCTAAACTTCTCTGACTGCGGTCGAACCCGACCTTAGAATCCTCCATCACATCCAGCGCTTTAGTTACGGTTAGATCCGGCCAGCGCGGTTCTGAGTAGTAGTCTCGTTCCAACTTGTTGCCATACTTGAACATCCGAAAAGCGGAGAGGAAACGGGCTCTAGGCTCTCGAGTGACCGCAAAGCTAGACAAGTGTCTAAAGCTATCGGGGAGATGTCCAAAGAACCTTCTCTCGACGCCCCCACCCAAAGCCTTTCGCACTGAAGTCCCTCCAGTCTTTGGCAGATGGACAAAAACTAAGCATGGGCTCTTCAGCAAAAAGTTGGTCATCTTGATATGTCATCATAGTTTGGGAAGGAGAGCTCAATCGTTCAAGCGTTTTCATCGTCCACGTTTACGACAATGACCTAATTTTTCTTGTTAAGCCACCAAGTATTTGCCATGTACCGTGGCAATTCGAACCAGTCGTAAAAGGCGCGTGGCGTGACAACCGCATGATTGAGCGGCTCTGGCGATCTCTGAAGTATGAATGCGTCTATCCATCCGAGAAAGGCCTGCTGACGTCGAAGACCGTGCCGTTCCGGGCCACTGGGAAGACGATCTTATCTGCGGTTCACAGAACAGCTACATCGCCACGGTTGTCGAGCGGTAGACTCGCTTTACGCTTTTGGTTAAAGTCGAAGGCAAGAAAACAGACCGTGTGGTTCCTGCCTGACCTGCCCCCTAAGACTCCCTCATGCATAACGAGAGTTTGCGGGTCTGGTTTTCGTATTCTTCGTCGCCCGTATGGGCAAGCGCGTCGGGCGCGGAGCCCTCAAATTTCTCAAGCGTCCGGCGCGCTTCTGCGGGCGTTTTGTTCTCGAGCGATGAGTGTGGCCTGATGTTATTGTAATCGTAACGCCAGAGGGCCAGCTTGCGCCGGGCATCGTCCCGGCTGTTGAACATCTCCTTGTTCAGCAGCTCGTCCCGTAGGCTGCCGTTGAAGCTTTCGATGAACGCATTCTGCTGGGGTTTGCCCGGATCGAAGTAGTGCCAATCCACCTTGTTGTCGTTTGCCCACTTTTGGATCGCACTACTGGTGAACTCGGTGCCATTGTCCGAGACAATGCTCTTTGGCTTTCCATAGAAAGCGCACCCAGGCATCTGGACCTGTCACGGTTTGATGCCGCTCCTTCGACAACATTTACTGCAACAAAGGAGATGAACTATGGGACCGAAACGGACGGACGAATTTAGGCAAGATGCGGTGCGCATCGCACTGACCAGTGGGTTGCCACTGCCTGCGCCAAATTCATCTGCGAGGCCGATTTTGCCTATGTCAGGAATTGTGAAGGTCCAACCTGCACATTGTATTTCCATGATGTCAGCAAGAATCGCAAACGTCGCTGGTGTAGCATGAGCGTTTGCGGGAACCGCGCGAAGGCTGCGGCACACCGAAAGGCCGCCGGGGCGGCGTCTGAGGTATAGTTGTCGCTACAACCGCAGCTCGACCGGCAACTCTATATGGTCCTTTGTCACGCCATTACTGGCTGATTCAGCAACCCCAATGCCGAAAACGCCGGAAACTGTTGTAACAGTTGCTGGTTCGATCTTAATCAGAACACTCTTTCGTACAGTGCGGATGGCTTGGCGCAAGGCCAGATCGGCGTCGGCCTTGGCTGATTTCATAATTCCTGCTCCGGGAAAGCGGACTTTGTCTACAGTGCAGCATCTGTGACTTTGGGGCTCTCCCTCGCCAGCACACCAAATCGGCACTGAGACCGGAGGTCAAGGTTAGCTGAGCGGACAAAGCCGTCGTTTAGATCAGAGCCAAACTATCCAAAGATGGCGGTTAGGCGTCGATATGCCTCTTCCGGCCAAACGTCGGCGAACTGATAAAAGTCCTCAAAGATCGGAATGTCCTTATCAAGCGGGACCCACGCCTGCTTGCTGGCTGTAAATATTTGTGCGTCTGGCGGACAGAGATCTGGATTGTCCAGTGTTCCCACGCGGACGTATGTGAGTTTTCCCAATCGAACGAGATAGCTACTAAAGACGGCTGTGCCACAGGATGCGCATCGTGTGATGATTTGCCCTTTGCCGCTGGGAGTGGCGAGTCTGTGTTCTGACGTTTCGCCGCTACAGGAAACACGCTCCGCTTCAATGATCGCATTAAGCACGTATGCGGAACCCGTTTGTTTCTGACACTCTTGGCAGTGGCAGCAATGCACAAACATCGGAGCCGACGACATCCGATACGTCACTTGCCCACATCCACAGGCGCCAGTGAAGTCTGTTGTATCTTTGGATGTCATCTCTCAAGCCACCAAATCATAGTGTTTGATCGTCCGGGCTTCGACAAGCTCAGCCTCAGCGGGATCGATATGGGGCGATTGGTAGTCCTCACCAACAAATGCCTCGAGCGATGCAAGGTCGCGCCAGATCATCACGAAACTGAACTCTCTAGGACTATCCGCGCGTGGCGCGCCGGGCAGAACTTGTACGATACCGTCCGTCCCCTTCATCAATGGGATGGCCGTACTGTGAAAGAATTCGCCGAATTCCTTCTCTTTACCTTCTCGCACAAGTACCTGAAAAATGCGCATTATCATACCGTGTTCCCCTATAAGTGGGTTTCGCCTGCATGAACGCCTCAATATCTTTCATAGCACAAAGATCAACGAATGTCGCGTTTGGGCTCAACTGCCGACATTGAGGGCAAAAAGCCGCGTTTGACAGCTTGAATGTCTGGTTCCGGGAAGTCGAGGCGCGGTTAGTGCATGTGCAGCAACAACAACCAACCTCGCTTCGCACCGGTCACTTTGGGCGGTGGCCTCAACCGGTCGGCGCAACACTTCAATCTTTAGGAAGAAATGGAGTGTTTTGAATGAAGTACCGTACCAGGATTTACTATTCGGCTGAACAACGGGCTGAAATATGGGACAGGTGGCAACGTGGCGAGTCGATGAGATCGATTGGGCGTGTCTTTGATCGTCAGTCGTCATCAGTCTTTTCGGTGATCTCACCAACGGGCGGGATACGTCCACCTGATCGCCGACGTGGTCGTTCTGCATTGAGCCTTTCGGAGCGCGAGGAGATATCTCGTGGGCTCAGCACCAAGCAATCTCTCCGGGCAATTGCACGTCAGTTACGACGCGCGCCTTCAACGATCAGCCGCGAGGTGCAACGCAATGGCGGCAACCCGACATTCGCGCCATGGCAGAGCGCTGCGGTGCAGCTTCACCAGACCAGCCGTTCATCCATCGTGCAGCATTTTCGAGGGGCGAAGGTCGGCAGAGCGGGAAAAGCGGTCCTTCGACCTATATCTTGGCTACCCAAGATATATTTGCCCTGCAGGGTACTTTACCCTCGGCGCACTGCGGGTCGCGAGGAAAAATCCGATAGCCAGGGGGCCAACCCGACCTATAAACATCGTCGCCATGATGATGGCCCTGCCGATACCATCAAGCTCTCCGGTTGTCCCGCGCGACAGGCCTACTGTTCCAAATGCCGATGTGACTTCAAAGGCGAAGTCGATGAACTCGCCATCGTGATTGATCGAGGTCACAAAAATACCCGTTAGAACCAGAAGCATGGAAATGGTCGTGAGAGCGAGGACCTTCATCACTTCATCGACGCCCAAGGAGCGCCCGAAGGCGTGCAATGTTGTTTGACGCCTGAAAAAAGCAACAGTGGCTAGCAACAATACGCAGAGCGTCGTCACTTTGATCCCTCCTGCGGTCGAGGTGCTGCCACCGCCAACTAACATTAGTGTCATCGTCAACATGGACGCGCTGTCATGCATTCCGCCGGTGTCGATCGTGTTGAACCCGGCCGTGCGCGGCGTGACCCCCTGAAACCAACTTGCCCATAGTTTATCGCCAGTGGTCAACGGGCCCAAGGTGTTGGGGTTCGTCCATTCGAGAAGGCCAAACATGACGCTCCCCCAGACAATAAGAATGCCGGTTCCGAGCAGCATCAATTTGGAATGCAGCGTGAGTTTGCGCCACTGGCGTTTCTGATAGATTTCCACCACGACAATGAACCCAAGCCCTCCCAGAATGAAGAGGGCCGGGATCACGATGTTGACCATCGGGTTGCCAACCCATCGAGAGAGACTGTCGGGGTGAAGCGCAAATCCCGCGTTATTGAAGGCCGAAATAGAATGGAAAATCGCCTGCCATATGCCATGCCAGCCAAACTCCGGCACAAAGACGAAGGCCAGCAAGGTGGCTCCGATCGCTTCGCAAAATAGGGCGATGACCAAGATGACGCGCGCAAGATAGGTAAGGTTCGACAGCGATGTCTGGTTCAGGTCTTCACGCAGGATCAGGCGTTGTGGCATGCCCACCGGAATGCCAAGCGCCCCAAGCAATAGCACCGCAAAGGTCATCAAGCCCAACCCGCCGAGTTGAATAAGCGCGGCAATCACACCCTGCCCAAAGCCCGTGAAAGCAGCGCCCGTATCGGCAAGCACAAGCCCTGTCACAGTTACGGCAGAGGTTGATGTAAACAGTGCTGCGCTCAGTCCGATATCACCGTGATGCGAGATCGGCAGCCAGAGCAGGAGGGCCCCCAAGATGATGAAGGCGAGGTAGAAGAGCACCAGAACCGCGGGGGGCGGCATGCGCAAAGTCGCGAACCGTTTCACCAGGTTCGAGGGCCGGAATGCCATGGCTACAGGCTGGCTGCGAAGGTGCGCAGGTCTTTTCGTTGGCCGAGCAATAGCAGAAGATCGTCCCGCTCCAGTTGGCATCCTGTCGCATCCTGCCCGACGTATTCAGTTCCGCGCATAACCCCGATGCAACGTAGATTAAACTTATCGCCGTGCGGCAGGTCTTTCAGGCTCTTGCCTTCAAGGCTTTCAGGGATGCGGAAATTTACAACGTGGTAGCCATTGCCCAAACTGACATAGTCACGCACCAGCGGGTTATGCAAAACCTGCGCGATATGTTGACCGACCTCGACTTCAGGGTGAATGATCCTGTCTACGCCAAGTTTACTCAGAATCCTGTGATGCGTCTTGGTCGTAGCTTTGGCCCAGACGGTCGGAACTCCAACAAGTTTGAGGTTGATCGCCGCAAGGATGCTGGCCTCCAGATCATCGCCCATGGCAACAACGGCCACATCACAATCACCGAAACCCGCTTCCCGCAAAGCCGCATCATCGCGCGCATCCACGATCATGGCCTGAGAGAGTGTATCGGCAAGGGTCATAACCCGTGCTTCGGATATGTCGACTCCGATGACGTGATTGCCGAACCGCTGCAACTCCTTTGCGACGGTACTGCCAAAGTTGCCCAGCCCTATTACACCAAAAGTACGGCTGGCAGATTTTTTCATGTCTTCAACTCACGATCACTATTCACAGTTGGGCGAACGTCGCTGCGGCGTAGCAATTTGTCAACATGGGCTCGAAGCGGTCATGCAGAGGTGCAGCAGCAAGATCGCAGCGATTCCGCACCAGTTTCCAGCCGCCAGATGACAGAAGCCAGCCCGAAGCGGACCCTGAGACGCAGGTCGCTGAATAGATCGGCCCATAGGCAAAGAGGGCTTTGAAAAGTCGAAATTTGATTGAAAGATCATCGATGGGCAACGACAGCGGTTCAATCAGATGAACCGCTAAACATCGCAGCTATCTCTTGCGTTGACTTCACGGTTACGCCGAATTTTTGCTTCAACGCATCACGACGGCCAGAGAGCAGAAGCCGGACGAGCATGGGATGCTGCGCTACCGGGCCAGCAAGGCCGACTGCGATGTCTGCGAACTGAAAGCACGCTGCTGCCCGAAGGCGCCTGCACGTAAGGTGCTCCGGTCGATCTATGAGCCATCCCGCGATCGGGCCCGTGCGATCGCTCAGACCACGGAATACGCGATCTCCTGCAAACTGAGGAAGAAGGTTGAGATGCTGTTCGCCCAATCATGCACTAACATTCAAACTGGACCACTTAGGTGGGGCTGATCAAAATGCTGCGGCTTATTCCGTCTTTTCCGAAGAGCCGGGGCAAACCACGCGTCGATGACAAACGTGTTTTGAGTGGCATTATCTTTATAAACCGCAATGGGTTACGGTGGTGTGATGCGCCTGCGGAGTATGGGCCACCGAAGACGTTGTATAACCGATGGAAGCGTTGGAGCGAATTGGGAGTGTTCGCTGGGATCATGACGGGACTGGCGGCGGGCTCCCCTGACAACAAGACAATCTCCATCGGCGCGACCTATCTCAAAGCGCATCGCACGGCCTCAAGCCTTGGGTTGAAAAAGGGGGGCGTGGACGTCTGATCATTGCCCGGCAGGGTATTGCGTAGCAATGTCCCGAGAGGGAGGGCGAACAAAAGGCGGAATGAACACCAAGCTACATGCGGTGACGGACACGACAGGACGGCCAATCCGGTTCTTTATGACCGCTGGTCAAGTCAGCGATTATACTGGGGCCAGAGCATTGGTGAGTAGTTTTCCAGCAGCCGAATGGCTGTTGGGAGACCGGGGTATGACGCAGATTGGTTCCGCGAAACTCTTGTAGAAATGGGCATAAAGCCATGTATCCCCGGACGAAAGACACGTGAAAACCCATCAAGTATGACAAGCGTCGTTACAAAAGACGCAACCGGATTGAGATCATGTTGGGCCGTCTGAAAGACTGGCGGCGCGTGGCAACCCGCTATGATCGATGTCCGAAGGTATTCCTATCCGCCATCGCTCTCGCAGCGACCGTCATGTTTTGGTTATGAGTCCTGAGCCTAGGTGTTCCATCCCGGACGATCACATAGATCCTCGCCGATCCGCATTTTTCATGGCAAGATCGGTTTTCGGTGACATTCGGGAGGGCGCTTAATGCTGATCCATCTTCATAACCAAGCGACAACAACGCCTAAGATACGGGCTGCCATCCAGGCGAGCGACGAGCCTGCATGGGTTCTGGCTGAGCGTTTTGGCACAACCGAACAGACAGTTTGGAAATGGCGCAAGCGCGACAGTGTCCATGACCGTAGCCATACCGCTCATCGGCTGCAAACGACGTTGACGCCTGCTCAGGAGGCCGTTGTGGTTGCGCTGCGCAAGATGCTGCTAGTGTCGCTGGATGACCTGCTGGCCGTGGTGCGGGAGTTTCTGAACTCGAATGTCTCGCGCTCTGGACTGGATCGGTGTCTGCGGCGGCATGGGGTCGGCAACCTGCGCGATCTTAAGCCAAAGGCCGCCCGCCCAAAGCACAGCGCCTTCAAGGCATACGAGCCGGGATATCTGCATATCGACGTGAAGTACCTGCCACAGATGGCTGATCAAACTTCCCGCCGGTATCTGTTTGTTGCCATTGATCGGGCTACACGCTGGTTTTTCATCCGTATCTACAGCAGCAAGACAGCGGCCAACGCGCGCCGCTTTTTGCGTGATCTAGAGCGGGCTTGCCCACTTCGCATCCGAACCATACTCACAGACGTTCACCGACCGTCTCTTTGGCCTGCGCAAGCGCGAACAAGGCGGAAAACATGATTTCGACAAGCTCTGCGCCGAACTGGACATCGAACACCGTCTGACGCCGCCAAGATCGCCCCAAACAAACGGCATGGTCGAGCGCTTCAACGGTCGCATCGAAGACGTGCTGCAAAGCCACCACTTCCGATCAGGCGAAGAACTGGAGACCACGCTGCACCGCTATGTTTGGCTCTACAACCAACAGCTTCCGCAATCAGCCTTGGGCAGCAAGACGCCCTTGCAAGCGATGAAGCACTGGCACAAACTCAAACCAGAACTGTTCAACAAACTGCCATACTACCGTCCGGGATGTGACACCTAGGGCTCCAATTGACGTTGATCTACCTGCCCTCAAGATGCTAAAGACTTTGCAGCCAAAGGATGGAAATGCTGGGTCAGCAGACGTTGACTGTTTTCATCCTTGGAGTCGAAATGCGTACGGGTCTGGGGACTATATAATGGTTAAAGCAATAATTCTTGCTGGGGGACTAGGAACACGCATTAGCGAAGAATCTCATTTAAAGCCCAAACCTATGATAGAAATAGGTGGAAAGCCGATCTTATGGCATATCATGAAAACCTATGCGCACCATGGCGTAACTGAATTTGTCGTGTGCTGTGGGTACAAAGGCTATCTTATCAAAGAGTATTTCGCGAATTACTTCCTTCACAATTCTGATATCACCTTCGATCTCTCCGGCAATAAAATGCGTGTGCACCGGGAGAATGCTGACCCTTGGAAAGTGACCCTCGTCGACACGGGTGAACTGACGATGACAGGGGGGCGTATCAAACGCGTGGCCGATTATGTTGATGACACGTTTTGCCTCACTTACGGCGACGGTGTTTCAGACATCAACATTAGAGAGCTTCTCGCGTTCCATCGCAGCAGAACGACCGAGGTCACGGTAACAGCGATCCAGCCATCGGGGCGTTTCGGATCTCTGGCTATAGAAGATAACCTGGTTACGAACTTCCAGGAAAAGCCGAAGGGAGATGGCCAATGGGTCAATGGTGGTTTTATGGTCTGTGAGCCTTCGGTTTTTGATCGGTTAACTGACGATGAAACTGTTTTTGAACAGGAGCCATTGATGGGGCTTGCCCGCGACCGGCAGCTGTCAGTTTTTAAACATCACGGTTTTTGGTCTGCGATGGACACTTTGCGTGACAGAAACTACTTGGAGAAGCTCTGGGCTGACCGACAAGCTCCTTGGAAGCTGTGGTCTTGAGTGACTTTTGGCAGGGAAAGCGTGTTCTGATTACTGGGCACACCGGGTTTAAGGGGAGTTGGCTTGCGCTTTGGCTACACTCTTTGGGCGCCGAGGTTTTTGGCTTTGCGCTGGAACCTGACACTCACCCTTCACTGTTTGATCAATTGCGCTTGGTTGAAAAGATCCACCACAGAGTAGGGGATATTCGTGAGTCACAAACCCTGAAAGAGTATTTGAAATTTAGTCAAGCTGATGTGGTGTTCCACCTTGCGGCACAACCATTGGTCTTGCGTGGATACCGTGAATCCCTGCTTACGTGGGACACAAATGTTATGGGGACGGTCAACCTGCTGGAGGCCGCGCGTGATCTTAAATACCCCAGTACAATAGTTGCTGTGACAACAGATAAAGTCTACCACAACCTAGAGACAAATCACTTCTATAGCGAAGATGATCGATTGGGTGGCTTGGACCCTTATAGCGCCAGCAAGGCAGCTGCAGAGCTTTCGATACAAAGCTATAGGTCCGTGTTCACCCAAGAAAGGCTGCCTGTGAAGCTTGTTTCAGCAAGGGCTGGGAACGTCATTGGCGGTGGGGACTGGGCAGAAGACCGCCTAATCCCGGATATTGTTCGAGCTTTGTCAAAGGGTGAACATATCAAGGTTCGAAATCACCAAGCGGTGCGCCCCTGGCAACATGTATTAGAGCCGCTGTTCGGATATATCAGCATGGCAGAAAGCGTTGCCAAAGATGAAATCGGTGTTTCGACATTGAACTTTGGCCCAGAACGCAGTGAGATGCGTTCGGTCGGAGATGTCATCGACAGCGCATTAGAGCACTGGCCCGGCAAATTTCAGACGCTGGATCAATCGAATGCACCGCATGAAGCTGGCCTGTTGATGCTCTCAATTGAAAAGGCAAAAGAGTGCCTTGGTTGGACCCCAAAATGGGATTTCTCGACGACAATCGGAAAAACCATGACTTGGTACAAAGAAGCTCAGAACGGGGGGGATATACTATCCCTCACGTTGAGACAAATTAGGGAATTTGAAAGTGCGTAGACTGACAAAACTTTACTTAAGCGCATACCAAATCCGGTTTTCATCGTGAAAAAGGCGATGGTCTATATCTGCGGCGAAGATTTTTTCGCGCCGTCTTTGGTTTCTTGTCTGTCCTTTAGTACAAATTATTATGACGACGTTGATCGCTTTATCTTCCTTTGTACTGAAAATGACGAATTTATCGAACAAGCCCGCCAATATTGTGCTGATCAAAAGACTAATGTTCAGATCTTGAAGATGTCCATTACAGCAGCATCAAATTTTCCCTTAATGGCACATTTGCATCCCGCTGCTTATGGGCGGCTATTCCTACATGACTATTTGGATCCTAGCTACTTGCGTGTAATGTACATTGACGGGGATACGTTATCTGGTTCTGTTGACGTAGACTTTGAACAGGATCTATCGGGCAAAGTATTTGGCGCCGTTCAAGATATTGGTGTTGTTGCCTCAGGAAGCGCAGCGCAATTACTACACCGGTCGCCCTCACAAGGCGCAAAGTACTTCAATGCTGGGGTTCTCTTGATCGATTGGCCTCTCTGGTGCGAACAGGAAATTGGGCCACTTTGCAATGAGTACCTAAACTCAAATCTGGATGCCCCATACGGCGATCAATGTGCGCTGAACAATATTTGCGTCGACAAATGGGCCGAATTGCACCCTTCTTGGAACACACAAACGGACTTCCTGGCTGACCCCCAACTCGTGCAGGCCGCGAAGGTTATCCACTTTACTGGTGCAGCAAAGCCATGGCAGCGGGACCTTTGGAAGCATAATGTTGAGTATTCCGAGTACTACGAGAAGACTCTCAGCGGGCACCCATTTGACTCGATTTTTCGGCCCGCGACAGCAAAATCATCAGTTAAGCGCGCTTTTCGGTCCTTAGAGAAAAAGCTGAGGCTGAGAAAGATGAAGAACTGGGCCGCTTGGGTTGCCGAACATTACGGTTAATCCAATTAGGCGTCATATTGGTCAAACCCAGCAAAAGAACTCCGACAATCAAGGACGTAACAGTATGAATAAGCACTTGGTGTCCATCAAAAACGACGGATTTGGTGTCGCTTTTCGAAATTTCCTATCCTCAAAGCTTGTGAAGATGGGATGGGTGGAAGACGCTGAAAGAATGCGGCAGCGTCTCTCACGAGAATTCGATGAAATGTTTAACAGTACCATTGCTTATGGAGCGCTGAAGGGATTTCAATTCTCACCCAATACGTGGTGGTCAAAACACGATCGCGCTTCAATGATATTTGGTCTGTACGAAAAAGAAATTGTGAATATGCTACAGGACCTTTCCAAAACAAAAAATGTTTTTATCGATGTTGGTGCAGCCGATGGTTACTATGGCGTTGCAACGGTAAGCCAAAAAATTTTTGATAAATCCTATTGCTTTGAGATCGAAGCGCAGGGTCGTGCAGTCATCAAAGAAAACGCAAATCTAAACGGTGTTAGTAACAAGGTTACCATTTTTGAAGAAGCCAAAGTGACATCCTTGGCGAAGATTCCGGCGGAAGATATCAAGAACTCGGTGGCCTTGATCGATATTGAAGGTTTTGAGTTCGATTTCCTCGATGATACCGTTTTGGAAATTTTGAAAAACACGGTCTGTATAATAGAGCTTCATGATTGGTTTTATGATGACGGTGATCAACGATTAGCCGACCTAAAAAGACGTGCAGCCAAGTACTTTGATGTGAGCGAATTCAAGTCCACATCACGTGATACAAGCCATATTTTTGAGCTCGAGCGATATTCAGATAATGAACGTTGGTTGGTGTGTGGCGAAGGTCGACCTCGGTCAATGGTTTGGCTCCGCCTAGACCCAAAAGGTCGGCCTTAAAATCAAACGAGGAAGTAGGGGTTTCATGCAAAAACACTTCATCAATTTGACGCGCGTTCCAGAAAGAGCCGATTTCATTGCGCAAGAGGCTGCAAGGATAGGCTTGGCAGATGTCCAGTTCTTTCCCGCAGTCGATGCACAAGGACAACTTCCGAAAGACATATCCCCTTACTACACACCAAATTCTTGGAAAGCATATTGGGAACTGTCCGCCACCGAGGTCGCCGTCTTTGAAAGCCATCGCCTGTTGTGGGAAAAATGTGCGCTCGAAAACACAGACGCCTATTTCATATGTGAAGACGACATCTTGATGTCAGAAGCCTTACCGGCGACGTTGATCGAGTTGTCAAAACACACAAGCAAATTTGACCTAATCCACGTCGACAGCACGAATGTTGAATACCGCTATGGCAAAACCGAAAACTGGGCCGATGTAATTGTTGCCCCCATATTGCAACCGTTAAGCAGCGCAGCAGCCTACGTAGTTAGCCCAAGCGGCGCAAAAAAACTGGCCGCTGTTGCCAGACGTGGTTTTTGTGATCACGTAGACGATTTCCTTACACGCCCTGACAAGAACTATTGCGTGTTCCAGTTGCTACCCGCACTCGCAATTCAGGGCATGTTTGCAAACCCAGATCATGTCCCCAAAGAAATCCGCGCCAGTGAACGTACATCTATCCCCGCTTTAAACCGAAGTATCTCCAAGGGGCCAATTTCCTACAGAATAACCAAGGAAATACGGCGAAGCCTACGAAGACTGTTGCGTAAATCAGTCCTCGACAAACGGCTGATTAAACTCGGCGGATCGGTCGGCATAACTCAGTTGGCCGAAGATCTCCCTTCCTATCTAGACTGACCTGTTGGCCAGTCACTTCCTGGCTTCCTGGGCTTTGTTGCACAAATCGTTAGCGGGGATTCATGTTGCGAATCCAACGTGGTAACTGGCCAGCATGAGCAACTGGATACCGACGACTTACAAGACCACGAACTGGT
>Ga0316204_10007617_pt1 | contig 15664 bp, 10 predicted proteins | sample 6monrhotite_MG_2_FD_205661 | JGI IMG/M metagenome (GOLD analysis project Ga0316204, IMG submission 205661) | Microbial mat bacterial communities from mineral coupon in-situ incubated in ocean water Damariscotta River, Maine, United States -... | ecosystem: Environmental > Aquatic > Marine >... | reverse complement strand
TCCAGGTCGTCAGCCGATACACCGCCCCAACCAAATCCGGTTAGGACGGTGCCGGTTGCTGCTACGCTCATCAGCGCAGCAGTAGCCATATTTTTGCGTGTATACTTCATGAAATTGGCCTATCGCCCACGCTTCAGCGTACGCTGTTCAAACATGTCTTCACTTACCTCAACGCTGTAATCCACGTCAGAGAATGTAAACCGGCTTTTGTGCCCGGTTTTATGGTTTGAGGCTTCCAGCAGGTGGGTCGTCCAAATGCCGTCAATTTCACGTACATCAAGCGACAGCAGTGTTTTCAGTGCATTACCGCCCACATCCCACATTTCAGATTTTCGGGTTACCCATATGGCAGGATCAATACGCATCAGCACCCGGCTATAGCCAAGTTCTTTGGCAATTTCGGCACTTATTGGCGTTGCTTCCACCACTATTGTTTGGTGACCGTCCACCTCTTCAAAACCAAGGCGTTTAAAGCTGTAGTCTTCAGCGGCAATTTTATTTTCCTTCTTGATGTCCTCATAGCTGAAATCAGTACCAAGAAAATAATCACCCCTGTCTGCCGCAGAAATACGCCGTATCTTCCGCAATGCAGGCAGGTAAAGCCACTGATCATCATCCCGGTTTGCTTCCGGGTAATCATAGGTAAGAAAGCCCGTACCTTTCACGCTGCGTGGTGCGCTATAGAAAATAACCGTGCGTTTCTCGGTACCAAAATACCGCCTGTAGCCAACCGTATCGCGTACACGGGTTTTACCGCGCCTGTCGGTTAGCTCCATCTTCAGTTTGCGCGAAACCCACTGGCCGTCACTGCGGGCATTCACATTGGCTATAATTTGATCAGCGGTAAGCTGATCAAACCCGTCGTCCGCAGCAGCCTTTTGTGGCGCAACAACTGCCATCCCAGATACCACCGCAACCACAACCAGCGTACTTGCGGCCACTGCCTTGGCTTCGCTTGCTAACCGGCTCTTGCTACCTACCAAAAAAGCAGGCTGCATTAATTTTCCCAGTGCAGGCAGTACGGTAATGCCAGCAAGGAAGGCTGTGCTAACAGCAACAACAACCAGCAAACCAAAGCGCACCAACGGCGGCACATCGCTGGTCATTAGCACTGCAAAGCCAAGGCCTAGCGCAGCAAAGTTAAAAAACAGCGCCCTGCCGGTTGACGGAAACAGGTCAGCCAGACGTTCATCAAACGTGCCTGTGCGTTCAGCCAACAGTTCTTTCATGCGGTCAAGCGTGTGGATTGAAAAATCAATACCCAGCCCGATTGCGATGGCTGCAAACATGCTGGTGCCAACGCCCAGCCAAATGCCGGAAAAGCCCATCACCGCATACACCATCAATAGCGCCATACCCACCGGAATGAGAGACATCAAACCAGCCACCAATGAGCGAAACACCAACGAAGCCGCAATCAATACAAACAATAGAGACAGCCCCAAGCTTTTCACATGGCCGTCACCAATGGTTTTCAGCCATTTGTGATTCACGGTTGCGCGGCCTGTAAGGTGCGCTGTTACACGGGCATCGTTAAACTCGCTGTCTACATATTTCTGGAAATCAGGAATAATGGTTGTTAGCAGAATATAGTCTGCTGTTGGCAGGCTAAAGCGCACGTTTGCGCGCTGGTAATCATAGTCTACTTCTTCTTCAAAATCAGTTGGATCACCAGAGGCTGTGTAAAGGAAAAACAGCTGGGCCACCAAATCAGGGTCATCAGGAATGCTGTAAAATTCATCACGGTTTTCGTTCACCGCCTTATGCATTTGCTTTATATAATCCACAACAGACGTTGACCCCTGAATGGCCGGATGTTCTTCAAAATGCGCCTGAAGCTTTTCGATCTTTCGTAAAACCTCCGGGTCATACAGGCCTTCAATTTCCTTTGTTTCAATCGCCACATCAAGGAAATTGGCCCCATCCATCACCTTGTTAATCGCTTTATCGGCAATATAAAGCGGTTCACTATGCTGGAAATTTTCAATCTGTGATTCCTGCACAATAACTTTGGACGTGCCCAGCACTCCGACCACTATAATCACAAAGGCAATAGCAACCGTAATTTTTGGCATGCGCAAAGCGGCCGCGCCAATGGCCTTCAGCGCCGAACCAAACTGATCATTTTGGTTCGCAGCTTTAAACAGCTTTGAGGGTTTGATTTTAAACAGCGTTAGCGCTGCTGGCAGCATGAACATGCTGTAAAACCACGCTGCTGCAACGCCGATTGCTGCGAACAGCCCAAAATAGCTCATCGGCGGCATATCCGCGCCGATCCACAGGCCCATAAAACCCGCAACTGTAGTGATTGTAGTAAGCGTTACAGGTTTCCACATACGCACCATGGCACGCACGGCTATTTCCTGACGGTTGGCCGCCGGATCACGCACCTGTTCTTCATACACCTGGCTAAGAATATGAATACTGTCAGCTACGGCGATGCCAATAAGAATTGTCGCAAGGCCGTTGGTGATAACATAGAATGACACACCAAAAGCGGCCATCATGCCAAGGCTCATCGCCACAGTGCCAACTACAATGATGTTAGGCAGCAACGCGCCCATTAGCGTGCGAAAGGCCACAAACAATACAATGGTAATCACAATACCCGCCAGCGGGTTTAACACCTTGGCGTCGTTATCAATGTAGGTTGCCAGATAGCCCGCCACAGCGCCCTCGCCTGCCACATGAATTTCAACGCCTGCAGGCACATTGGTTGCTGCAGCCAGCGCAAGCATATTATCGTATGTTTGTTGGGCTTTTGATTGGTCCAGCAATTCAGCCACAATCAGCGTCGCCTCGCCGCTGCGTGCAACAAGTGACCCCTGATATAAGGGAAAATCATCGATGGCAGCCTTAATAGAATCGGCGTGCGCCTGAGTAGTGGGCTGGGGATCAAAGAAATCTGTCACCTCCATACCGTCGAAGGTACCCACAATATTACTTTCGGTTGCAAGACTGGTAACCCGGTCGGGGTCAACATTTTCAAGTGCCCCTACACCTTCGCTGAGGCTAGCCACCACAGCAAGGGTTTCAGGGTTAAACACCCCGGTTTCACCCTTGTTAATAACCGCCAGAATAATGGGGTCTTCCAGGCCAAAAACTTCGCGCACATGCTCGCGGTAAATCAGTACCGGGTCATCGGCGGCAATGAAGGCATCAGACGATGTATCTTTATGCAACTGGGGAATAAAGCTGCCTGCAAAGCCAATGGTAAGAATGCTAAGAAACATCACCATTTTGGGCCAATTGGTGAGTGCGGTAAAAAAAGCCTCTGCTTTAGCAGGCCGCGACCCGGTAGAATGCTGTGGGGAATTGGAGGGAGAATTATGGGGGGATGTCATAATTTTTCTCGTTTGCTATAAATGGTGCATATACACTATATTAATTAATAAAAACGGGCGTAAATTACACCCGTGTAAATCCGTTATTCGAGCGCGTTCATCGCTTTCAGGCTTTGGTGCATATTGGTCCACATCTCTGTGCCAAGTTCAGCTTTCAGCTTGTTTTGCACATCGTGCCAACGCGGCAATATTTCTTCCAGTTTGGCAAGGCCTTTATCTGTTATCTCCACCGAGCGTGCTCGGCGATAGCCTTCGTCGCTTTGCTTTATCATGCCATCTCGTTCCAAAGGCTTGATATTACGGATCAACGTAGTGCGTTCCAGCCCCATCCGGGCTGCAAGGTCGGTTAAGGTGCGTTCTTCGCTAAGGCTAATAATTACCAACATGCTATATTGGCTAACATTCAGCCCTGTGCCGCGCAGCGCCGCATCATAACGCCTTGACAGTATACGCGAGGCATTACGTGTTCGTTGCCACACACATAAACCGGCAACATTGCGTGAGAGGTCATTTTTTAAATTTGTGTAATCCATAATGATGTGTATGTGCACATTTATAGGAAAATTTCAAGGGGCCTTGCGTAAAAGAATACAATTTGGCAGGTTCACACCAGAATATTCTTGGGGATTTTTGGGAGAATTTCGATGATAAGCCGTACAGCTTTAGCACTGGCACTGGGGTTCGCAGCATTGAGCGCGAGCGTCACCGTAGCAGCGGAAGAAACCGAAGCCACCATCCGCGCATACGCCGCCGGCTATAAAGCCGCCTTCACTTGCAGCGCACTGTTTAACGGCCATAAAACGCTGGAACAGATCAAAGCCCATGAACTAACCGGCATTTACCCGAAATATCAGGATATAGTAAACACCCTGCCCGATGCGGTGATTGACCAAAAGACCTACACTGTCAGCGTTACTTACAGCGATGTAATGCCGCCAAGAATTTCCGCGCACCAAGGAAAAATTGGATGTATGCAGTTGCCAGTGGGGGCAACGAAGGCCGACCAAAACAAGCTGCCATCACTCAATGTTCTCTATGAGTTTACACACTCCGCTGATTACCCATGGCAGACACTAAACCCGGATAACGGCCTCAACAAACTTAATACGCTTTTGAGCGGTGCCTTCAACGACAAAACCTACGGCAAAGACGCGCTAACCACAGCGCTGCTTGTTGCAACACCTGAAACCTTGCTTTCAGAAAATTACATAGACGGCTTTGATATCCACACCAGCCAGCGCACATGGTCGGTGGCAAAAAGCATCGCAGCCACCCTTGTCGGTGCAGCCGCCCAACAAGGCCAGCTTGACGTAAATGCCCCCGCGCGCATCAACGAGTGGCAAAGCCCGGTCGACCCGCGCAAAGCCATCACACTTGATAATCTGCTGCGTATGGCATCGGGTCTGGACAGCAACCGCGCAGGCAATCGAACCGACCCCGTGTATGTGGGCGGTAGCCGCATAAGCGATACAGCCACTGAAAACCCGCTGGAGGCCATGCCCGGCACACGCTGGAAATATGCCAACAATGATACGATGCTGGCGGTACGTGCGCTACGGTCAACGTTCAACGACAAAGAAGAATATCTCGGCTTTCCTGAGAGCTTATTTCACCGCCTTGGCATGAATGACACGCGCACAGAGGCCGATTGGGAAGGCAATTTCATCATGTCGAGCCAAGTGTGGACCACTTCGCGTGATTTGGCGCGGCTTGGCATTTTGTATTTGCAGGACGGCGTGTGGGAGGGTGAACGCATTCTGCCCGTAGGCTGGGTGAAATATGTATCCAGCCCCACCGGCCCGCAGCCGCCTGAAAAGCGCGGCAACGGCAGTGCTATTCCCGGCTACGGCGCACAGTTTTGGCTGTTTAACGAACGCTTCCCAAACATCCCGAACGATACTTTCGCGGCCATGGGCAACCGGGGCCAGTATTTGGTGATTATACCGTCGCAAAACCTTGTGATTGTGCGCCGGGGCTATGACCCTGCGGGCGGTGAAGGCTTTAAAATCGACAAATTCATCAGGGATGTTCTGGCAGCGCTTGAATAAACGGTTATTCGCTTGGCGGGGCCGGGCGGGTGACCAAAAATATAGAAACGCCCGTCAGGATAACTATCTGGATAATCAGTCCGGTTTGCGGCACACCGTATAGCAAACTTAGTCCCACAGACGCCGCCATAAATACCAGCGCCGCCACTTTAAAGCGGGTGGCGATAGCACCGTGGGCGCGCCACTGGTGCACGGGCGGCCCCAAATGCGCATGGTCCAACAACCAATTAAGAAGCCGAGGCGAACCACGCGAAAAACAAAAAGCCGCCAGCAGCAAAAACGGGGTGGTTGGCAGCAACGGCAATGCAATTCCAATCACGCCGAGCGCAACAAAAAGCCAGCCAAATATTAGCCACAAAAACCGCACCATTATTGTATTTGTCCCTTTTCCCTAAACCGCTACGTGCGAGCATAAGGGCAAAACATTACCAAAACGAAACTAAAAAAAGTGGCCCGCGCTGCATCAAAAAAGGTAGTTCGAGCAGGCGGGCCAGACCCTCACTTGTCGGGAGCGGGGGTCGAGAGAGCCTTCATCAATCAGGAAGGCAGGGGGAAATCTTTTACATTTTGCGGCGTAGCGCCCTATTCGGCGGCTTTCTGTATTTTCCAGTGCGGCGGGTACACTTCATCAAAACCGGGCATGGCCTCAACGCGCTTCATCCATGCGGCGATAGCCGGAAAATGCTCAGCAATCGGAATGAAATCGATAATAAGCTTTTCGTTGTTCACAGTGCCCATTAGCCGCAACAGCAGTGCCAACATAGGATAGAGCGAGATATCTACAGCCGACATACTGTCTCCCGCCAAATAGTCTTCGCCGTTAAACCAGCCAGTAACTTCGCTTAATTCTTCCTTGATGGTTGCGATATCTTCGTTCAGCGCTTCTTCATTACCTTCAACCGCCCCCCTGAACACGGCTCGCACCAAATTGCTCATATTGCTGAACAAATGGGAATTCAGCTCCATCGTGCGCTGCCAAATAAGGGCAGATTCCTCCGGCGTAGCGCCAAACAGTGGTTTTTCAGGATATTGTCGGTCCAGATACGCAAGAATTGCCAGACTTTCATATACAGTGGTATCGCCGTCTTTCAGCACCGGCACTTGGCCGTGCGGGTTCATTGCCAAATATTCAGGGGTTTTATTGTCACCCTTGCTGCCGTGAACTTCCGTAGCTTTAAATTCCAGCCCTTTAAGCTGAAGCGCCAGCAATGCGCGCCAAGCAAATGGGCTGCCGCTCATAAAATAACATTCCAGTGCCATGATAACTCCCTTGGTAAATATCTACGGCAAATATCTGCACATAACAGATACGCATGAAAACCGCCGGCCCTCCGGCAAGAAAATAAAAGTGGATATTTTGGTCAGCATTTAAAAGGGTGCAAATTTGCGCGCCCCCGCCCCAAATTTGCACCAGCACACCGGATGTTCAAGAATTACTTACAATCCGCAGAAATCTCACTGCACCCAACAAATTGACAAAGTTCTGCGCTTATGTATTTTCACCTCTAGCGTGTTTAAAGTGCAAGCCTTGGGGGGTCAAAAATGAGTGATTTATCTTACAGTTGGAAATTCTATGTCGCCAACCTGTTATTCGGTGCGGAAGTACAGGGTGATCTTAAAGGCAACGTAGACGATATCACTCTAGATACTGATATCCGCGCAAACGCAGGCAGCCCTTTGGCTGAACCTGTTACCATCACATATTCCTTCGAGCTCTCTGTGCCGGAAGGGTATAGCGATCCAAGTATCTTTGTAACCGACGAAGTATCACCCAGCCTTATTGCGGCAGCAAATAGCGTTTTTGCAGAAATCGCCTCGTTTACAAACATTACTTTTGTTCAAGCCCCTGAGGGCGAAGTTGGACAAGTCGCGATTTACCAAACCATTTTTGCTGGTGGTAGTGCAGGACCACTTCTAGGCCCAGACGGCACTTCAATAATGACAATAGGAATAAATACATATGATCCCGGTGAATATTCAGAGGATTTTTCTAATGATGCTCTTAGAAAAGTGTTTGCCCATGAGATTGGTCATGTTCTTGGATTAAACCACCCTGATATCAATAACTATGCCTTTTTAGGGACAGATGAAGATCAATTCGACCCCTTCACTAATGCAATCCCGTGGGACGAGGAAACAGTGCAATTCTCAATTATGAGTTATATAGGACACAGTATCTCTTATGACCGGTCTGGTAATTTTGGCGATAAATTTGAGTTAAATCACAATGTATTCGGCATGACCACCAACGAAACTTACGGTCTTTACGACATCAAGGCGCTGCAGTTCTTATATGGTGTAAATTCTGCCTCCACTTCAGGAAATGACACTTATTCCTTTCGAACAGAAAATGCTTCCTCTCTAACCATATTTGACGCCGGTGGCATTGATACATTTGATTTAAGTAATCAACAATATGCTACGGTCGTTAATCTTCAGGAGGCTAGCTTCTCGTCAATAGGGCGCATATATACTGATCCAACTTCATCTTCATTGTCGCCACCACCTGAAAACTTTGGTTCTCGGCCCGACCAAACGGTGTTGCACTCAAACAATATAGGTATCGCATGGGATACCGTGATTGAAAATGTCATCGGTTCTGACCAGAAAGACAATGTTACTGGCAACGCGGCTGACAATATATTGGACGGCAATGGTGGAAATGATACCCTTCGAGGCAACGAAGGGAACGACAGTCTAATTGGCGGCACGGGCAACGACCTGTTGCGCGGTGATGCCGGGGCGGATGTATCCTCTGGCGGGGCAGGCAATGACCAGCTATTTGCCGGCGGAACAGATGAAGGCAACGATATAGCCATCGGCGGCGCAGGAAATGACGTGCTCGGCGGCGGCGCAGGCTATGACCTGCTTGTTGGCGGCGGCTATAGTGACGGCGATATATTGCAGCTTGCGCTCGGCAACGAAGGCGACAGCAGCACTGAAGACGGTAGCGACAAACTGTTTGGTGGCAGCGGCAACGATACGCTTATCGGCGGCGGCTGGGATGATAGCGCCGTAAATGACAACGGCGTTTACGATGCAGGCGAAGCCGTAACCAGTGGCACCAGCGCTGACACCATGTGGGCAGGCACGGGGGATGACCTTGTGGTTGCAGCGGCAGGCAGTGATACCATCGGCGGCGGTGTGGGTGACGATACTATTGAGGCTGGCGGCGGAGATGATATTATCTACGGCGGCAAAGACGCAGGCGACACGGGTCTTAACGACAGCATCATGGGCGGCGACGGCAACGACACAGTGTTTGGCGGCGCAGGCAATGACTTTGTGGCGGGCGGCGGCGATAACGACGAGCTGTTCGGTGGCAGCGGCAGCGATACGCTTTCAGGCGGGGACGGTGCGGACAATATATACGGCGGCGGCGGTGATGATACGCTCACCGGCGGCGCGGGCGCAGACCATTTTTATTTCAACAGCACCAGCGGCGATGATGTGATCACTGATTTTAGCAGTGCAGACGACACCCTTGTGCTTGCAAACGCGGCAACGGACTTTACCTCACTGGATGATATAACAGCCGCAACCACCAGTGTAAGCGACGGTATCCTCATTGACCTCGGCGGCGGTAACAGCCTTATGCTTGAAGGCATCACTACAGATGATCTGGCAGATATAAGCTTTGTGTTTTAAGTAACCCACCAAGCCCCCATTCACCCTGCGGGTCCCGGACACACAAGGCACAGGATTGCTGCCAGATTCCAGGGTTGCCTGCGGCCATCTGACATCAATGTCATTTGCATCTTTGCGCTGCCCGGATTATCTGATAGGAACGCCATATATATGCCCTATTTCTAACCGCAGGATGGACACGGTTAGAAGCAACTGTCTTTGTGTGTATCCTGTATTTTTCTTTGTACAGAACCCAAAGTCAATGTGGGGTAAAGGCCGTATTATACGGTAATGTTTGGATCAAGTGGGGAATCAGTGTGATTTCAAGTAGTAGCGATTGCCGGAAAACTGGCCTGAAACAGAGCCAAAACCATAGCCGGGCGCTTTATATGCACGCATCTGTGCTTGCAATCACCGCATGTCTCGCAAGTGCGCCCGCATTTGCACAGGATCAGGAAATTACTGACGATCGTACAGCCCCTGTTACATCCACCGGCGAAATTGGCAGCGGTAGCGGTACGCTAACGCTCACCGGCGACGGCTCAATTATCGTGGCAAACGGTACGGCGCTTACCATTGACGGCAACCATAATTTCACCATGGATCCCACCAGCACCATTTCGTCCAATGACCTGTTAGACGGGCGCGGCCTGTTTATTGACACCACAACCGAGCAGTTGGCATCCAACATTGAAATCGGTGGCAGCATTCTGGTTGCCGACCCGGGTGACGGCTTAACAGACCTGGAAACGACTACATCAAATACCGGCCTTGAATTGGGCGGTGATTTTGGCCTGTTGGGTGACATAAACATCACCAATGAAGGCAACATTGTTGTAAACGGTGCTGACAGCCGCGGCATATTAATCGGCGGCCCAATGACCGGAAACCTTACGCAGAGCGGTGTTGTACAAACCATTGGCAACAGATCAATCGGCATTGACCTTGACGGCCCGTTAACGGGTGATTTTGTGCTCGACGGAGACGTTACATCCAGAAATGCTGATGCCACAGGTGTGCGCATTGGTGATACGCTGGACGGCGCCTATATTCAGCGCGGGCTGATAACCGTTGGCGCAACCGAAACCACCGATGCAAACGGTGATCCTGTAGATGCACAACCCGGTGCGGCCGGCCTTTTGGTGGAAGCCGATGTTACAGGCGGCATTTTGCTCGATGGCATCGGCGCAAATAACGACCTTGACCTGGACGATGACGGCACCGACGACATTACAGCGGATAGTTCCATCACATCTGTGGGCGGTGCGCCTGCTGTATTGATCCACAATCCGGAAGGCAGTACAGACCCACTGCTGATAGGCGAAGTAGAAAGTTTGGGCTTCGGCTATATCCAGCGCGGCAATATCGCCTCATTTGGTGAAAGCAACGGCATTTCGGCAACCGGTATTCTTATTGAAGGCCTTGAAGATGCGCCCACTCGCATTGAAGGTGGCCTGTATTTTGATCAAGGCAATTCAACAATACGCACAACCGACGCAGACGCGATCGGCATTGATATTGGCAACCATGCAGAGGTGCCCACCATTGTGAATTCCGGCGTTCTGGATGTTGATACGTTTTTCTCAACAACAGTACTGAACGCCGATGACGATGACGCAAACAATGACGAAACCATAAACGGGCCGGGCGGCGAGGCAACAGCCATTCTGATCCGCGAAGACGCCACGCTTACCAGCATTGAAAACAGCGGCACCATTGCGGCTACATCGCGCGGCAATGGCCAGGATGCGTACGGCATTCGGGACCTTTCCGGCACGCTGACCACCGTTACCAACTCTGGCACGCTGGGCGGGGCTGTTATTGATCCTGATAATGCGAGCGGGTACGCCGTTGATGTGCGAACCAACAGTTCCGGTTTCACGCTCAACAACTCAGGTCAGGTTGTAGGTGATTTGTTCCTGGGCACGGGTGATGACCTTGTAAACCTGACAGGCGGTGATGTACGCGGCACTATTTTCTTCAATAGCGGCGCAGATACATTGTCGCTTTCTGGCGATGCAATTTTCACCGGCTCGGTAAACTTTGACGGTACGCTTGATTTAAATGTAGACGGCGCTGATCTGGAACTCGGTGATACAGACACCTTGCATGTTACAAATGCAAACTTCTCAAACGGCAGTAATTTGCTTTTCAATGTTGATCTGGAGAATGGCGAAGCCGGCCTTGTCACAATTGATAATCTGCTATCTGCATCTGCCGATGTAAACTTGCAGCCCGTTTTCAGTAATTTTACAGATACAGAGCAAAGCTTTACGTTAATCAGCGCGGGATCAATCGCCTTTGCGGACAGCGAAGCTTCGCTCGCCCTTTCTGATACACCGTATCTGTTTAATTTGGCGCTTGATATTGTACACAGTGATACCAACAGCATTGTAACACTGAATGTACGCCCCAAAACGGCACTTGAGCTTGAAGTATCTGTGGCAAACACCACACTTTACAATAATATGATCAATACCGGGTTTGATCTGGATAACCAGCTGGAAATCAGTCTGGCTGGTCTTATTGCCAAGGAAGATGTTGAAGCAGCACTGGCGGCCCTTAAGCCTGATGCTACAAATGCCAGCTTCAACTCTGCTCTTATGTCAGAACGTCAATTTGCCGACCAACTGGCTGGGCGCCTTACCGAATTTGTTCAGGAAGAGACATATCAGGGTGGTGCATGGGTACGCGAAGTAACCAACATCAGCGAGCACACAACGTCCGATAGCTACCTTAACAACAATATCCTGTCTGTTGGTTTAACAATAGGATATGACAAGCCGATCTCGAAGAATATCGTTATTGGTGTGAACGGTGGCTTTACACTGAATGGTTTTTCCGGAACGGACGACACAATTCAGTCTGAATTTTCAAGCTTTGCACCCTTTGTTTCTGTTTATGCAATGGGACGTGCTGGCGGTCTGTATTTGGGCCTGCAAACAACAGGGCAACTTGTGAGCCTTGAGCGTGAACGCACCATTGAGTTCGGTGTGATTGACCGCATTGTAACCAGCAATACAAACGGCTGGAACCTGGCAGCAACCGCAGAAGCCGGTTACGATCTGAAACTTGGCGGGCTGCACTTTAAGCCATTCGGGCGCATCTCCGCGCAGCGCTACACCGAAAGCGGCTATACGGAAGAAGGCGGCGACAGTGCCAGCCTTATTGTTGGCAGCCGTAACTTTAGCCGCACACAAGCTGGTTTTGGTGCAACACTGGGTTATGATTTCAAGTGGAAGCGTCAGGCGGAAACAAAAATCTTCCGCCCTGAAATATTTTATAATTATGCCAAAACCATCTCCGGGGCTGACCCGGACGCACTGGAATCTATCTTTGTGGCAGGTGATACCAGCTTTGCGCTGGAAATTGACCAAATGTCACAGCAGGTAGAGCAGTATGGCGGTTCTCTTAATCTGTTCGGGAACAGTTCCAAAGCGCGGATCAATTATGCTTACGAAAAACTGGATGATGTTATTGGCCATGCGGTTAGCGTGAATTTCGCGCTTACTTTTTAGGCTGAAGCTAGCTCCCTTGCCGTAGCCATAGCTATGGCTCAAAAAAGCTCTCTGATAAAAATACCTAGGCCACAGCAAAGCGTGACCAAGGCACCAAGGGGAACTCAGGAATTTTATTCCGCAAAGAAGCTGTTATTCGCTAACAGCTTCTTTTTTGTCATCTTTGTCTTTTTTCAGGTCGAGCTTTTCAAATTCACCAAACGAACAGCTTACGCCGCGAATACCAGAACTATCGAACACTTCGAACAAGTCCCCTTTGCAAATGGTACCGCCGCGCACCGTATATTTAATCGCCCTGTGAAACCCAAGTGACGAACATTTGCGCGGCAAGGTGTTCAAGTAAACCTTACGGCCCGTCACCTCGAAAATAATATGCATGTCGTCCACCACATTCGAATGGCGAATACGTGTAGGGTTCAAGCAACGCTTCATCTCGCCTGTACGCTCGTATTTTACCAGCGCTTTATCCAGCTTGCTCATTTCCTCATTGGCGGTACTTTTGTCTTCATCACCAATCGCACTTGTGCTGGCAGCCATCAGGCTTACCAGTACACCAAACCCAACTTGTTTCAATTTCATCATCAGTTTTCAACCTCTTGATCCAATGGGAGCCTAACTACAATCCCAACTCACGTTCTGTCAGGCTGCCTTTTCTCGCATACCAGCTTTAGCAAACTAAAGATGAACACAAGCTGAAGGCTTCCTGTGGCATACAGAAAACGGTGTATTATGGTGGTTTACAGGCCATTGGACAACGGCAAGCAAGCAGCCGACATCCGTCAGGGATTGTCTTTCTTGCGCCAAACAATATAGCGCACTTCTGTACCGCTCATAATACTGCGACGTAAGCTTGTCGCCGATTTGATCATAGCAAGAGTTTCACTGGCCATTTTCTTATCGTCTTTTTTGGGTCGCCAGTAATCAAGCGCCAAATAACACTCACGAATTTCCGACGCGGTTTGTTCGCTAACATTATAGTCACCCACCAGTTTAAAATATTGCTGTAGTGGATTGCGTTTAACCGGCAGCTTGTTTGATACCTGCGAATATACAAAATACCCGTCACGGCGCACCATTTGTTCCACGCCGCGGGTCCAGTCATGTTCTTCCCTGAACGCGCGCAGGTCATCCATGCAAAAAATGGCATCAAACCGCTTTTTTGCCCGCTTGAATGGATCATTCAATTCTTTGTCGGATTGAATTTGTACGTTTTTAAAGTTTGCGAAAACTTCTTTTAAATGGTCAAGGCACTCCCTGCGGCCTTCATAGGCCTCAACCATATGGCCTTTATCCGCCAAAAGCCGTACCAGCCTGCCTCCACCGGGGCCAATAACACACACTTTTGAGCCAGGTTCTAGCTCCATAAAAACCGGCATTGTTTCCATGGCGCTTAAGCTAATAGGGCGCTCGCAGTAATCCATATTCTGCCCGTTAAAAAGCAGGTCTAGCGCGAGAGCAAAAGCTAAAGTGTCGTCCATGAAAATCCCGGTTTAAAAAGAAAGCTCTAATACAAGCAGATATACACCCTATGGCCGTCACTTTCAGGGCACAACGCAACTTTACGTGTAAAAGCGTAAGTAACCTTTTAAGAAATCGGGAGAATTGTATCTATCTGGCGTAAATGGGTATCTGGTATTCAACACCGCGTCTATTCAGCAGCTTGTACTGTTGCAGCCTGCTCCATTTTCGCACTGTAAATAGTGGCTGCAAGGATCACTAACGCCCCCACCAGCACCCAGCTGTCAACCGTATCACCAAATGCCAACACACCAACAAGCGCTGCTACCAATAGCCGGAAAAAATCAAATGGCAATACCGCCGCAGCATCTGCTACCGCAAACGCCCGTGCCATAAAATATTGTCCGGCACTAATCCCCACACCCATCAGCACAATTAACGGGGCATCTTCCCAAGTGGGCGGTGTCCAGTCCAGATAGGCAAACACTGCGCTGAAGGGCAGTATTAATAAAAAAGGATAAGCTACAATTGTTTCTGTGCGCTCTGTCGAGGAAAGCTGCTTAACAGTTAAGAAAGCCACCGCCGAAGCGATTGCCGCCACAACGGCACCAATTAAGCCGCCAATATCCATATCAAATTGCGGACGCAACACCATCAGCGTACCGCCAAACCCAACCAGCAACACAACCACACGAGCAGTCGTAAGGCCTTCCTTGTATACCACCATGGCAAACAGGCTGGCGAATATAGGCGCAGTATAAGTAATGGCCACAACGGTTGCCAGCGGCGCATGTGCAACGGCATAAAAGGCCGCTATACCGCCAGTAAAGGCCGCACCCGCCCGCAGTATATGCACGGGAAACCGCCGGGTTTTAAAAAGGCCAAATCCGCCTCGCAATAACAGCGGAACTGCCATTAAAAAGCCGATTAAATTCCGGAAGAAAATCAGCGTACCGGTAGAAAGGTCATCACTAAGATACCGCACCAACGCCCAAACCAGCGCCTGAATAACGGCATATAATACCATCGCATTGATGCCCCGGTAAACAGCGCTGGCAGGCATATCAGCCTCCGGTACCATTTTCAGACAGCTGCTTCTTTGTCGAAGAGGTGCGTTTCTTTGTGAAAGAAAGGCGTTCAACTTTCCAGTTGAGAATATCGCTTACCAGCAACCCATCTTCAAAAGGTGCCACACCGTGCAGAAATCCGTAGGCGCCTGTAGTTTTGCCCGTACCGCCAAAGCTGCTGAGTATCTTACCGTTAAGGTCAAGCTGAATCAACTTGTCGGCCCGGGCATCGGTCATCCAAATACCGCCATCTGGTGCCAATGCCAACATGTAGGGATATCCAATATCTTGCCATGCGCTCAAATATTTTCCAGCTGTGTCAAATACCTGGACACGCTTGTTTTCCCGGTCTGCCACCAGCAAGCGCCCTGTCTGGTCAATCACCAGCGAATGCGGGAAATTAAACTGCCCCGGCGCGGTGCCTTTTTCGCCAAAATCGCCAATCACAGCGCCGTCTGGCGAGAACTTCAACACGCGAAAATTACCGCCGTCAGCCACATAAACATTACCTGCCGCGTCAAACGCCACGTCACTTGGTTTGTTCAAAAAATAATGATTATAGTCGCGCTCAAACCAGCCTTTGCTGGCCGTACCTTTTTTGC
>Ga0316204_10007616_pt1 | contig 15665 bp, 12 predicted proteins | sample 6monrhotite_MG_2_FD_205661 | JGI IMG/M metagenome (GOLD analysis project Ga0316204, IMG submission 205661) | Microbial mat bacterial communities from mineral coupon in-situ incubated in ocean water Damariscotta River, Maine, United States -... | ecosystem: Environmental > Aquatic > Marine >... | reverse complement strand
CGCGTACTCGATCAGGAAGCGCGCGGCCTCGCGGCGACTGACCTCGACGCCGCTGAAGATCCACGGGTCGCCGAGCGCGGCCTGGCCGATCATGACGAACGCGCAGCCGGTCTCCGCGCGCATGCGCTCCAGGTCGGCGTGCACGTTCACGGCGCCGTTGCCGCAGACGGGGATCGAGACCGCGTCCACCGCGCGCGCGATGCGCGACCAGTCGACCTCGGGGGTGTAGTGCTCGGCGCGCGTGCGGCAGTGGATGGTCAGGAGCGACGCGCCGCCGGCCTCCGCGGAGCGCGCGATCTCCTCGACGCGGTCCGCGTCGTTGTCGCCCGCGCGGATCTTGGCCGTGACGGGCACGGCGCCGTCCACGCCGCGCACGGCGGTCGCGACGATCGTCTCCAGCATCGCCGGGTCGCGCAGGACCGCAGAACCCGCGCAGCCGCGCAGCGCGCCCTTGGCGGGGCAGCCGAAGTTCAGGTCCAGCAGGGGGACGCCGATCTCCACGGCGCGCGCGGCGGAGGACTCGAGCGCCGCGAGGTTCGAGCCCATCAGCTGCAGACCGACGGGCGCGTCGAAGCGCCGCGGCCCGAGGTGCTCCCGCAGCACGCGCTTCGACAGCGTGTGGTCCACGACGCGAGCGAACTCCGTGAACGCGCCGCCGAGCGCCTCGGGCGGGTTGCGCTCCAGGACGAGGTCGCGGAAGCAGGGCTCGGTCACGCCCTCCATCGGGGCGAGCAGCCAGGGGGCCGTGAAGGGCAGCGGCATGGCGGTAGGATAGCCTCCACGCGCCAGCGGTGCGGATCATGCGCAACCCCTTCGACAACGAGCACGGCCTGCGCGGGCCTCGGCTGCGCAACTACGCGCTGCACCTCGGGCACCGACTCGGGCTGCGGCGCTGGCGCGAGGCGCTCGTCGAGAAGGGCGGGCTGACCCTCGCCGTTCGTGCGGGCACCCACGACGAGATCATCGCGCGCGAGGTGTGGGACGAAGCGATCTACCCGCTCGAGGGGCTCGGGCTCGGCTCCGGGGACCTCGTGGTCGACGTCGGCGCGCAGATCGGGAGCTTCACGCTGCTCGCCGCCGCGACGGGCGCGCGGGTGCTCGCTGTCGAGCCGTCGCCGCTCAACGTCGATCGACTGCGCGCGAACGTGGCGCGCAACGGCTTCGAGGGCAGCGTCGAGGTGCGCGAGGCTGCGATCGCGCGCCCCGGCTCGAGCGAGATCGAGCTGCACCTGACCTACACGAACCTCGGCGGGCACTCGTCGATCGCCTGGATCGGCCCGACCGTGCGCGTCGCCGCGCTCTCGCTGGCGGAGCTGTTCGAGCGCGAGGGCGTCGAGCGCTGCCGGGTGCTCAAGCTCGACGTCGAGGGCTGTGAGTGCCCGATCCTCTACTCCGCCGCGCCCGCGCTGCTCGAGCGCGTCGACGTGATCTTCGCGGAGGTGATCGACCACCCGGCGACGGCGGTCGGCCGGCGCGACGGCGAGCCGCCGCACGACCACGCCGGGCTCGTCGCCTTTCTCGAGGGCCTCGGATTCGTCGCGGACTGGGACCCCGAGTCGCAGGTGGTCGCCGCGCGCCGCCCGGCGCCTGCCGTGTAAGGCTCGCTGCGCGAGCTCCGAGCCGGACTCTGGACAAGCGCCTCGGCTTCGCGCAGCGCAGGGCCTCGACCCCGCCCGACCCGTGGGGGGGGAGGGCGAGCCACGTCCGGTTCCCGTCCGGTGCCCGCCCACCGCGGCTTCGCTGCTAGAGTGTCCGCATGTTCGACGACATCGACTTCGAGGCAGCCGCGCAGCGCATCGCCGGCGTCGTGCAGCGCACGCCGATCGTTCCGTTCGACGCGGGGGACGCGCGCATCGAGCTGCGGCTGAAGCTCGAGAACCGCCAGGAGACGGGGGCCTTCAAGGCGCGCGGCGCCTGGAACAACCTCTCGCAGCTGACGGACGAGGAGCGTGAGCGTGGCGTCGTCGCGACCAGCTCCGGTAACCACGGCAAGGCCCTCGCCTGGGCGGCGCGGCGCGCGGGCGTGAAGGCGACGATCGTGATGCCCGCCGATGCCTACCCGAACAAGATCCAGGCCTGCCGGGACCAGGAGGCCGAGGTCGTGCTGGGCGACGATCGCGCGCATGCAGAGCTGCTCTGCCACGAGCGCGTCGAGGCCGGCGCCAAGCTGATTCACCCTTACGACGCAGCGCGCACGGTCGAGGGCGCCGGCACCGTCGGCCTCGAGATCGCCGAGGACTGGCCCGAGGTCGAGGTCGTCGTCGTTCCTGTGGGCGGCGGCGGCCTGAGCGCCGGCTCCTCGCTCGCGCTCAAGCGCAAGCTCGGCGACGGCGTGAAGGTCTTCGCGGTCGAGCCCGCGGGCGCGCCGTCGATGACGCTCGGCCTGGCTGCAGGGCGCGCCGTGCCCGTCCCCGAGATCACGACGAACGTGCAGGGCCTCTGCCCGCTGAACTCCGGCGAGCTGAACGTCGCCATCGCCGGTGAGACGCTCGACGGCTGCTTCACGCTCGAGGACGACGACATCTACGCCGCGCAGCGCACGCTCGTGCACGCCGGCGAGGTCGTGGAACCCGCGGGGGCGGCGGCGCCGGCCTTCGTGCTGCGCGGTCACCTGCCCGCCGAGCTGCTCGAGGGACGCAGCGCGGCGAACCCGCTGCGCGTCTGCGTCGTCGTCTCCGGTGGCAACCCCGCCCCAGATCAGCTCGCGGCGATCCGCGCGGAGGCCGGATGAAGCGCTCGATCCTCGCCGGGTTGATGACCCTCGCGGCCTGCGGCAGCGGCGTCCCCGAGAGCGACGCCGAGACCGTCGTGCTGGTGCTCGTCGACGAGCTGGCTCCGGAGGACCTCGCGGCCTACGGCGCGACCTGGGACGCGACCCCGAACCTGACCGCGCTCGCCGCGGCGGGGGAGGCGCTCGAGGGTGTTCACCCGGCCGCCGGCAGCCGCAGTGGCTTCGCTGCGAGCGTGCTGACGGGCGTCTCCGTCGAGCAGCACGGACTCCGCTCGGCGCACGAGCTCGGCGCGCAGCGTCCGGCCGGCGCGACGTCGGCCTCGCGGCTCCATGGGCAGGGCTGGACGACGCTCGCGTCGGTTCAGGCCTCGCACTGGAAGGCGCAGGGCCTCGATCGTGGGTACACCTGCTGGTACGCGACGCCTGAGCGCAAGCCGGCGCGCACCGCAGCCGATGTCGTCGACGCGCTCTGGCCAGAGCTCGAGTCCGCGCTGGCGTCACCCGCAAACACGCTCGTCTTCCTGCACTTCGGCGACCTGTCCGGCGCCGGCAGCTCGAAGGTCGAGCCGGACCTCGCCACGCTCGAGCACTACCTCGCCGAGTGGCGCGGCAGCGGCGGCGTGATCGACGAGGCCTTCGCCGTAACAGAGGCGGAGGAGTCGCTCGCGGCGCGGCTCGCCAAGGTCCTGATGCGTCGCAGGGAGGACCCGCGACGCGCCGCGTTCGAGCGCGCGCAGCGCGCTGCGCGGCTCACCGCCATCGACACGCAGCTCGGGCGCGTGCTCGAGCTGGTGCGCGAGCAGGGCCGCGAGGCGCAGGCCGGCGTCTGGGTCTCGGGCTGGCGCGCCGTGACAGACGGCCCTGCAGGGACGGAGTCCGAACCCGCAGCGCTGATTCGCTCGGGCGGACCGAACGCCGTGCTCCCGCACTTCGCGGACCGGTCGGCACTCGGGCCCTGGCTGGAGACGCCGTGGGCCGGCGGGACATCGGCGATGACGGTGCCTCAGCGCTTCGCGGTCGCCTCCGCAGGCGGAGCCCCGGCGCGTATCGAGCTACACACCCTCGAGCCGATCGACGGGAAGAAGACGCTTCAGATGAGCGCGTCGAACCTCGGCCCCGGCTCCAGGATCGATCACGCGCTCCCGAAGCGCGGTCTGCCGTTGCGCCTGGTGCTCGAAGACCCCGCGCTGTTCCAGATCCCCCTGGAGTCGATCCAGCTCGGCGGCGCGCCGCTGACCGACGTCGACGTCCCGGCGCTGGTCGCGCAGCGTTCGCCGGAGTGGCCGGAGAACGCGCTCGTCGGCCCCGTGCTCGATCTGCAGAAGAGCGAGTCACGGCGCATGCGCGGCACCGTCGAAGCGCCCGAAGGGGTCCCCGTCGAGCTCCTGCTCGAGAGCCTGCCGGCCGATCTCGAGCTGCTGGACGGCGTCGAGTGTCCCGACGGCGAGGTCGTGGCCGACCCGCTGCGGCCGGGGGCGGTGTGGGTGCGCGGGACCGGGCCCCTCGTGTTCGACTTCCCGACGCGCGGGCCGGGTGCCCGGCTGGCCGTGCTCTGCCGTATCGACGGAAAGCGAGTCGATCGCTCACGGATGCGGTACCTCGACCGCGTGTTCGGCGCGCCCGAGCGTCTGGAGCTGCTGCTCTCGGCCGGCGCGTGGCTCGACGCCGGTCTCCGCGCCGATCCGGCCGCTGACGCTGCGCTCGGCCTGCAACTCGCGGACGACCTGCCCCTTCCGGAAACGATTGCGCTACCCTCCCGGGCCGAGCTGAGCCTGCTGCGCCAGCTCGATTCGGACGAATGAAGCGAGTGATCCTGGTACGCCCCGAGGGGCCCCGCAACGTCGGCATGGCGCTGCGCGCGTGCGACAACTTCGGACCGTGCGAGCTGTACCTCGTGCGACCCGCGCGCCCCGGCATGCTCGTGCACCCGGAGTTCGAGCAGATGTCGCACGGGGTCTCCGACATGGAGCACAAGCTCTTCGTCGTGAACGACCTCAAGGACGCCCTCGCCGAGTGCACCCACGCGGTCGGCTTCACGGCGCGCGTGCGCGGCGACCTCGTTCGCGAGGAGTGGAACGGCGCGCTGCCGCGGCTGCGCGAGCTGGGCGCGGGCGGCGAGGAGCGCCTCGCGATCGTCTTCGGCGCCGAGTCGACCGGGCTCCTCTCCGACGAGGCCGACCTCTGCCAGGAGCTCGTCCACATCCGCACGGCGAAGTCGCACACCTCGATGAACCTCGCGATGTGCGTCGCGGTGGTCCTGCAGGGGCTCTTCACCGGCGAGGAGGTCTGGCAGCCCGAGCCCGGCGGCGTGAGCCTGTCCGGCGCGGAGCGCGAGTACCTGCGCCAGAACCTGCGCTACGTCTTCACCGAGAAGGTCGCCCGCTCCGAAGAGGCGAGGCGCGTGATCGGGGTCTCGATCGACCGGGTGTTCGGGAATGCCCGCCTGACGACCTCCGACGCCCGCTCCTGGCACATGATGGCCCGTGCCCTCGGTAGCCAGAAGACGCCCATGGACTTCGGCCTCCAGCCCAGCCCCCGCAGTCGAAAGGGGACCCAGGCATCCAAGGACTCCGCCGCGCCGAAGGACGGGGACACGCCCGGCCCCAACTGACGACTCCTCCCTCCGAATGGTCCACCTCAACCGTATCTACACCCGCTCCGGCGACGATGGCACGACAGGCCTCGGCGACGGCACCCGCCTGCCCAAGCACCACGAGCGGATCGCCGCCTACGGGACGACCGACGAGCTCTCGAGCGTGCTCGGCCTGGCGCTCGCGAACGGGGTGCCCGAGCCCTACGCCGCCTGGGTGCAGTCGATCCAGAACGACCTGTTCGACGTCGGCTCCGACCTCTGCCGTCCCGGTGGGGCCGACGACGGCTCGCGCATGACGGGCAAGTACACGGAGCAGCTCGAGCACTGGATCGACGAGGTCAACGATGGCCTCGAGGCGTTGACGAGCTTCATCCTCCCCGGCGGTACGCAGGCGGCGGCGTGGATGCACCTCGGCCGCACGGTCTGCCGGCGCGCGGAGCGCCACATCAACGCGCTGATGGACGACCCCGCGGAGAAGGGCAACGTGAACCCCGAGGTGCTGCGCTACGTGAACCGCCTCTCGGATCTGTTGTTCGTCCTGGCCCGCGCGATGAACGACGGCGGCAAGGCCGACGTCCTCTGGGTGCCGGCAGCGCGCAAGAACGAGCCGGCGCAGGACTGACCACCTTGGGCTACCCGCGCCTGCAGTACGCGACGCCCCCCGAGTGGGTGCGGAGGATCGAGGAGCGGCCGCTCGAGCTGCTCAGCGATCACGCCCACAACGAGCTCAAGGCGGCGTCCACCGCGCAGGCCTGGCTCCTCAAGAACCCGCAGGACGCGCGGCTCGTGACGCGCATGGCGACGCTCGCCGCAGAGGAGCTGGAGCACTTCGACCGGGTCGTGCAGCTGCTGTACGGGCGTGGCGGCACGCTGCTCCCCGTGGACCGCAGCGTCTACGCGGAGGCGCTGCTGCGCGAGTCGGCGAAGACGCGGAAGAACGCCTTCCTCGATCGGATGGTGCTCGCCGCATTGATCGAGTGTCGCTCGTGCGAGCGCTTCGAGCTGCTGGCCGAGCACCTGGCCGACGAGGAGCTGGCCGGGCTCTACCGCGACCTGATCCCGTGCGAGCAGGGCCACAACGAGCTCTTCGTGGACCTCGTGCGCGAGGCCTTCCCGGGCGGCGTGGCCGACGCGCGGCTGGAGCAGCTGTTCGCGCTCGAGGCCGACGTGATCGCCGAGCTGCCGTTCGCCTACCGCATGCATTCCGGCATGGCCCCGGCCCTGGCGAACTGAGAGCGGAGATTGCGGCGGTGTTCAAGCGAAAGCCGAAGCTGGAGGCCGTGCACGGTCTCGTGACCGGCCGGGTCCAGTCCGTCGCCTTCCGCTTCTACACGCGGCAAGAGGCGACGCAGCTGCGGCTGACCGGCTGGGTCAAGAACCTCGGTGACGGACGCGTGGAGTTTCACGTCCAGGGTCTGCCCGATCGCGTTGCGGAGTTCGTGCGTTGGGTGCACGTTGGCCCGCCGCTTGCAAAGGTTCGGGACGTCGAGACCGCGCCGGCCGAGCCCGAAGCGCTCGACGAGTTCGAGATTCGCTAAGCCGCGCAAACCGCGCCGAAGGCTTGGTTCGTCCCCCCCAAGCCCGTGAAATATTGCGCATGACCCCGCGCCCGCTCAAGAGCTGCCTGCTCGTCGCACTGCTCGCCTCCTGCTCCAGCCTCGGTCATTCGAGCGATCCCGCTCCTGTGGTGCGCGGTCCGCTCGCAACGCGCCAGCAACACCCGATGAGCTTGACGCTCATGGCCTTCCGCCCGCGACGCCCCGTGACCCAAGCGCCGGGCCAGACCGCGGCCGGCGTTCAGGTCTCGTGGTCGTCGATCGAGGAGATCCAGCGCTTCCCGCCGTACAGCCCGAACGACTCCGTCGTCATGGACGCGGAGACGATCCGCACGACCTTCAAGGGCCGTCACGGCGTGAGCGAGTCGGTCGACGTCGAGATCGAGGTGCCTTTCCTCTACGCGAGCGGCGGCATCCTCGACAAGTTCATCGAGGACTTCCACGAGCTGTTCAACCTCCCCGATGGCGGGCGCGACGACAACGAGGACAACGACTATCGAGTCGACGTGATCTCCGGTTCGGACGAGCTCTATGCTCTCGAGGGCAACACGCTCGGCGTGCAGGACATTCCGATCTTCGTGACCTGGCAGCTGCAGGAGGAGTCGGACGGCGCGCCCGCGTTCGCCCTACGCGGTGGCCTCGAGCTGCCTACCGGCTCCGAGAGCCGAGGCTTCGGCAACGGGGCTCTCGACGTCGGTGCGGGCGTGCTGGGGGAGAAGTCCTTCGGGCGCTGGACCGTCGTCGGCGGCATGGACGTCGTCTTCCCCGGACAGTCCGATCGGATGGACGCGTCGCCGGGCAACAGCTACGAGACGATGTTCGCGTTCGAGCTGGGGGGCGAGTATCGCTGGAACGACGGCGTCTCCCTCGTCGCTGGGACCAAGTGGACCTCGCCGATGATCACGTCCGTAGAGCTGGAGGAGATCGATCGCGAGATCTTCGACCTCGGCGTCGGGGCCCTGTGGGACGTGGGCCGCGCCTCCCGCTTTGCGTTCTCGCTCCACGAAGACCTCGTCGCCGCAACCGGCTCGGACTTCACCGTGCAGCTCGCCTACACCTGGAACTACTGAGCGCGACCGGTGCGGAGCTCCGGAGGCGCAGCGAAGCGGCCCCCGACCGGAGAACCGGTCGGGGGCCGCTCGCGTGCGTACGCGGGGGTGAGCCCGTCAGGGGATCGTGATCTCCTGCGCGACGTCGACGGCCTTCTCGCCGCTCCACGTCACCGTCGCCTTCCCGTTGCCGCGGACGATCCACCGGACCGTGCGAGCCTGCAGGCCCTGGAGCCCGGAGTCCGAGACGAGACGCGCCGGATCACGCTCGGTCAGCGCGATCTCGTTCTGACGCCAGCGGTCGCTGCGCACGCCGCTCGCGAGCACCTCGACACCTTCGAGCGCGTAGACGTCCGGGACGCCGATGCCCTTGCTGGCCGAGCGCGCCGTGCGAGTGGGGATCACGCGCGGGTTACGGAATGTGACATCGACGGCTTTGAGCCCGCCGGCGAGGTCCGCGAACTCGACCTTCTCGATGACGACCTCGGGCATCGCGTCCGCGTGCTTGATGCAGTAGAGCGCGTTGCGGTGCACCATCTCCTCGATCAGGAAGCTCGGGGGGACGCGGCCGACATCCTTGCGATAGCCGCCGATCTCGATCTCGCCGTACACCGGGTGCTCCGCGGCGTGCCACTCGATGTAGCCGGCGCCCGCGAGCAGGTTGTCGTCGAAGTACTGCCGACCCTCTTGGCCGCCGCTCTCGTCCCCGTCGGGGTAGAGCCGCGAGTTCGTCCACAGTTCGTTGGTGAAGGCGATGATGCCGAGGCCCTCGTAGGCCCAGGTGGCGAAGCCGCCGTAGACCGAGTAGAGGTCCTTCCAGATCACCATGTAGTTGTAGAACGGCAGCATCTTCTCGCCGTCCGCGCCCAGGCGGTCGAACGTGCGCAGGTCGGCGCGCTCGTACTCGCCGAACTCCTGGCCGCCGGGGCCGCGCAGGATCATGCCGCCCGCGTTGTGGAACGACTGGACCGCCGCCACGTTCGGGTGCGCGTAGAGGAAGTCCGCGATGCAGCGCGTCTCCGGCCAGTAGAGCGGATACGGGCCCGCGCCGAACTGCACGTGCTCCGGTCGCCACATGGCCGGCCAGGCGCGGTTCATGTCGTAGCCGCCTTCACCGTCCTCGTTGACGCGTCCGTCGCCGTCGTTGTCGATGCCCTCCGAGCCGAGCATGATCCAGTCGCCGCGGAGGCCGAGCTCGTTCGTCGGGACGCGCTCCATCAGCCGGGGGTTGTCCGGGTTGAGCCGGTGCGTGCCTTCGCCGGGCATGTACTTGCGCATCTGCGTGATGTGCCCGTCCCCGTCGAGGTCGTCGTACGAGTCCTCGTCGAAGAGCCCGTCGCGGTCGTTGTCGGTCGGCTTGTAGCCCGTGCGCGACGAGCTGGCGGTGTGCGCGCCAGCGAACCAGTTGGCCCGGCCATCGGGGTTGACCATCGGCAGGATGTAGAACGCCGACCGATCGAGCAGCTCGGTGATGTGCTCGTTCGTGCCGTGGTTCTGCAGCAGGTACCAGGCGAGGTACAGCGTCGCTTCGGCGCCCTGTACCTCGTTGCCGTGCACGTTGGCGTCGATCCACATCGCCGGCTTCGTGTCGTGGGCGCCGGTCGCGGGGTTGTTCACCGTGTAGACGCGCATCTCGCGGCCCTGGATGCTCTGGCCGATGACCTCCATCGAGATCATCTCGGGCCACGCGGCGACGAGCGAGTCGAAGTGCGCGTAGATCTCGTCGTAGTCGTAGAGCCGGTTCCAGTGGAACTCGACCTTGTCGGGGCGCTTGATCGGCGGCCCGTCGAAGCCCTGCCCCGTCTCTTGCGGCAGCGCGGTCGGGATCAGGAAGGGGAGTGCGTAGAGGATGTTCAGCATCACTTCACCTCCGGGGTGGCGCTCTGCGCTCCGGCGTTGTCGGTATGGAAGGTCACCTGCAGCTGGGCGATGTCGCCCACGCCGCCGACGAGCCAGCGGAACTCCTCACGCCCACCGGCGCCGGAGAGGTTGCCGACGAGCTGCTGCTCGCGGCCGCCGAGCAGCTCGGCACCGTCCGGGAGTTCGATGCGGACACGGGCCGGTCGGATGGACCGGGCGCGCTGGGCCGCGCGCGACTGCTGAGGCAGCAGCGACGGGTTCTCGAGCACGGCGTTCACCTCGAACAGGCCGCCGCCGAGCGCTTTCGCTTCGACGTCGACGAGCGCGAGCCGCGGAAGATCCGCGCCGAGCGTCAGCAAGAAGTCGAAGTGCTTGCTCGTCGTCTCTGCCAGCTGCTCCGCCGGCGGCTCGACGAGCGCGTAGGGCGCGAATCCGCCGATCTCGACCGGACCGAGCTGCGGATGCTCGAACGCCGTCCAGGTCACGAACGCGGCCTCGGAGTTCTGATCGAGCCAGAGGAGGCGCTTGGCGTCGTCGCCCGGCTTGGGAGCGTCCTTCTTCTTCTTCTCGTCCTTGGACTCGTCGTCGTCAGCGCCGGCTGACGCGTCTTCGTTCGCGACCTCGGTCGCTTCGTCCTCAGGAGCTTCTTCGGTGACCTCCTCGACAGGGGCCTCCTCGGTGCCTTCCTCGGCAGCCTCCTCCTCCGGCTCGGCCTTCTTCGCGTCGAGCGGCACCGACCACGGGTCGATGTCGAGCGTGAACAGGCCGCGGTGGTGGTAGAGGAAGCCCTGGGCCGAGCCGGGCTCTTCGCCCTGCGGCTTGGTCTTGTTGCCGGTCAGGTCGCGGTAGCGCTCGCCCAGCAGGCCGTAGGCCGTCATGTCGGCCTCGTAGATGCCGACCTGCACGTCGCCGCGGCTCCGCGGACCGGAGTCGGGCTGGCTCTTCGGCTTCTCACCGAGGTTGTGCTCGTCGCCGTAGGCCACGACCAGCGCGATGTCGGGGTGGGCGAGCAGGAACTCGGACAGGCCGAACGTGGCGGGCTCGTTCGTCGGGTAGAGCCCGGCGTAGGCCGCGTGCTCGTTCCAGTTCCGCGCGAAGTTGCGGTTCACGATCGCGTCGTGCAGCGGGTCTTCGGCGACGCGCTCGTCGCCATCGCTGTCGAAGCCCTCGATGACGCGCTTCCACTTGCCGCGTTGCCCCTTCTTCGCGTCCGCCTTGATCATCGCGCGGGGGTCGGTCGGGTCCTCGATCCACTCGCCTTCCGGATCCTCGTAGCGGATCCAGGTCACGAGCCCGTCGCCGTCGATGTCGGCGGGCGGGTCCTCACCCTGAACTCCGTCACGGTCGTTGTCGACGCCGTGACCGGTGCCGCCGAGCACGTGACGCGGCCTGGCGAAGCGCGCCTGGGCGGCGTCGACGTCGAGGCGCGGCACAATGTAGATCGTGGTCGTGTCGAGCAGCTCCGTGACGGCTTCGTCGTTCCCGTAGCCTTCGAGCAGCGCGCGCACGTGGTCGAGCGCCATGGAGGTGGTGTAGGCGCGCGCACCGTCGAGTCCGGCCAGCAGCAGGATCGCCGGCTGCGACTCGGGGATCTCGCTGCCAGCGCTGACGCGCAACGCGTGGACGTCGAGTCCGCCGGGCGAGGTGGCGATCACCTCGGCGGTCAGGCGGTCGCCGTGGGCGCCCGCGAGGAACTGAACGGTGCTGACGATCGACGCGTGGTCGTGCAGCGGGGGGGCGGCGTCCTGCGTGGGCGCGGGTGCGCTCCAGGCGGGGGCCAGGGCTCCGAGGAGCCCGAGGCAGGTGGGGATCATGAGGGGCTCCTCTGGGGATCGGCGCGCGCGACGGCGCGCCTTCGGAGTCGCATTGCGGAGCGCACGAGGGGGCTGCGGGGCCGGACCTCGGCGATGGAGAGCGGCGATCGTAAACGGGGCCCGGTGGGGCCGCCGAGCGCCCGGGCCATTGCAACACGACCCTTACGCGGAGCCCGGCTCACCCGGCGATACCGCGCGCGCTCACTCCTCGAGGAGCGCGGCGACGACGGGTTCGATTGCGGCCAGCCAGGCCTCACGCCCGGCCTCGTTCAGATGGATCGTGTCGCCGGCCATGCGGTCGTTCGGGGCGCCCGCCTCGTCGAGGAAGAGGGGCCGCAGATCGAGGTAGGTGACGCGCGCGTCGCTGCCCAGCTCCGACGCAGCATCGTGCACCTCGTCGAGCGCGAGGCGCCGCGGGTCGCTCGCGGTTCGCCCGGCGGGGAAGGGCCCGCAGATCAGGACGTGCGCCTGAGGCTCGCGCGTGAGCAGCGCCGCAACCACGGCCTCCAGCCCGGCGGCGGTCTCGCGACCCGTGTGCCCCGCGGCGTTCACGTTGTTCACGCCGATCGCCAGCACGATCAAACGCGGATCCGTGGCCGCGAGCGCGCCGTGCTCGATCCGGTAGAGCAGGTGCTCCGTCCGGTCGCCGCTCAGTCCGAGGCCGAGAGCGCCGCGCGCGCCGTGGTAGCGGTCGATGAGTCGCTGGCCGTCCACGTGGGCGACGCGGTCCGCGCTGCCGGTCAGGCCCTGCGTGATCGAGTCGCCGAGGAACACGAGCTCGGCCTCCGGGTGCGCTGCGCCCAGCGCCTGCAGCGTCGCGAGCTGCTCCCACCACGTGCCGCCGCCCCAACCGGCGGGGTGACCGCGGTACTCGGCGGAGGTCGCGGCGAACGCCGCGGGATTCACGCCGCGACCCGTGACCTGCAGGAGGGCGCGGCGCAGCGGCGCGACGGGGTGCAGTCCGTGCGGGTGGTGGCCCACGCCGGGCTTGCGCCAGACCTGGACGTCGCCGCCGAGGGCGACGTAGCGCCGCGCGAGCTCTTCCCCGTTCTCCTCGGCGGGCACGACGTCGTCCGCGCTGCTCTGCACGAGGAGGATCGGCACGCCGGCCTTCGCGAGCGGGCCGAGTCGATCGAGCGGCAGGTTCGCGTAGGTCGCGGCCTGCTCCTCGCTCAGTCCGTAGACCGCGAGACAGCGCGCCCAGTCGGCGTCGGAGCGCTTCCCCGTCTGGCCGCCCGGCCACGAGCGGAAGTCGCACACCGGGTTGTCGAGGTAGATCGCCTCGACGAGCTCGGGCCGGCGGGCGGCCCAGTTCACGGCGACCAGTCCGCCGCGGCTCATCGCCTCGAGCGTCACGCGCGGCGCGAGGCCGAGCTCCTGCGCAAAGGCGTGGAAGCGATCCCAGCGCTCGAGCGCGACGTCCGCGCCGAACAGGCCGCCGACGTCGGCGTAGGCGAGGTGGTAGCCGCGGTCGAGCAGGTCGCGATCGAGCTCGGGCTCGTGCCCGAAGAAGCGCGCCCGCCAGATCCAGGGCAGGCCCGCCGCGGCGGTCTCGGGCTCGACGAGCGTGCACGCGAAGGGCGCAGCGTCCGTACCCGGCAGCTCGAAGTCGTGGCGGCGGAAGCCGTGGAACTCGGAGAGGCGAACCTCGAGCTCTTCGAGCCCGGCGAGCTGCGCGCACGGGCTCGGCGCGTCCGCGGGGCGCCTGCGCACCGCCTCGGCGAGGTGCTCTGCGATGCGGCGCGCGCCGAAGGGCGTGGTGTGCACGCCGTCGACGACGTCCGCGCGACGGAGGAGGCGCGAGAGGTCGACGAACTCGACCTGCGAGTGCTCGCGGGCGACGCGTCGGAGCGCCGCGCCGATCTGCGCGAGCCGGGGCGCGCGCTCGCGCAGGTCGGCGACGCGCGCCTCGTCCAGGCCGGGCGCGTCCACCAGCATGGCCGTCGGCGCGCAGAGCAGAACGCGCGCTTCCGGACGCTCGCCGAGGAGCGCGTCCGCCATGGCGCGTGCATCGCGCTCGAGGTCGGCGGCGTGCTCCCAGTTCGCGCGCTGCGCACTCTGGACGGTGTCGTTGGTTCCGAGCACCACGACGGCGACGTCGGGCTGCCACGCGAGCGCTTCACGCCAGGCGTCCGTCGCGACGAACGGCGTGTCGCCGGCCGCCAGGAGCGTGCGACCGCCCACGCCGTAGTTGCGCACGGCGTGGCCAGGACCGAGCAGGGCCTCCAGCTGCACCGGATAGGCGTTCTGCTCGCGGGCGACGACGCGCGCGCCGTAGGTGATCGAATCGCCGAGGCACGCGACGCGCACCTCCGGCAGCGGGGCGCTGGTCTGCAGCGCGAGCGTCAGGGAGAGGAGCCACATGCCGGCCAGCCTACTCCGGGCGGCGGCGAGTGCGGAGCGTTCCGGTGCGTGGGCGGGGCTCCAAATCTGCGTGCGAGGTCCGCGTCGCGTTCCATGCCCGGCGGCCGACGCTCAGGCGAGGAAGCGTTGCAGCTCTTCGAGGCGCGTCTGCGCGTCCTGCTCGCCGATCGCGATCAATCGCCGCAGGTAGCCCGTCTCGAACATGATCAGGGAGAGCAGGTCGTTCGAGCGCGAGCGCTGCGTGCCGAGGCGCCGCGTCAGGAAACGAAAGGCCTTCGGGAGCGCGGGCTCGTACTCCTGCGCCAGCTTGCCGATGTCGGTGGAGGGACGCACCACGAAGAGGTCGACCGATCGGAACGGCCGCGGCGCGCCCGCCGGGATCTGCGCGAGGAGCTCGTTGATGCGCTCGAGGTGCGCCGCATCGTGGTCGAGCAGGTCGAGGAAGATCGCGTTCATCAGGAGGCCGGCGATCTGCGCGGGAGCGGGATAGCCGCTGAAGTTCGGCTGCCGCGCTTCGTCCGTGCTGCGCCCGTAGCGCGTGGAGACGGCGAGGACCCGGCCCGCACCGAGGTGGATCGAGGGGGCGAGCGGGGCGGTCAGGCGTACGCCGCCGTCGCCGTACCAGTCTCCGTCGACCTCGATGGCGGGGAAGAACAGGGGCAGCGCCGCCGAGGCCATGACGTGCTCGATGCGTAGCTTGCCGGACACGCCGAGGCGGTTCGGGCGCTCCCACTCCTGGATCTGGCGGCCCTCGTACCAGGTGGTCGTCTGCCCCGTCGAGTAGCACGTCGTCGAGAGCGCGACGGCCTTGAGACGCCCGGCGTCGAGGTTCTCAGCGATCCCGGTGAGCCCTCCGCTGCCGGCGCTCAGGTGCTCGCGCAGGAAGTCGCGCAGCGGGCGCGTATCGACGAAGCCGCGCACGCGCGTCTCGGACGAACGACCGCCGAGGAACGCGAGCTCGACTCCCCAACGCACCAGGTTCTTGCCGAGCGACCACGGCGACACGTCGAACACCTGGTCGATGGTCAGCGAGGTCCACAGCTCGACGAGCGCCTCGACCTTCTCCTGGAAGCTGCCCGTGTGGTTCGCGAGGTGCGCGGCGTTGATGCCGCCGGCGGAGACACCGGTGTAGAGCGGGACCTCGAGCTCAGGGAAGTGCCGCGCGATGCCCCGCAGGACGCCGACCTGGTAGGCGCCGCGCGCGCCGCCGCCGCCGAGGGCAATGCAGAGCTCGTCCGTGGAGAGCGCTTCGCTGGGCTGGGACACGGCGGTCGGTCAGGAGGCGCGGACCTGCAGCGACATGTGGCGGTCCGTGTCGACCACGATCTCCGCGTGCTGTAGGCCGCACTCGTCCGCGATCGCGCGCAGCTCGTCCGGGGTGAAGGCGGCGTTCAGGCTCGCGCCGAAGAGCCCGCGCTGGTACTCGTCCTCGCCGGACGCGTGCTGCTCCACCAGGGCCTCGAGCGTCTCGAGGTCGTCCGGGCGGAACAGGTCGCGGATCAGCAGCACGCCGCCGGGCCGGACCAGTCGCGCCGCCTCGGTGAGGAACGGCCGCGGGTCGGGGATGTGGTGCAGGATCGTGTTCGAGTAGACGGCGTCGAAGCTGTCGGTCTCGAGGCCGACCTCTTTCGCGTCGCCGTGGCGCAGCTCGATGCGGTCGGCGAAGCCGCTGGCCTGCACGTTGCGCTCGGCGACGCG
>Ga0316204_10007615_pt1 | contig 15667 bp, 12 predicted proteins | sample 6monrhotite_MG_2_FD_205661 | JGI IMG/M metagenome (GOLD analysis project Ga0316204, IMG submission 205661) | Microbial mat bacterial communities from mineral coupon in-situ incubated in ocean water Damariscotta River, Maine, United States -... | ecosystem: Environmental > Aquatic > Marine >... | reverse complement strand
GCCATCCTGAACGGCTGAAACGACCCGACTGAAACGTGAGACGCCTTTATTGCACGCCATGATAGTCTGTCACGGTACGTTCACAAGGCCCCCTCACATGCATAAAATCCTGACCACCCTGATTGTTCTGACGTTTGCCGCACCTGCCCTCGCGGACATACCGGAAATCGTCGCCGTCAACTCCACCGCCACAAACGGCACATGGCAGTTTGACGTCACACTCAGGCATTCAGACACCGGTTGGACGCATTACGCCAACCGTTGGGCGATCTTTACCCCTGACGGGACCAAGCTTGGCACGCGCGTTTTGGCCCACCCACATGTGAACGAGCAACCATTTACCCGGTCTCTTGGCGGCGTGACCATTCCTGACAGCATCGACCACGTAATCCTGCGCCCGCATGATTTGGTTCATGGCGACGGCCCGGATTTCAAACATGCATTGAAATGAGAAAGGCCCTCCCGGATATACCTCCGGAAGGGCCTTGTAGCGAAGCACAATTTCTCGAAATCTCTTCCCGGTCCAGCCCCCAAGACCGTGCCGACAAGCGCTTTCAATGTGCAAGGCCGGAGTCATGAAATTCAGTCGGCGAGAATACGTTCCCGCACCAGAATTTCCAGATCGTAGTGTATTCCAGCAGCGAAAAACACCACAGACGCGACGCCGACCAGAGCAATCAACTCTAGGGTCATTGGCAGCATCCTTGATTCGGACTTTACCCGGCTAAGTTATCACAGATTGCCTCATATTTGACACAATTCATTCGGGCCTTTGAATCTCGTGACATCCGGGCACCATCAGGCCAGATATTGATGTTTTCGCCCTCTGTGATACACTCCTTGCCAACGGTTGGCAGGCCCGCGCGAAAGGGTGAATTTAACCCACAGGATTTCCACAGGTTATCCAGAGCCCTGTCCAATTGCATGGAATCATCAGGTCTGAAATACCCGTTCCGGGGACATACAGGGGACACGAGCATGAGCGGAATCACAGCGATTCACGACGCGCCACCAGCGAAAACCAACGGCACCGCTCAGTCAGGCGAGGTCAGCCTACCCGGCCTGCCGCATAATATTGAGGCCGAACAAGCGCTTTTGGGCGCGCTCTTGGTCAACAATGATGTTTACGACCGGGTTGCGAACCTTGTGAACGACACGCATTTCTTTGATCCGGTGCATGGGCGGATCTTTGATATTGCCGCACAGCGCATTCAAAAAAACGCACTGGCCTCACCGGTCACGCTTAAGGCCTTTCTTGAAGACGATCCCGGACTGGCCGAACTTGGCGGACCGGCCTATCTTGCGCGCCTCGCGGGTGCTGCGATCTCGGTTTTTGCCGCGCGGGATTACGCGCAGATGATCTATGATCTTGCGATCCGCCGCGACCTCATTCCGAACCCAAAGACCAGATCGTTGAGGCCGAACAAAGCCTCTATGCGCTTGGCGAACAAGGCAGTGCTGAAACAGGCTTTCAAAGTTTTCTGAAAGCGGTCACGGACGCGGTGCAAATCGCCAACGCCGCCTATATGCGCGAAGGTGGGATGGCCGGTATTTCGACCGGTCTGACCGATATGGACAAGAAACTGGGCGGATTGCACAAATCTGACCTGCTGATCATCGCCGGTCGTCCCTCGATGGGGAAAACCTCGCTTGCGACCAACATCGCGTACAACATCGCCAAAGTGTACAAAAAGGGCCAATTGCCCGATGGCAGCGAAGGCGCTGTTGAAGGCGGGGTCGTCGGGTTCTATTCGCTTGAGATGTCCGCAGAACAGCTGGCCGCCAGAATTTTGTCCGAAGCCGCAGAAGTTCCGTCCGAACAGATCCGTCGCGGCGACATGACCGAAACCGAGTTTCGCCGCTTTGTCGAAGCCGCAAAAAACCTCGAAGCCTGCCCGCTTTATATCGACGACACCCCGGCCCTGCCGATCAGCCAACTTGCCGCCCGCGCCCGACGACTGAAACGCACCCACGGGCTGGATGTTCTCATCATCGACTATCTGCAACTGGTGCGCGGCACCGGACGCTCTGAAAACCGGGTGAATGAGATTTCCGAGATCACCATGGGCCTCAAAGCCATCGCCAAAGAGCTCGACATTCCGGTCATTGCCCTGTCGCAGCTCTCACGCCAGGTCGAAAACCGCGAAGACAAGCGCCCACAACTCAGCGACCTCAGGGAATCCGGCTCAATCGAGCAGGACGCGGATGTGGTGATGTTCGTGTTCCGCGAAGAATATTACAAGGAACGGGAAAAACCCGGCGACCATGATGTCGAAGCGATGATGAAATGGCAGGACGAGATGGAGAACCTGCACGGGCGCGCCGAAGTCGTCATCGGAAAACAACGCCACGGCCCGATCGGCACCATCGAACTCAGCTTCGAAGGTCGTTTCACCCGCTTTGGCAACCTCGTCAAAGCCTACCAACAAAGCGGTGGCAACGACTTCAGTTAGAGCACAACCAATCTGATCGGATCGCGTATTCACTTTCCGGCCTGAAGCAGCGCTTGCTCTAGCAAGCGCGTTCGGGTGGGAAAGTGAATTCAAATGGATTGGTTGCACTTTAAAATATTCTGATATCTCTGTGGAAAAAATATCCCCGCCGGAGGCATCATAATCTGCCGCGCGTAAGCGCGGCCCGGCCCAACGGAAACGGATCAACGATCCGATTTCCGGCGGGAGCACCCCGTTACATATGGATCACTCGACCATATGCATCCAGTACACTTTCATGCATCATTTCGCTGAGGGTCGGATGCGGGAAGACCGTATTCATCAAATCTTCCTCGGTGGTCTCAAGTTGACGTCCGATCACATAGCCCTGGATCAACTCGGTCACTTCAGCGCCAATCATGTGCGCGCCTAACAATTCACCTGTTTTTGCATCAAATACCGTTTTGACCATGCCCTCAGGCTCGCCCAACGCTATCGCCTTGCCGTTGCCGATGAACGGGAACCGCCCGACTTTAACATCATACCCCAATTCTTTGGCTTTGGCCTCAGAGTAACCGACGGACGCAACCTGCGGATGGCAATATGTACAGCCCGCAATTGCTTCGGGACGCACGGGATGCGGATGCCCGCCTGCGATCAATTCGGCCACGGCCACGCCTTCATGGCTGGCTTTGTGCGCAAGCCATGGCGCACCCGCGATATCGCCGATCGCGTAAACGCCTGTAACATCCGTGCGGCAAAATTCGTCCACAACCACATGGGTGCGGTCGACCTTGACGCCAATCGCCTCAAGCCCCAGATTTTCCGTGTTACCAACGATGCCGACGGCCGAAATCACTGTGTCAAACTCATGGGTTTCGGTCTTACCCGCTTTTTCGATATGCGCAATCACCTTGCCCTGACCCCGGTCCAGCTTGGTCACAGTCGATTTTTCACGGATTTTCATCCCTTGCTTTTCAAACTGCTTCTTAGCGAACTTCGAAATTTCAACATCTTCAACCGGCAAGACCCGGTCCATGACCTCGACAACCGTCGTGTCAGCGCCCAGCGTATTATAAAACGAGGCGAACTCGATCCCGATAGCGCCCGAGCCGATCACCAGCAGTTTCTTGGGCATCCGCACCGGGTCAAGCGCGTGTTTATAGGTCCAGACAAGATCGCCATCGGCCTCAAGCCCCGGCAATTCCCGCGCCCTCGCCCCGGTTGCAACGACGATATGCTTGGCACTCAGAACCTCAACGCCCTTGTCGGTCGTGACGCTCACCGTATCTTTGGCCGTAAATGTCGCCTGCCCCATCACCACCGTGACTTTGTTTTTCTTCAGCAAATGCCCAATGCCACCCGACAGTTGCGCCGCGACCCCGCGCGAGCGTTTGACGACCGCCGCAAGATCAAAACCGATCTTGTCCGCAGTCAGACCAAAATCTGAGGCCCGCTCCATCAGATGGAAGACTTCCGCTGACCGCAGCAGCGCTTTAGTGGGAATGCAGCCCCAGTTCAGGCAGATACCACCCAGATGGGCGCGTTCAACCACAGCCACTTTCAATCCAAGCTGGGCACCACGAATGGCGGCCACGTAACCACCCGGTCCCGCGCCAATTACGATCATATCAAAGGTTTGTGCGGCCATAATGCCCTCCGGTAAATATTTAGTTTGGTATTAAACTAAATTATCAAACCGGGCAATCTTTGCCTCTCTCCGAAACTATTGTTCGAAATCCTGCCAGATATCACGACAAAAGACCCAAACGCCTGACTGTCACGCCAGATAACTGCGCCTTCGGAATCTTCCTGCGCCAAGCTCGGGCGAATCAGCCGCCAAGCTCACGCATTGTTTCGGCGTATCAACCCGCTTCCAGATAGGCGACCTCCTGCAAGGTTGTTTTTCTTTCAAGCGCGTCATTGCGATACGGGAAGCGGCCGAATTTCCGGATCACTTCACGATGAACCTTGGCATGGAGCAAACTGCCCTCACCCGTATTTGGCATCCGTGTCTTCATCAGACGCACACAGCGTTCCTGATCGGTCAGGCTTTCGGAATGCATCAGCGGCAAATAGTAAAACTGGCGCTGAGGTTCCGCGCATCGCATGTCAAACCCCATGTCGATGGCCTTTTTCGCCACACAAACCGCTTTACGGTCGGTGCAAAACGCCCGTCCAGAGCCCCGGAACATGTTTCTGGGGAACTGATCCAGAAGGATCAAAAGCGCCATGGATTTTTCCGGATCGCACGCCCACTCGTGATATTCACCAGCGGCCGCCTTTTCCCAATCCTCGCCAAATCGCTCTTGGATCATGGCGTCCAGCTCTTCTGTGCTGTTGTACCATCCAGCCGGACCAACCTCGTCCACCCAGAACCGAATTATCTCTCTTGCGTCAGCCATAGAACCCTCCGCTCAGAACCACGCTACTAACTTGAATTAATCGTAAAGATTTTGGCAAATTCAAGGCAATAATATTACTCTCTCGAAACTGTGTCTTCTGTGTCGCTTTCTTCTTCCAGTGCCATCTCAATCGCAATTTCCTGAGCGACTTCAACAGCAACCGGGGAAACGTTTGGCGCAATCGGCGCATAAGACGATGTATCCTCGACCGAAGGCGCGGCCCGCTGGGTCATCCGATAGAATGCATAAATCGTCATGATCGTCATCACGCCACCGAGATAGCCAAAGAAACTGTAAGGGCCCCAGCGCCCCATCATCCAGCCCAGCATGACCGGCCCGGCGATCGCGCCAATTCCGTTCACAAAGATCAACCCGCCCGAGGCGGCGGCCATATCCTCGATCTCCAGAAAGTCGTTGGTATACGCGATATAAAGCGAATAAAGCGGGTTTGAGATGCCGCCGATGATAAAGGCCAGCACCAGCAACCAGATGAAACTGCCGTGGAACATCACGCCCAGGATCATCGCAACCGCCCCCAACAGGTTCAGCCCGGTGATCAGAATCCGACGGTCCATCCGGTCGGAAAACCAGCCAATCGGATATTGGCACAACATCCCGCCGACATAGATCGAGGCCACGAAGATCGAAATCTCTTGCAGGGTAAACCCGATTTGCGCGCCAAATATCGCGGACATTCCGAACAGCGCGGAAAAGATCGCGCCCAAAAGAAACGAGCCGACAAATCCGAGCGGAGACACCGTGAACAGCTGCTTCAACGTCATCGGTTTCGTGGTGTGAAACATGGGTGCCGGGCTGACGGACAGCAAAATCGGGGCAAACGAGATCGAAACCAGTACAGACGAGATGATGAACAGGTTATACCCAGCCGGGTCAGCCACGTTCAACAAGCCCTGTGCACTGACGATACCAAGCATCTGAACGATCAGGTAAAGCGACATGGTCTGCCCGCGTGTTTCGTTGGTTGCAGTGTCATTCAGCCAGCTCTCGGCCACGACATAAACGCCGGAAAAGCAAAACCCGATCATCACCCGCATCAAGGCCCAGGCAATCGGGTTCGGTGCAGCCGCATAAAGGATCAACACTGCGGATATAAACGACGCAAGGGCCGCGAACACCCTGACATGCCCAACCCGACGGATCATTTCCGGCGCAATTCTGGAGCCGCCGAGAAAGCCGACGAAATACGCTGACATCACAACCGACATCCAGGTGGTCGAGAACCCCTCGGACGAGCCGCGCACACCCAGCAACGTGCCTTGCAGACCATTGCCAAGCATCAGCAGCAACATTCCCAACAACAGGGGCCATGTATTTCGTGCAACGGCCAACATCAGCAGTTCTTCCCTTAATACCTGATCCGCGCTTAGCAGACCCGATTTGGGTCCGGCAGGTCCCAAAACGACACTTGGGTCGCAGTTGAACGTCTGTGTTGAATTATTTCAACCTTTGGGCAGCAAAAGTGAGCTGTCGCCATAAGAAAAGAAGCGGTAATCGCCGGAAATCGCGTGTCGATAAACGTCATCCATCCGTGCCTTTCCCATAAGGGCAGACACAAGCATCAGAAGTGTTGATTTTGGCAAATGGAAATTGGTCATCAGGCCGTCTGTCACGCGAAACCCATACCCCGGACGGATAAAGATGTCCGTTTCACCGCGAAACGCCTGTGCTTGCCCGGACGCTGTGGCCGCAGATTCGATCAAACGAAGCGCGGTTGTGCCAACCGGTATGATCCGTCCGCCCGCCGCGCGGGTTTGGTTGATCTCGTCTGCAGCGGTCTGCGTGACCTCACCCCACTCGGCGTGCATCTTGTGGTCCGAGACATCATCCACCTTGACCGGCAAGAACGTCCCCGCCCCGACATGGAGCGTCACTCGGGTGAACTCGATCCCCTTTGCCGCAAGACGTGCCAACAGGGCATCATCGAAATGGAGCGATGCCGTCGGCGCAGCAACCGCTCCGGAGTTTTCGGCGAAGACCGTTTGGTAATCCGTCTTGTCCTGATCATCGACCGGCCTGAGGGCGGCGATATAAGGGGGCAGCGGCATATTCCCGATCGCATCCAACGCCTGATCAAACGCATCGCCGTCAAGGTTGAAACCCAGGTCGACCTCGCCCTCAGGTTTGGCCAGAACTTCGGCCCTTAAACCGCCGCCGAACTCAACCCATTCACCGACCTTCAGTCGTTTACCGGGCTTAGCCAAAGCCCGCCAGCTGCCGGAAGGTGTCGGGTTCAGCAACGTAATCTCGACCCGGGCGCGGGTCTCGCCCTGATCGCTGTGCCTCAGGCGTTCTCCAAACAGGCGCGCCGGAATGACCTTGGTGTCGTTCAGAACCAACCGGTCACCCGCGCGCAGGATATCCGGCAGGTTCGTCACCACCCGGTCCTCAAGACGATCCGGCGTGGCCAGCAATAAACGTGCCGAACTGCGCGGCTGAGCGGGTCTGGTCGCGATCAGCCGCTCTGGCAGGTCAAAATCAAAGTCCGACAACCTCACTGGGGTGGCTCCGGAACCGGTTGGCGGAAAATCTCACGAAACAATCCGGGTGTCAGCAATGACAACGGGTTTACCCCCACCTTGGGTTTTTCGACATTGCCCTTGAGGGTATAGTTAAAGCCAAAAAGCCCCTCGCCCTTTTTGCGGCCAAACAGGCCCCCAAAGATTTTGGTCTGTTCCAGCATCCCGTTCAAAACATAAATCGGCGTAATCACCCCCTGCATATTCATCGTACTGGTGTCAAAATTATAGACCCCGTCCATCGTAATCCCAAGAGAGGCGCCAACGGCGCTGGAGTCCTGCAATTGCACCCCGCCCGGTGTCAGCCGGAATCGCGCGTTGATGTCGGTAAACGCAATTCCTTCTCCGCCCAACTGCTCCAAAAGACCGACAACACTGATCGCGGACAGCAAATCCGCAAGCGCCGAGGCATTGCGCACGCGCGTATTGCTGACCTTGAGCGAGCCGTCATATTCACCACTTTTTCCGGATGGGATCAAAACCATGTCCATACGCCCGCCGACAGCAGATTTAAACACGCCAGCTGATCGCATGACATGCCCCGCATCCGTTGACGTAAACCGCACCGCTGTGCCGTTATTGTAAGGCGCAAGGGTGCCGACAAGGCGCGCACCATCATTCACGGTGCCCTCAAACGACCCTGTCATGCCACCGGCAGTGTTCAGCTCGCCCGTGACGCCGTTCAATGAAATTCCGCTGCTCAACACCAGCCTGTCAAGTGCTACGGTAATGCGGTTGCCGGGGGACCCGTCCGAGGATGACGCCCCCTCACTGGAACTGCTGCCAAAGGTACTTTTGCGAAAATCGAGCACGCCGCCGCGCAATGTAAACGCCGCCTGCCCGTTTCGGTCTGTCCTGATCTCGACCGGGGTTTTCATCCAACCGCCAACATTGACCTCAGGAAAGCTGGCAACATCCAAAGACCCATTATCCTTAAGCGTCACCGACCCCTTGGCCGCAAGCCCCTTGGTTTTGATCACAATCGAGCTGATATGCGGCGGAGAGCTGAACTGGCCCTTCACCACAAGCTGTCCGGTCACATTCTTGGGTTTCTTCCAGCCAAGCGGCGGCAAGGCCAGCGCCATGCGGTTAAGGTCCGATTGCAGCGAAAATACCGGGGCTTTGTCACGAACCAGAGCGATATTAATATGCCCTGTGCCTTTTCCGGCGACCGACCCTTTGGGCAGTTTGATGCCGAATTCATCCAAAAACGCCTGCGACAGCTCGATTTGGCCTTCAACGCGGCTTTTGCCTTTATGTTCAGGCCCGAATTTCTGCCGCCAAGAGCCGGACACCGGAACCACACCAATCCGGGCCGTCCCCGTGATCGTCAGCCCGGAATTGTCGATATAGGCTTTCATGGTCTTTGCCGACAGTGTTTTCCCTTTCACCAGTTTGGTGGTGGACGGATTGCTCAGCGTGCCTTCAAGCGCCAACGTGATTTCCTCAAGTGTCACCTTCTTTTTCAACGGAAACGCGATTTTACCCTCGGTTGCAATAACACCCTCGGCAATGTCCGTGGCCATCCCCGCCTTTGACAGAAACGAAAACGGCTTCAGGTCAAGAACCGACAGAAGCGATGTGATCGAGCTTTGGGTTTTCAGGTGAACTTCTGCGGGGGCTTTTTTGATCCGCGTATCCAACACCTGAAAGACGCTGCCCGCCACGTTGATTTCCCCCCCATCCGGGGCTGACAATGTTCCCTGTTGCAGCACCAGATGCATCTTGTTGTCAGCCATCACACTGTAACCCGTCGCGCCGGTGATCGGCGGCATGGTTTTCAGGAACCGAAAAGAAAAGTCGTGCAGGTCATACCCGACCGCCAACTGTGGTCGTTGGCCCGGCTGTCCGCGCAAAGTGCCCGTCAGGTTTTTCATCTCGCCTTTGAAGATGTTTGTTGCCACCCAATTACGGGTTTTCACTTTCAATTCCAGCGGCCAAAGCTCCATCAGGCGGCGGAAGGGCAAGGATTTGACGCTGAGATCAAGAGCACTTGTCCAGCCTTCATCGCCCAATTTCAATGACCCCTGCAGAATGTATTTGGAATGAGGGTCCACCAACACGAGCTGACCGATATCAACCTCGAGCGGCCTTAGACGAACACGCATGTCCATGGCCCCCAGATCAAACTCCAGAGGGCTTTGGAAAATGCCCTCTGGATTGAGCCGGAACTTGGTGAATTTCAACTGCCCGATCAACGCGCCAACACTGCGGTCAATCTGGTCGCTCAGATATGCATGACCTTCCGCAACGATATGTGCGGCATCCGTATCAATAGTTATCTGATCGAACGAGAATTTCTGTTCGGCATCATCATAGGACAGATAGGCCTTGGCCCCGGAAAACTGCACCGCTGTCACCGCCGCGTTTTGCCGAATGTTCCCGGCACCAATATCAAGTACGCCATTAAAGGCGCCAAAGCCGCCGTCGTCAGTCACCGCCAAAGACATTGAGCCCGCAATTGGTGCGTTCAACACCCTTAGCCAATCAAGGGCGGCCACCTGATCTGCAACATCTTCGGTCCGCAAACCGCTGAATTTTGAAGAAATGACCGAGCCGTCGCCCCCTTTCTGCTTGCGCCAGGAAAAGATTGCCTCGGCTGATTCAGTCCATTCGTTTGCCAGCCTCAGAGTGACCGAGCCCTCAAGCGCGTCGTCACTGTTGATGAACGTCAGTTCGCCGTCGTGAAACTGCCAGTCGCGGCCAGATAAATCATCGGAAAGTGACAGACGGATATTCGTGGCTTTCACATGTTTCAGCTGTCCGAAATCAGGCCCGGAAAACGCCGTTTCGACGGCATTCAGAATATCGCCGAGGTTTTCCGCCTCTTTCAGAAAACCGCCGTCGCCCTCGCCGACACTGATATCAAACCGCCCGTCTGCGTCCCGTTTCAGGCGAAGCGATGCCCCTTTGACTTGCACGGAGACAAGTTTCACCTTGCCGACCAGCAAATCAAGCCCGGACAATTCGGCCTCAACCTCTGGCAAAACAGCCCTGATCTGAGCGGCATCATCGTGTACTGCAATATCATGCATGGAAACCGACGGGTTCATTCCGCTGGTGAACAATGCAAACTTAATGTCGCCAATAGAGACCGCGCTGCCAGTCAATGACGCGTTCAGGCGGTCCTCAAACCGGGTGCGCAAACCGTCTGGCGCACTGGCCCCGGTCATTAGCAGAAACACGAGTCCGACCAATACTGCCAATACCCCACCAAGAAACAGGGCGAAAACGTGCCGCCATCTTCTGGGTCTGGGTTTCTGGGTCTTGTTTTGCGTGTTCATCTCAGAGGCCAAGGACACGGCAGTGAATTCGCCGGGCGATACGGTTCAACATTGTCTTTTCCGATTTCCGCAACAATAGCAACAGACGAACCGTGCTGCCCGGAATATCAGACTGTCCTACCTTAAAATTGGCTGATTTCCGCCTGCCAGGGCCGCCCTGCCCCTTCAGCGTCATGATTGTGCCCAGCTGATTGGCGCGGAAACAGAAATCGCCAGAGAATCAGTTAACGGCCTAGGAAAATCGACCCCGGACACCCTTAAACGTTGATTCTGCGCGGTTTTTCGCCGGACACCGGGCCATGAAGTCAAATAGCAACGCAATTCAGACTATGGTTTCTGCCTTCGTTTACCGGCATAATCACGGGGAACGCAGCATAAAGGCGGGGATTGTTTCCAAGACTTGAACGATGGTCGCACTCTTGTCAAAAAGAGTTGAAATAAACCTCTCAGTTCACTAAAAAAATCCGGTGTCCTGCAAAACAAACCAAAATGATGTCGCAGAACACAGGAACCAGACAGGGGTCAGTTCATTGAAGACGCGTTTAGCTCGCAAAATACATATTATTTCCGAGAAATACCTGCCGGAACAACGTCTGTTCCTGAGAACGGACGCATCCACCCGATATTTACGCCTGACCCCCGCCACGCAATTATTTGTTATCACCTGCTCGGCATTGTTTTTCGGCTGGACCATCTTTGCAACTGCCGCACTCATGATCAACAATGTTGGGGCCAACGGCAACGGCACACAGGCCCGTATGCAGCAGATCGACTATGAGATCCGGCTGAATGCTTTGTCTGGCGAACGCGACAAGCGGGCGATGGAAGCCCAAAAAGCCCATGAACGGTTCTATATTGCGCTGGATCAGATTTCCGAACAGCAAAGCGCGTTGTTGGCGTCCGAGGATCGCCGCCGCGAATTAGAAACCGGGATCGACGTTATTCAGCGGACTTTGCGCAAAACTATGAATGAACGGGATCGCGCTGAAATCCAGTCCGACAAACTCTTGACGGAACTGCAGGCCGTGACTGGCAGCGTCAGCACAAATGCCGGTCTGGTCGAAGAAATCGAAACCACGCTTGATTATCTCAACAGCGCGCTTGGTCTGACGGTCGGGCAACGCGACGGTATGGCGGTTGAGACCGCCAGGATGCAAGAGAAAGTCGCGGATCTGAAACATCAGGCGAAACTCGACCGCGAGCGGGACACCCGCATATTCTCGCGACTGGAAGAAGCTGTCACAGTTTCAATCAGTCCGCTTGAGAAGATGTTCGAAAATATCGGCCTATCGACCGACAAGCTGCTGGAAGACGTAAAGTCCGGGTATGATGGCATGGGCGGCCCGCTGTCGCCGATCGCGGTTTCCACCAAGGGCGAGCCCGAGGATTCGACCTCGTTTCAGGCAAATCGGCTGTTGGCTGATATGGACAAAGTGAACTTGTTGCGGATCGCCGCAGAGCGGACTCCGTTCGTCCTGCCTTTGCGAACGTCATATCGATTGTCCTCTAACTATGGATGGCGAAAGCACCCGACAACGGGTAAAACAAGCCTGCACGAAGGCACCGATATGGCGGCCCCCATGGGTACGCCGATTTACGCAACAGCCGACGGAGTGGTAAGTTTTGCGGGCTGGGCTGGCGGATATGGCCGGGTCATCCGGATCAAACATGCGTTAGGTTTTGAAACCCGGTTTGCGCATTTATCAAAATTTCGCGTGAAGAAGGGCCAAAGGGTCTCGCGCGGAGATAGAATCGGTGATATGGGAAGCTCTGGCCGTAGCACTGGTTCTCATGTACATTATGAAGTCAGGGTCGGGGGCAAATCAGTCAATCCAATGAAATATGTGAAGGCAGCAAGAAATGTTTTCTAAGAGCAAAATCAACGATCCCGCCCCGAAGCCCACTATGGGCGATGACAAACCTAAACCAGCAGCACCGGCAGCGCCGATGTCCCGCGCGCCGGGTTCAGACGTTCCGTCCGCGGCTCCAAAGCCCAAACCGGCCCCATCGACCCTGTCGTCGGATCTGATGATCAAGGGCAATCTTAAGACCACCGGCGATCTTCAGATCGAAGGTATGGTTGACGGTGATATCCGCGCCCATCTTCTGACCGTTGGCGAAGGCGCCACAGTCAAAGGTGAGATCGTTGCGGACGATGTCGTGGTCAACGGCCGGATCATCGGGCGCGTTCGTGGCCTGAAAGTTCGTCTGACATCGACTGCTAGGGTCGAAGGCGACATCATCCACAAAACCATCGCCATTGAGAGCGGCGCACATTTTGAAGGTTCGGTTCAGCGTCAGGACGATCCGCTGAACTCGGCCACATCAAAGCCGGTTCCAAAAGGGGCGCCAAAGCCTGCGGCCAAACCGGCAGCCAGCGAGTAACTCAACAATCATTGAACACAGCGAAAGGCTCCGGTTTCCGGGGCCTTTTTCATTTTGCCAATACCGTAAGGTTTAGTCCGCACCGTAAGGTTCAGTCCGCCTGCGCCTCGGCCCGCGATTTCCCGGCGACATCCTGTGCCAGAACGGCCGCCATGAAGGCGTCAAGATCACCGTCCAGAACGCCTTGGGTATCCGAAGTTTCATGCCCGGTCCGCAGGTCTTTCACCATCTGATAGGGCTGCAACACATAAGACCTGATCTGATTGCCCCAACCGGCATCGCCTTTGTTTTCATGCGCTTCCTGAATACCTTCGGTGCGTTTGCGCATTTCCATCTCAAACAGGCGGGATTTCAGAGCTGCCATACAGTTCGCCCGGTTTTGGTGTTGTGATTTCTCAGATGATGTCACCACGATATTGGTTGGAATATGGGTGATCCGAACCGCAGAATCGGTCGTGTTAACGTGCTGCCCGCCAGCGCCCGAGGACCGATAGGTATCAACCCGGATTTCCGACGGGTTAATCTCAATCTCGATATTATCGTCTACCACCGGATAGACCCAGATGGATGAAAACGAGGTGTGACGCCGCGCGTTGCTGTCATAAGGCGAAATGCGGACAAGCCTGTGAACACCACTTTCGGACTTCAGCCAGCCATAGGCATTATGGCCTTTGATCTGATAGGTCACCGACTTGATCCCGGCCTCTTCACCGGCGGTCTGGGACATCATCTCGACCTTGTAGCCCTGCTTTTCGGCCCAACGGACATACATCCGCGCCAGCATTGACGCCCAGTCACAGCTTTCCGTACCACCAGCCCCTGAATTGACCTCTAGGAAGGTATCATTGGCGTCCATTTCGCCATCTAACAGCGCTTCGACTTCCTTCTGGGCCGCAGTTTTATGCAGCGTCTTGATCGCTGATTCCGCCTCGGAAATGACGTCGTCATCTTCTTCCATTTCACCAAGTTCAATCAGCTCGAGATTGTCCTCAAGCTCTTGGGTCAGACCTTTGAACGTGTCCATCGCATCCACCAACGCCTGACGTTCGCGCATCAGTTTTTGCGCCTTTTCCGGGTCATCCCATAAATTGGGGTCCTCAGACATTGCGTTGAATTCTTCCAGACGGTGCTCTGCTGTGTCCCAATTCATCCGCTGACGCAACAGGTCCAGCGATTTGCGGATTTCACCCGAGATGTTTTCGATTTCTGCGCGCATGAATTGGGCCTGTACTGGCTGGGAATATTGGTTTGAACTGGTTTTAGTGAAGCCCGCAAGGCAGGTAAAGGGAAGACCTGCGTTGACAGGGAAACGGTCGCGACCGCACGTAGGCCCTGCCCTAATACAGACCGCCCGACGACAAAGAGCCAAAGGTCGCGCGTTTCGGGATTTTCTTTTTGATCCCAAGCTGGGTTGTAACCTCGGAGCCTTCCTCGACAACCTCGTCGTATTCGCCTTTTTCAAAGATCGGCAGGTTCGATCCCATGGCAAAGCCACCATCGACAACGCTGAGGGCGCCGAACATCGGCTCTTCGCCAGCGCGGAACAACTCTGCGACGACACTTTCCCCGGTGCTGTCGTCAGGCAGGCGCTCGCCTGTGTAGCGGTCGATTTTCACGAAAGTAGAGTTCGGCGGCACTTTAAACTTACTTTTGCCAAAGGTTTTCAAAGCTTCGCGCATGAATTTAGTAAACACAGGCCCACACATCGACCCACCGTAAGCCCTGCGCCCAAGGGGGGCTGGCAAATCCATACCCATGTAACAGCCCGCGACAATATTCGGAGTGAAGCCAACAAACCAAACGTCGCGCGATTGGTTCGTTGTCCCGGTTTTACCGGCCACTGGCGAGTCTAAAACCACCTGCCCGGCAGCCGTCCCACGCTCAACAACGCCCCGCATCATCGAGGTCAGCTGATACGCAGTAACCGCATCCATCACCCGGGCGCGGTTGTTATTGATCAGCGGAGGAACCCCCTCGCCCAGCATCGCGATCTTGCAATCTTCACAGCGGCGGCGGTCATGGCGATAAACCGTGCGTCCCCAGCGATCCTGTACCCGGTCAACCAGTGTCGGGATCACCCGCTCGCCGCCATTTGCAAACATCGCATAAGCCGCGACCATTTTGAACAAAGTGGTTTCCTGCGAGCCGAGCGAATTTGCCAGGTGCTCCCCCATGTCCTCATAAACCCCGAACCGTTCTGCGTACGCTGCAATAACATCCATGCCGACCGCTTGCGCCAGCCGGATCGTCATCAGGTTTCGCGACCGCTCAATCCCGATCCTAAGCGGCGATGGTCCGTAAAACTTGTTGGACGAATTTCTGGGTCGCCACATGCCTTGCGGAGTTTTCACCTCGATCGGGGCGTCAATCACGATCGTTGCAGGGGTATATCCAACATCCAATGCCGAGGCATAGACAAACGGTTTAAACGCCGAGCCCGGTTGCCGGGTGGCTTGTGTCGCCCGATTGAACACCGAATGCTGATAGGAAAACCCACCCTGCATCGCGATCACCCGGCCCGTATTGGTGTCCATCGCCATAAAGCCGCCCTGTATCGCAGGGATCTGGCGCAGCGACCAATATTTCAACTCTTGCGGCGGCTCCTGCCCTTCGGCGACGTCAGC
>Ga0316204_10007614_pt1 | contig 15672 bp, 12 predicted proteins | sample 6monrhotite_MG_2_FD_205661 | JGI IMG/M metagenome (GOLD analysis project Ga0316204, IMG submission 205661) | Microbial mat bacterial communities from mineral coupon in-situ incubated in ocean water Damariscotta River, Maine, United States -... | ecosystem: Environmental > Aquatic > Marine >... | reverse complement strand
TATCGGTGAATCGTGGATTTCGAGCCCGTGTTGCCCAGTGCTACCCGTACAGCATCAATTGAAGGGTTCTGCCCTTTGGCCAGCACTGCCTCATAGGCTTTCTGGACTAATGCCTTATTAATGCCGCCTCTCGCCATATTATCGCCTCACTGTGTTTATTTCGTACTGCATTACATATCATGTATATACATACTAGTGTTGCTATATGACGGCGTCAATTAATGCCGATAAATAACACCGGATAATCATGAATTATCCGGTGTTATCTCATAAAATCAGATTTTAAGCGCTGGATTTAGTACGAATCTCCTGTTAAGCGCTTATTCGCGAATCCACAAAATGATCTTTATTGGGGTAAGTGCGGAGTATGCACAAAGCATATGTGCATGAAGACATAACTTGGCCGTTGCGTGAAAGCATAGTTTGACCGGGGGCTTTTCTATAAGGCTACTTTGGTTAAGTGTTATAAGACACCTGCCCGCATGCGATGGACTTGTTGCCCTAAGCAGCCGTTTTGGGTGCTATCGTTTCAAAGAATGAGCTTGCCGGAAGCGGGCGCTCAGACTTTCACGCAGGGAGTATGTTGTTATAGCAAGCCCCGACCCCATTATTTCGTGATGCTATAGGGTGTTAGCGCCAAGTGTCCGCTGGATTTCCTCTACCGTCACCATGAGAGTCAGATCGTTGGTGGGTGACTCATAGAAGCCATGCTTGAGATAAAAGTTGCGAGCCTGTTCATCCAGTGCATGAACAAGAACGGCCCTTACACCGATCTGCTCTGCCGCGTTAATGATACGCATCAAGGCGTCTTTGAGTAGACCTGCCCCGATTCCTTGGCCCGTGAGCGTTTGGTCTACCGCCAGCCTGCCGAGTAGCACGACTGGGATCGGGTTGGGCATGTTTCTTTTAACCTTCCCTGGTACATCCTCTCGGTTGATCGATCCGGTCGCCAGCGAAAAATAGCCGACCACTCTCTCCGCCGATAAGCAAACAACATAGGTTCTGGCTGATCCGCCTACCTGCTGCGCCTTGAGCGCTTTTTTCTTGAGCCAGTCATTGAGGCTTGGCCTGCCACAATCAAAGCCTTGAATGTCGTGATCCAACCTTAGTGGTTCAGGGGCAGTAATCACTCCCACGGCGACTTGCGTTCCATGAGTTGTTGTAGGCGCGGGTTGCTTGCGGGTGGAGCGTCCAGCGCTGCGACGAAGCGATCAAAACGTGCCTCATCGACAGTGATGAGCTGCTGCTCAAGGATCACGTCTTCGGCTCGCTGGATTGCCGCCTCCAGCACGAACTCCGTGCGATTGCAGTGAGCGATCCTGGCGGCACGGTCAATGAGATTGCGCACCTGTGGCGCGGCCTTCATATTGAGTGGGACAGATTGGGCCATGTTGATATCTCCATTTCGTGTATCTGTTGTATATATTTTAGTGCGTATCTATCGTATACACAAGGTTGGTGGTTTTAGCATATAGGGTTACCAACAATATAGGGGGCTAATTTTACAGTTTCGTTCATATAACACTGATAGTAATAAACTTTATTGATGCGTTTTTCATTATGACATTCACCTTCTAATTGGCATGTTTGGTAAAAAATGCGTAAAGCAGACACGGAAGCGCATTAGGTCGATTAAGAAAATCTGCACTTGGGCATTTGTTACAGTTAAACAGTTGAACTACAGATGACTCGTTGTGGCTGAAATCCAGATTAAACGCTCAACTTTTGGGCAGTTTTTTCGTTGTGTACCAGGTGAACTAGTACTTTGTGCCCATCTCGGGCGTCTTGACTAACCACCTGGAATGGCTGCAGTTCTATTTTGCAGCCAAAATCAAGGAGGACTAACGAAACAAGCTGTTTCGCAATTGGGCAACAGCCTGTTGCCCAATTAATTTACTTTATTCGATCAGAGATATTCTCAAGCCGTCTCCTACCATGAATGAGTGCTAGATGCCCAGGGTGTGTGAAAACTTATAAACACCGTAATTTTACCTACGTACGGCTTTCTTGAGCTCATGAGATCGATGCTAAGCGAGTGTTATTTTGAGCTAGTTCAATTCAACGTATAAAATATCAACGGCTAAATAGCGGTAGATGCGGTCTATTGTTCGCATTTTTTTAAAAAAAAGGCTGTGAGCCTCATGCGGCTATTGCGGCAATCAATTTATCTTGGCCAAGTATCGATATCATCCGCCTCAGATTATAAGCCAGCACATGCAGGCTCATTTCTGTACTGACATTTTTGAATCCTCTTGTCAGGAAATGGGTTGACCCCATCCAGCATTTTATCGTTCCAAAGGGGTGCTCTACGGTCTGTTTCCTGATCAGCATGCTATCAGGCATGTCTGCCATCACTGCATCCATTTGGTCTATTTGGTTCTGATGTTCCCAGCGCGCTATTCTGCGCGCGGCCTTACCTGTTGAACATTGGTCTTTCAAAGTGCATGCTCTACAGGTCATGACACTGACCGAGTAACGTCTCATGGTCATACCTTTTTCAACACCAGAGGACCGATAGGTTAACGTTTGATTCGCAGGACAAATATAAACATCTTTAGCGGCATCGTATTGAAACTGTGATCGGTTAAAAATGCTTTTCTTGTCACTGCCTGATGTATCACCTTTGGGTACCAGAACCGTCATGCCGGCATCTTGGGTATCTTTGATGTCTGAACCGCTGTAGTAACCCTTATCCGCGATGGCGGTGACGGCTTTTTTTCCTAGCGCAGACTGGACTCGTTTCCCCATCTGGCACAGCTGACCTCGATCGGGTTTGTTGGTCACGTCGTGGGCAATAATTAAGTGATGCTGAGTATCAACTGCGCTTTGCACGTTATAACAAACGGCTCTTGTCATCCCTTTTGTCTTCATGAGTCGAGAATCTGGATCAATCGTCGAGAGCTGTTTTTCAGGATGGTTATTAACTTCCTGTTCCAGGATCTTAAGTTCAACGAGCCTATTCTTTAACCAGTCAATTTTATCTTTGATCGGGGTATCATCGGCCGCTTGAGCGTCTTTCTGGTCAGTAACGTCCAGCTGTTTTAAATAGTCATCAATATGCTTTTCAACGCGCTTTATGTGAAACTGCAATTTTTTCGGCGTGTAATTATTTTCCTTACTATTGACCGCTTTGAACTTACTGCCATCAATCGCAACGATGGCATCGGTGAACATATTCATTTGGCGGCAAAGGTCGATGAATGATCGACAAGTGTTCTTGATGCCTTTGTTGTTATTCTTTCTGAAATCAGCAATGGTTTTAAAGTCTGGTGCCAAACGCCCCAGCAACCACATCAATTCAACATTACGACCTGCTTCACGTTCCAGTCGGCGTGATGATTGAATACGGTTTAGATAACCATAAAGGAATAGCTTAAGCATGGTGGATGGGTGATAAGCTGGGCGGCCCGTCTCAGCGGACACTGTCTTAAACCCTAAATCTGAAAGATCAAGACTATCGATAAAAGCATCGATGACTCGAATAGTGTTTTCTTCGGTAATGTAATCATCCAGTCGATCAGGAAATAATGTGGCTTGGGTTCGGCTTGCACCTTCAATGAATCTGCTCATTGGATACCCCCATCAGTTTGAAGGTATGATTATAGTGTGAATCGAGTTTTCACACACCCTGTGCCCATAGCCGCCAATTTTCAGTTTGATCAGCAAACAGATAGATACAACTTTTAAAACTCCACCGGTAAAAAAACATGCCTGAGAGCAGACATTCGATTGGGTTGAAACAGATACAGGGTACTCGATTGCCAAATAGCTGAGGAAAGCAGTGATGTGGGTCCCGTTTTGGGTCGCTGGATGCTTCATTTAGTGAAAGAAGATGTACGAAGAATCCAACTACGATAAGCCTGCTCAGTACGTTTGCTGTAATGTTTTCGACGCATCGAAAAATGAAACTGTTCCAAAAACTTCGGCCCCTTAAAGGCCTGGCGTATTTCATCCCATAATGGTCACCCCTTTGTGATGAAAGGACTATTTCACTCGCAAAAAAGGGGAATTCAATTTAATATTGAAATCATGGAAAAGGGAAATAATTCCTCTTTACGTGACTCCATATTCACTAGGTAGGAATATTTAGTATGTCTATGATTTTAATAAGTAATAATGGAAATTAGCTCCGCTAATAATAAGTTAGATCTCAAAGGAGTATCGTGAAAATAACGCTAATAGCCTTGGTTATATTTCAGTTATTTGGGTGTGCTAGTTATAGCGTTCCAAAGGAGGACTATTCATTCATTGGAAAAGAGTTGATAGTAAGCAGACCAACTGCGTTAACTTAATGGTAGCTTCAGGGGATTGGGGAAGCGAACGCGGGAGGCTATATATAGCTAGCCTGAAAGAGCAATTCATAAACGACATAAAACGTATCCCTGAAATTAATTATATTGAAAGAAGCGCTGATGCCGAAAATATATTCCGCATTGAGGTAAGAGCAACTCCGTTGGAAACTTTTGAGCCTGACCCTCTGAACGCCTTACGTATGGGGATTGCGATACCTCAATATTATGGAGATCGCTTGCCTAGTAATAATAGGAGCTATTTGGGGTATAGATTCTCTATATTTAACCCATACATCGAAACAGAAAGTCTTGTTGATACCACATATAAAATATCTAATTGGTATGGCATATTAGCTCCATTTCTCTCACTGTCTTCTGGTCAAACTGTAGTGGCAAGGTCTGATCAACCCACAAGCGAACTCAAGGCCATTGACGAGAAAATCACACAACACTTGCCGCAGACCAGCATTATTGACGTACTAACGGATACCGAAAAATGGCTCGGTCTGCACACTGCATTTTCACCGTTATCCGGTAACGACCGTCGGCTGGATGAGCCTGAAAAACGCTTTATTACCACGCTGTTTTGCTACGGCTGTAACCTGGGGCCGACACAAACGGCTCGATCCATTAAATGGATCAGTCGGAGGCAAGTTGCCTGGCTTAATCTCAGGCATGCGTCTGAGGAACGACTGGATAAAGCCATCGTGCAAGTGGTAAATGCCTACAATAAGTTTGATCTACCCAAGTACTGGGGAACCGGTCGTCATGCCTCGGCAGATGGTACCAAGTGGGATCTCTATGAGCAAAACCTCTTGTCGGAATACCATATCCGCTATGGTGGTTACGGCGGCATCGGCTACTACCATGTATCGGATACCTATATCGCATTGTTCAGCCATTTTATCCCGTGCGGTGTGTATGAAGCGGTGTATATCCTGGACGGATTAATGAGTAATAAGTCAGACATACAGCCTGATACGCTTCATGGTGATACGCAGGCGCAAAGTTATCCAGTATTTGGATTATCCTATCTTCTCGGTATTAACTTAATGCCTCGAATCCGAAACATTCATAATCTGACATTGTTCCGGCCAGACAAGCGCTACCGCTACAAAAATATAGACACGCTTTTTAGCGGTAGCATTGATTTTAAGCTCATCGAAACGCACCTTCGCGACATGCTACGGGTTGCTGTGTCTATCAAAAAAGGCCAGATTTCAGCATCTGCTTCGCAAAATGGTTATTTTTTGGTGGTGAAGGCATCATTGCCGAAAACATCCGCCATGAACAACGTAAAATCGTCAAATACAACCAACTCGTGGCCAATATGGTTATTCTCCATAACGCTGAGCAGATGACCCAGGTGTTAAAAGCTTTTTCAGAAGAAGGGGAAGACATCACCAAAGATATATTGGCCAGATTATCGCCGTACCGCACGGCCCATATCAATCGTTTTGGAGACTATACCTTGGATATGGGCCGTAAGGTTGAACCTCTGAATTTCAATGTAAAAATTATAAATTAATAAATAAAATTCATATAGTTAAGTTCATTTTGGCGGATTTTTCCAGAATCCCTGCCGACCCTCATATGGCGGTGTTTTCCGGCATTAATAGCCGTCGAAAAGAAAAGCTCAGCATTTCGCCCATGCATAGATACGTACGCCACCCCTGGTATTTATTTGCCCTGATTATCATATGGTCACGCGACCAGAGCAGCATTCAGCTCATCAGTTCAGTAATTGTAACGCTGTATTTTTTTATTGGAGCGAGGCTGGAAGAGAAAAAATTGCTGCGGGAATATGGTCGGTCTTATGAACTATATATGCAATATGTACCGGGCATCATCCCCCGGCCGTGGAAATAGCTTTCCACAGGCCGGATGAAACAGATATTAGAGTAACAAAAAACTAACCTTGCTTAACGCGATGCCACTTGCAAACCAGTACTGATGAACTTCTGATTAAAGGGCTGCACAACCTCTTTCAGATTACGCTGGGTACGGACTACGTATTTAAAACTATCTGGTGAAGTAATCTTACGCGAGGCACGTAGACCAATGTTATATGCCACCAATGCAGCTTCATTAGATTTAGTCTTTTGTTTCAGGAACAATAAAAACTTAGAGGCCATCTGCATATTCAGCTCATCATCTGTCATCAGCGCAACGATTAAGGCTTCGTCTGAACGAAAACGTCCAAATTCCTTATGCCTACGCAAAGTATCACGTGCAGCACTGACCTTAACCTGCATCACACCATAAGAACGTTTGCCGACAGGCGCCGTCATGTGGCCAATACGACCAAGCTGACCGGCAATGGTTTCTTGTAACAAAACACCCTGAAGCAACTCGGCATGTTCATGACCGCCATCTTCATAACCAACGGCATAGGCAGTCTGTAATAGATTAAGCTGTTCGTCAGTCAACCAGGATTTAGTCAGTGAATTCCAGAATAGTTGGGCATCAGATGAGCTACTGGCCCCAGAAGCAAAAGCTGCTGGAGTAAAGAGTGGCTGAGAGTTGCCTAGTGTTGCTTCTTCGGTCAGACATATTTCGGAGTTAATGCTGGCAACAGCAAAGTGTGGCTGGCTCAGAACAACAGCAATCGTGGTAGATAGCACGGCAATACCACCTAGCAGCAGTGTCTTAAAGGAATTACCTGTCGGTTTATTTTCAGTCATACCGGCACCTCATCTCTTTGTTTAACCTGATCGCCAACCCTGGCTAAAATTAAAAAAATCTCGCTTGCGACATCTGCCACAATTCAGATTTTATATTTGCTGAAGTTTAGCCACAGGGCTTTTACGTGGCCCAAAAGAAGCGTGAACTATATCACACTTTTCTTATTAATACCTGAGTTTAACGATATTCTTATTTACTTTCATGCACTTATAAAAACAAACAGGCATGCTAGGATATTCCAAGGCAATGCATTTAGACTGCCATTTCAACTAGATAGCCGCCGAACTTGCGCATGTTTATCACCCCTGAATCAAAGATCAAATATTGACCTTTAATGCCTTCCAGGGTGCCCTCAACCAATTCGGTTTTGTCAAAATTAAAGGATTTGACCTTCTCAGGGTAGTTCAGCACCGGGTATTCAATCTCAACCAGCTCCTGCTTATCAAGCTGAATAATGGCATCCGTACCGTACTTATCCATCAACTCGGCAAGCTCGGTTTCACATTGGCCAATGAGCTCATCTCTGCGCTGATGCAGGTCAACCTCAACGGCTACGCCCTTTAACATCTTGCGCCAGTCAGTGCGGTCAGAGACATGCTGCTTGATGGCAACCTCAACCAGGCCGGACAACAATCGGTTTTTGACACGAAATATAGGTAGCGCCTGAGTTGCCCCCTGATCCATCCAGCGGGTTGGAATCTGACTGCCGCGGGTAATCCCCACCTTGATGCCTGAAGAGTTGGCCAGATAGACGTAGTGATCCTGAAAACAGTTTTTCTGCCCCCACTCAGGATCGCGGCAAGTACCGGCGTCAAAATGACAGGTCTCGGGCTTAACAATACAGCCATCACATTCAGGCAAACTACGCATACAGGGAAAGCAGTAGCCTTGCTGAAAACTTTTTTTAGTCTTACGGCCACAACTGACGCAATTGATCTCAGCCAGAAACTTGAGCTGCACATGTTTGCCAATGTAGTCATTCATGGCAACCCGATTTTCACCCAGCACCATTTCGTATTGCACCGGGCTTTCATGCCGGGTGAGCATCTTGCGCAAGTTACCCTGTACTGTCGCCATGTTTATGCCAACCCCTTTGATACAACTTCATAAACATCCTTGGACAATTCAGGCTCATCGAGAATTCGCTGCAGCTGAACCTTCATCAGTTGCTGACGAGATTCATCATAACGACGCCACTGAATCAATGGCGAAACCATACGCGCAGCCACCATGGGATTAAGTCCATTCAAGCTAATAACCTGATCGGCGAGAAAGACATAACCCTCACCTGTAGCTTGATGAAAGTGGTAGGCATTGGCTGAAACAAAGGCACTAATCAGTGAACGCACCTTGTTGGGATTTTTGATATTAAAAGCTTCATGCTGCATCAGCGCTTTAACATGCTCAAGCGTGCCAGGCAGGCTGGACATAGCCTGCAGAGACAGCCATTTGTCCACGACCAGGGCATCAGCTTTCCATTTGTCATAAAAGCTGTTGATCGTCTGCTGACGCGCTTCACAATCGATATCGATCAAGTTACGCATCCCAGCCATCACATCAGTCATGTTATCGGCTTGCAGTTGTGCCTCAGAGGCACTAATCGCTTTATCGCTTTCGAGTGTAGCCAGATAGGCCAAACAGATATTTTTCAGGCTGCGCTTACCCACGGTCAACGCATCGACACGGTAAACACCCGTATCTGCATTGGCCTCAAACATCTGCCACAGCAAGGACTCATGTTCCTGAGCCAAAGCCTTACGTAAGGCCGTACGTGCCTCGTGAATAGCGATTGGATCAATCACCGTCATGCTCTCGCCAATATAGTTTTCACTCGGCAGCATCAATGCGGCGGCGCGGAAATTGAGATCGCCACCCTGCTCTTGCAACAACGCCTTGAAGGCATCAGAGAATGGCTTGTAACAATCTGTCAGCATGTTTACATCAAAGTTTCCACCCGCCTGTTGCTGCTCAACCAGTTGCGAAATGAGTTTTAGTGCCAGACGTTGGCCGGCATCCCAGCGATTGAACTCATCTGCATCATTGGCCATTAAGAAGGCCAGCTCTTTAGTGCTGTAATCGTATGTCAGTTTCACTGGTGCAGAGAAATGGCGCAGCAGTGAAGGCACTGGTCGCTGTTTAATGCCAGTAAAGACAAAGTTTTCTTCAGTCTGCTTCAATTCCAGCGTGGTGTTTTCAACCGGCAAGTCTTGACCGTCTGCTCCAAGTAGACCGATGCTAAAGGGGATGTGGTAAGGCAGTTTGGTCTGCTGCCCAGGCGATGGCGGACAGCTCTGCTTGATATTTAAAGTAAAGGTCTCGGCATTAGCATCATAACTGGATTCACATTCAAGAACCGGCGTGCCAGCCTGGCTATACCAGCGTTTGAACTGACTCAGATCAATGCCACTAGCGTCTTCCATCGCCTTTACAAAGTCATCGGTAGTGACCGCCTGACCATCGTGGCGATCGAAATAAAGATCAGACCCCTGGCGAAACACCTCTTTGCCCAACAGGTTGTAAATCATACGCACCACCTCGGCACCCTTTTCATAAACAGTCAGGGTGTAAAAGTTACCTATCTCGACATAGGATTCAGGCCGCACGGGATGCGCCATCGGTCCGGCATCTTCAACAAACTGATAACTGCGCAGATGGTTGACATCATCAATACGTTTTACCGTGGCCGAGAACATATCGGCGGTAAACTGTTGATCACGAAAGACGGTAAAACCTTCCTTGAGGCTTAGCTGGAACCAGTCACGACAGGTGACACGATTACCGGACCAGTTGTGAAAATATTCATGACCGATCACTGCCTCAATATTGATAAAATCCATGTCGGTGGCCGTGTCGGGTCGTGCCAAAACATACTTGGAGTTGAATACATTCAGCCCCTTGTTTTCCATTGCGCCCATGTTGAAATCATCCACCGCCACAATCATGTAAATGTCCAGGTCATATTCGCGGCCAAACACCTCTTCATCCCATTGCATTGAACGTTGCAGAGATGCCATGGCGTGATCACACTTGTCGATATTGTGTGACTCAACGTAGATCTCCAGCTTTACCTCACGGCCAGTCATGGTGGTGAATGTATCCGCGATACATTCCAACTGCCCTGCCACCAAGGCAAACAGGTAACAAGGTTTCTTGAATGGGTCATGCCATTTAACCCAGTGACGACCATTATCTGAGTCACCGCTATCTACAGGGTTGCCATTGCTCAGCAATACTGGATATTTATCTTTGTCCGCCTCGATGGTTGTGGTGAACAGCGTCATCACATCAGAGCGATCATAGTAATAGGTAATCTTGCGAAAACCCTCTGCCTCACACTGAGTACAGAAATTGCCACTGGATTTATACAGACCTTCTAGCGAAGTATTCAGCTGTGGTTTGGTGATGGTCTGAATTTGTAGCTCGAAAGCATCTGGCAATTCGGTGATGGTGAGTGATTCAGCATCAACCAGATAACGATCAGCAGAAAGATCTAATCCATCCAGTTTAATGTTGACCAGCTCCAACTCCTGGCCATCCAGGCGTAAAACACCACTAGCGCAACGCTGCATCTTCAGAGTTGAGGTAACAACGGTCTGTTCTTCAGCCAGATTAAAATGCAGATCGATAGAATCAACCTGGAATGGGACGGGCTGATAGTCCTTAAGGTAAATAGTTTCTGGTTGTGTGTTACTCATAATGACTCTACTTTTATATTTTGTTGCGTCTAATTCAAAAATTTTTTACTTGGCAATGCTATCGGCCAGGGTACCGACAGCAATGGCAAATTTGTGCGACTTGTTCCAGTGTCTGATGGCGCGGTAGTTATCGTAAACCAGATAACTACGCACATACTTGCCTTCATCAGGCTGCACTATTGAAGCTTGCAGGTCACGTTCAGGCAGATGTTTACCCGACAGCCGGCGCACGCCATGTTTGTCCCACTCGGCCAGGCTTTTCTTTGTTTCCAGACCCAGCAGGGATTTATCAAAACCTTCAGGCAGTTTTATCTCTCGTCCCCAGGTTTGATCATTGTCCCAACCGATCTGAGACAAATAGTTAGCGGCTGAGGCAAACACATCGCCCTTGTTGCCCCACAGATCGATCTTGTTGTCGCCATCAAAATCCACCGCATAGGCACGGAAGGTGGACGGCATAAACTGGGCCTGACCCATTGCACCAGCCCAGGAACCAGTCATCTTGTCAGCGGAGATATGACCCTCTTCCAGAATTTGCAGGGCATCCATCAACTGGCCTCTGAAAAATTTTGAACGTCGACCATCGTAGGCCAATGTAGTTGTGGCGGCGATGACCGAATAACCTCCCGTCAATCGACCAAAGTCTGTTTCAATACCCCAAAAGGCCACCAAAAAACGCGGTTGAACACCATATTTTTCAGCCACCTGTTGCAGTAGTTCACGATTTTCTTCGAGACGTTTCTTGCCTAAATTAATACGCCGCTTTGGCACCACACGGCTGACATATTCTTCCAAGGTCAGGGTGAATTCAGGCTGCTTTCTATCTAGTTCAATAATCCGAGGGATGGGTTTAACGTCCTTGAAGGCCGTATCAAATGTCTGCTCAGAAATGCCCTTGCCAATGGCCTCCTGTTTCAATTCACTCAGCCACACTCCAAAATCCTGTTGTTCCGCATTGGCAGCGCCACTGACTAACATCAACGCCCCACACAACCATTTAACCGTACGCATCATCAGTGCTTTCCCCGTCCCTGAAAAATAAGTCCTGATTCTAACAAATAAAACAGCAAATAAACTGCCTGATAGCCGCTATAACCATAAGAAGAACAAAGGTATTTAATGGTTTATAAAATTGCAGCGCAAGGCTAAAATCTGTTCAGTTTTCACAATTCAAGGATATTTTAATGGCCCGCACAGAATCAACCATGTTAGAGCTTGGCACCCAGGCACCGGACTTTAACCTGCCCGACACCAATGGCAATCAAATCAGTCTGACTGATTTCAAAGATGCCAAGGGGATGCTGGTGATATTCATGTGCAATCATTGTCCCTACGTCATCCACCTGCGTGATGCCTTGGCTGAGCTGGCCAAAGAGTATCAGGCAAAAGGCTTGACCGTGGTTGGTATCAACAGCAACGACGCCAGCAACTACCCAGATGACAGTCCCGAAAAAATGGCTGAAGAAGTCGCCACCCAGGGCTACACCTTCCCTTATCTGTATGACGAGTCACAGGCTGTTGCAAAGGCCTACAAGGCTGCTTGCACACCTGATTTTTTTCTCTTTGATGCTAAACAAAAGTTGGCCTACCGCGGTCAGTTCGATGACAGCCGACCACGCAACGATGAACCTGTCACTGGTGCCGACCTGCGTGCCGCCATTGATACTTTATTGAATGGCGGCGCAATCCCTGTCGAGCAAAAACCAAGCATGGGTTGCAACATCAAATGGAAAGTAGATAACGCACCTGATTACTTCAGTTAATCAGTTACACCAGAAATTAAAAGGCCGCGCCAGATATTGATCCGGCGCGGCTTTTTTATTCCGGTAAGGCTAGACTTTAAACTGCTTAACCAGCCCTTGTAGTTCAGTCGCCAACTGCGCCAGCTGTTCACTAGCCGTAGCCGTCTGGTTGGCTCCATCGGCAGTGTGTTCAGCCATCTGGTTGATCTCAACCACATTTCTGCTGATTTCTTCAGACGCCGCTGTTTGCTCTTCTGCGGCACTGGCAATCTGGCTGTTCAGGTCATGGATGCTTGCAATTTCTGAAATAATCACATCAAGGGCTTCACCTGCCTTGCTGGCTTGAACGACACTGGCTTGAGCTTGAGTACGCCCCAGCGGCATGACCTGAACAGCTTAAGAATTCCAGGCGCTAAGTAACTGGGAAAATTCAATGGGACTTTGAGAACACTTTGTTATAGGGCGGAGAAATGATTATAAAAAAGCGTTGTTAAACAGCAGCCTAAACTACGTGCCTACAGATTATTGTCGTTGTAGAAAGCAACACAACAATACCGGTTTACAGTTACTGCTGTGGTAACTGACCTGATCACATCACACTTTAAACTTGGCTACCAACATTTGTAGTTGCGAAGACAACCCCTGCACCTGGTTCGCCGCTGTAGCAGTTTCACGAGTGTTACCTAAGGTGGTTTCAGCTTCTTCGCTAATACGAATCACACTGCGGTTCATCTCTTCGGTTACAGCGCTCTGCTCTTCTGATGCTGTCGCAATCTGGGTATTCATATTGTTGATTGCCGCAACGGCGTTGGTTATGGCCTCCAGTGAAGCACTGGCAGAATTGGCCTGCTCAACACTTTGCTGGGCCTGTTTTTCGCCCTCACTCATCGCCACAACCGCTTCACCAGAGGCCAATTTCAGTTTGTCCAGCATGTTGCGAATCTCAACGGTAGATTCTTGTGTGCGCGCCGCCAATGTCCGAACCTCATCGGCAACCACAGCAAAACCTCGGCCTTGTTCACCGGCACGGGCTGCCTCAATAGCGGCATTCAATGCCAATAGATTGGTCTGTTCAGCAATATCATTAATCACCTCAACAATGTCATCAACGCCGTTGACGTCCTCACCCAGCTTATTGATGTTTGCGGCTGCGTCACCAATCCGGGTCGCCAGCTGCTGAATACTGTCGACAGTCTGGCTGACCACCACCTGCCCTTCGGCGGCCTCTTGATCAGCCTGACCCGCTGATAAGGCGGCCTCACTGGCATTGTTGGCAACTTCCTGCACAGTGGCTGACATCTCATTCATGGCAGTAGCCACCTGGTCGGTTTCATGGCGCTGGTTTTCCATACCGGTTGTGGCTTTTTCTGACGCCCCCAACAGCTGGTTAGCCGAGGCAGCCAGCTCATCGGTGGATCTACCAACCGATGAAATAACATCCCGTAGACTGTTATTCATGCTGTTGATAGACATGCTTAGCTCGGTCAACTCATCATTTCCGCTGGACATGTAGTCCTGCGTGGTCAGATTGCCGTCAGCGATCTGCTTGGCGCGATCAACCACCTTATTCAACGGACCAGTAATAACGTTGCTTAGATAGAAGGAAATTATTGCGCCAATAATCAGCGCGATGACTGCTCCAGCAATCATCCAAAACTTCATAGCTAAGGCATCTTTTTCCAGCAACTGAACATCCATGGCCAGCAGCTCGTCTTGCGAGGCTCGCATCTCTGTCAAAATTTCTATAATACGTTTGGCCTTAGGTGCGGCTTTGGTGCCTAACCAGTGATTGGCTTTGTTCCAGTCTTTGCCATCACGCAGGGTAAACATCTTTTCAGAAAATGGCGCAAACTCAGCCCGGGCAGTTTTATATTTACTCCAGGCTATATCTTGCTGGGGACTAAACAACATGACCATGTTTTCAATTTCATTCAAACGCGCTTCATTTATCTTCCACTTGGCACGGAAACTATCACGAAACTGGGCATCACCTGAAAGTAGGTAGGCACGGATATTAGCCAGACCCAAGGCAAAAGAACCACGGCTGTCGGCCAACGCCTTTAACAGTTGGTGGCGTTCATTGTCTGCCTCCATGTTGGCTTCTATATCAATGACGTTGGTAATGGCGGCAACAATCTTGCCAGCCCTGGGTGCGGCATCAGTCAGTAGCATTTTGAATGCAGGGATATTGGCATCGGTATGGGAGATGTCCTCAACTTCTTTCTGGGCAGTGCGAAACTCTTCTACCAGGCCCTCCAACTCACGCATGCGTTCAACATTGGCTGGCACAGTCCAGCCCTTGGAAAATTCTCGAAATTCAGCCATGGAGCTATCAATCTGATGCCAGCCTTGGGCTCGTTCAGCCTTAAAAATTGTCGCCTTGGCAGGGTCGCCGCCAAGGATCATATAACCACGTAGACCGGCCAACGACAGATTGACACCATCGGTCAGATGTAAACCTGCAAGTACCGTAGGCTGACGCAGTTCCAAAATTCTGTCCTGTACCTCGACGGTGGCTTCAATACGATATAAAGTATTGATGGAAACCAGCGTCGTAATTGCCAGCACTGCACCGAAGCCTAAAAGTAGTTTGTTTTTGATTGTTAATTTCATGCAGTAACCCCAACAATATGCATCTAAGATTAAATACCCATTGCGCCCCCAACGGAAAAACTTAGCGCCCTTGTTTCACTAACGACCTGTGAAATCAAATCTTTACAATAATATCAGGGTTATTTTATGTCTTAATAAACATAGGGATATTGAAATACCGGGACTAATTTTAGCCACCAAAATGGCATACAAAAGCATGCTCGGCTTTATGCAGAGGGCAATACAAAAAAATGGGCAGGGTGTTAGGCATAACTAAGGCCCGGGGTCGGAAATATTAATCTCAGTAAAATCAGGCAATGAAGGATGCTGATTTGAACAGCTGGTGCCGCTGTCTCTAATTAATTGCAGGGTTTGCATACCAGCCTCAGCAGCGGCATCCAGCTCTTGTTCAATATCAGACAAAAACAGAATTTCAGCCGCAGGCAAAGCAATAGATTCGGCAATCTGGGTATAGGCCTCTGTTTCACGCTTTGGACCGATGCGGGTATCAAAATAGCCACTGAACAGCGGTGTCAGGTCGCCAAAGTCACTGTAAGCAAATATCAGCTGCTGCGCCTTAACCGAACCAGAGGAAAAGACATAGAGCTTGATGCCCTGTCCGTGCCAGTCATGCAGTTTGTCGGCGGCATCTTTATAGACATGGCC
>Ga0316204_10007613_pt1 | contig 15674 bp, 14 predicted proteins | sample 6monrhotite_MG_2_FD_205661 | JGI IMG/M metagenome (GOLD analysis project Ga0316204, IMG submission 205661) | Microbial mat bacterial communities from mineral coupon in-situ incubated in ocean water Damariscotta River, Maine, United States -... | ecosystem: Environmental > Aquatic > Marine >... | reverse complement strand
CGAGCACGCGAAGAGTTACGTGCTCAGGTATCAGCACTTGCAGTCGCAAGCGCCGAAAAGATTCTCGAACGCGAAATCGACAGCAAGCAGCACCAAGATATTCTCGGCAAGCTGGCGGCAGAGCTCTAAGAGACCATGGTTGATATAAACAATGGCCGATAAAAACACAATCGCACGCCCCTACGCACAGGCCGTTTTCGAGCTGGCGAATGAAGCGGGCGAGTTGTCTGCATGGTCAGCGTCGTTAGAGGTTGCCGGGCAGCTACTGGCCGACGACGGTCTTGTTGAGTATCTCAGCACGCCGGCGCTAAGCGATGCCAAACGTCTGGAGTTCCTGGGCGGCCTGTTCAAGAGCGCCAGCGCGGCAAAGCTCGCCGGCGGTGACAAGCACGGCGACAATTTCCTGAAGTTGCTGCTCGAGAACAAGCGCGCGAATGTGCTGCCGGAAATTGCGGCGCACTTCGAGGTCCTGAAAGCGGACATTGAGAACACGGTTGAAGCGACCGTGACGTCGGCATCGCCACTGAGCAGCGCGCAGCAGGAAGAAATCGCGAGCTCGCTCAAAAAACGACTCGGCCGTGACGTAAATATCACAACCGAAATAGATGAAAACCTCATTGGTGGCGCGGTTATTCGTGCCGGCGATGTCGTAATTGATGGATCACTGCGTGCAAGGCTCGAAGGCCTTGCGACCGCATTGATCAAATAAGAGGAAAGGCAAATGGCACTCAAAGCTTCTGAAATCAGTCAACTGATTAAAGAGCGTATCGAGAACTTCGAAGCATCCGCAGAAGCGCGCGATGTCGGCACCGTAATTGCGGTAACCGACGGTATCGTACGCATTCACGGTCTGGCCGACGCACGTTACGGCGAAATGCTTGAGTTCCCGCAGAACACTTTTGGCATGGCGTTGAACCTTGAGCGGGATTCGGTTGGCGCGGTTGTCCTAGGTGACTACAAACACATTTCGGAAGGCGACACGGTTAAGACCACCGGTCGTATTCTTGAGGTGCCTATCGGTGAAGCTATGCTGGGCCGCGTTGTTGATGCGCTCGGTAATCCAATCGACGGCAAGGGCCCTATCGACGCTGAAGGTACAGCACCGATCGAAAAGGTTGCTCCGGGTGTAATTGAGCGCAAGTCCGTTGATCAGCCAGTTCAAACCGGCCTGAAATCAATCGACGCAATGGTGCCGATTGGTCGTGGTCAGCGCGAGCTGATCATTGGCGATCGGCAAACTGGCAAGACGGCTGTTGCTGTCGACGCGATTATCAACCAGCGTGGCACGGGCATTAAATGCATCTACGTTGCTATCGGTCAGAAGCAATCGTCAATCGCTGGCGTTGTACGCAAGCTAGAAGAAGAAGGCGCATTGGCGCATACGATTATTGTTGCCGCCGCCGCTGCAGACAGCCCGGCAATGCAATATATCGCACCGTACGCTGGCACGACCATGGGCGAGTACTTCCTCGATAAGGGCGAAGACGCGCTGATCATTTTTGACGATCTCACCAAGCAGGCCTGGGCATACCGTCAGGTTTCATTGTTGCTGCGTCGTCCACCGGGTCGTGAAGCTTACCCAGGTGACGTTTTCTACCTGCACTCGCGCTTGCTGGAGCGTGCATCGCGCGTTAATGCGGAGTACATCGAAGAGCTCACTGGCGGCAAAGTTAAGGGCAAGACTGGTTCGCTCACGGCATTGCCGATTATTGAGACGCAGGGCGGTGACGTATCCGCTTTCGTACCGACCAACGTGATCTCGATTACCGATGGCCAGATCTTCCTCGAGTCCGATCTTTTCAACGCCGGTATTCGACCAGCCATTAACGCTGGCCTGTCCGTATCTCGTGTAGGTGGTGCGGCACAGACGAAGATCATTAAGAAGCTTGGCGGTGGTGTGCGACTCGCACTGGCGCAGTATCGTGAGCTGGCGGCATTCGCCCAGTTTGCATCGGATCTCGATGCGGCAACGCGAGCGCAGCTGGAACGTGGTGAGCGCGCAACCGAACTCATGAAGCAGAAGCAGTACTCACCGTTGTCAGTCGCCGAAATGGGGCTGTCCTTGTTTGCGGTCAACGAAGGCTTTATTGATCCGGTTCCGGCGAACAAGGTTGTTGCTTACGAAGAAGCACTGCATGACTTCGCTCGTTCAAATCATCAGGGCATTCTCGATGCGATCAACGCAACCGGCGACTACAACGACGATGTCGTCGCTGATCTGAAGAAGATCTGCGAAGAGTTCGCCGAGAAAGGCGCGTACTAAGCAATGGCAGGCGAGAAGGAAATACGCTCAAAGATTGCTTCTGTAAAGAACATGCAGAAGATCACCAGCGCGATGGAAAAAGTCGCGGCGAGCAAGATCCGTAAAGCCCAAAAGCAAATGGAGGCGTCGCGCCCGTATGCGGAGCGCATTCGTCGCGTGGTTGGCCATCTGGCGCACGCCAATCCGGACTATAAGCACCCGTTCCTGACTGAACGTGAAACGAAGCGCGTTGGCTACATCGTTATCTCGACCGATCGCGGCCTTTGCGGTGGCCTCAACGCAAACCTGTTTAAGAAGGTCATCGGTGAAATTGCTGATGCACAAGGCAACAACATTGAAGTTGATCTTGCGCTGGTTGGCGCCAAAGCAGTAGCGTTTTTCCGCCGTATGGGCGGCAGCGTAGTTGGTACGGCGACGCATCTTGGCGACAAGCCGAGCGTTAACGACCTGATCGGCTCGATCAAAATCATGCTGGATTCCTACAGCGAAGGGAAAATTGATCGCCTTTACCTGGTGCACAATGAGTTTATTAACTCGATGACACAATCGCCGCGGGTGGTGCAGTTGTTGCCAGCCAGCGGTGTGGGTCATGACGAAGAGACCCTGCAGGAACACTGGGACTATATTTATGAGCCCGATGCCGGCGAACTGCTCGATGACGTGTTGATGCGTTACATCGAGTCGCAGGTCTATCGTGGCGCAGTTGAAAACTTCGCCTGCGAAATGGCAGCGAAGATGGTAGCGATGAAGTCAGCAACAGATAACGCCGGCGACATCATTGACGGATTGCAGCTTAAGTACAACAAAGCTCGACAGGCAGCGATCACACAAGAAATTTCAGAAATTGTCGGTGGCGCAGCCGCCGTATCCGGATAAGGAAATAGTATGAGCACTGGAACTACTGTGCAGGTAATTGGCGCTGTTGTGGACGTTCAGTTCCCGGCGGGCCAGATCCCTGGAATCTATGACGCGCTGATAATTGACGATGCGGAAATCACGCTCGAAGTTCAGCAACAGCTGGGCGATGGCGTTGTTCGCACCATTGCCATGGGTTCTTCTGAAGGGCTGAAGCGCGGCATGAGCGTCACCGACACAGGCGCACCCATTTCAGTGCCGGTTGGTGAGAAAACACTCGGCCGTATCATGGATGTCCTGGGCCGGCCGATCGATAACGCTGGTCCTATTGGCGCCGAGACCGAGATGCCAATTCACCGTTTGCCGCCTTCCTATGAAGACCAGGCCGCAACGACCGAGCTTCTCGAAACCGGTATTAAGGTTGTTGACCTCATCATGCCGATTTCCAAAGGCGGCAAGGTTGGTCTGTTCGGTGGTGCTGGCGTAGGCAAGACCGTTACGCTGATGGAGCTCATCAATAACATTGCTAAAGAGCACGGCGGCTACTCAGTATTCGCAGGTGTTGGTGAGCGTACTCGTGAAGGTAATGACTTCTTCCACGAAATGACCGACTCGGGCGTAATCGACAAGGTGTCGCTGGTTTACGGTCAGATGAACGAGCCTCCTGGTAACCGTCTGCGTGTAGCGCTGACCGGTTTGACGATGGCAGAAGCGTTCCGTGACGAAGGTCGTGACGTATTGATGTTTATCGATAACATCTACCGTTACACACTGGCCGGAACCGAAGTATCCGCACTGCTGGGCCGTATGCCGTCAGCGGTGGGCTACCAGCCAACACTGGCTGAGGAAATGGGTATTCTTCAGGAGCGTATTGCTTCAACGAAGACCGGCTCCATTACATCGTTCCAGGCCGTTTACGTACCTGCCGATGACTTGACCGATCCGTCACCAGCAACCACCTTCGCTCACTTGGACGCGACCCTCGTACTGTCACGTAACATTGCAGAGCTGGGTATCTACCCGGCGGTTGATCCACTCGACTCCAGCTCACGAATTCTTGATCCGCTGGTTATCGGTAACGAACATTACGACTGTGCACGTGGTGTACAGGCCGTACTGCAACGTTACAAAGAACTGCAGGACATCATCGCGATTCTGGGCATGGACGAGCTGTCGGAAGAAGACAAACTCATCGTTACCCGGGCACGTAAGATTCAACGCTTCCTGTCACAGCCGTTCTTCGTCGCAGAGGTGTTCACGAACTCGCCAGGAAAATACGTATCGCTGGCCGAGACCATTCGCGGCTTTAACGGCATCGTTGCCGGAGATTACGATCACCTGCCGGAGCAGGCCTTCTACATGGTCGGCACCATCGACGAAGCGGTCGAAAACGCGAAGAACTTCCAGTAGGAATCTGAGCCATGGCTACTATCAAGGTCGACATCGTTTCCGCAGAAGGCGAAATTCATTCAGGCACCGCCAGGATGGTCTTCGCACCTGCGAAAATGGGCGAGGTCGGCATCGCGCCGCGCCATGCACCGATGCTGTCGCCTTTAAGTCCGGGCGAAGTTCGCGTCCAGGATGAAGACGGCAAAGAGGTGAGCTTCTACATTACTGGAGGCATGCTTGAGGTGCAGCCACAGCAGGTGACGATTCTTGCTGATACCGCTTTGCGTGGTTCGCAGCTTGACGAAGCGGCGGCACTGGCGGCGCAACAGGAAGCGGAGGAGGCCCTGAAGGGTGCATCCGAAGAAACCGACGTTGCGCGTGCACAGGCAGAGCTGGTCGAAGCCCGCGCCCGCTATCGCGCGGCGCAGAAGCTTAAAGGAAGTCGTTAGGGCGAATATCTAGCTCTCCCGGCGATTTTGACCTTTGAGTAGCGCCTGCAGCGCATCCTGCAGCGCAAGTAACTGATTATCATCAAGAAGTTGGCGAAAATTCGCCTCAACCCACAGGCCTAGCAGCTCGAAAGACCGCGTAAGTACTGTGGCGCCACGCTTGGTGAGGCGCGCCATGATTACGCGCCGATCTGTCTTTGAGGGAACCCGCTTGGCAAAGCCCGCTTTCTGCAGGCGGTCCATCATTTTGGTGACGCCGGCTTTGGACAGTCCGATGCGTTGCGAAAGCTCGCTAAGCTTTTGCTCTCCGCCGCCCAGCATCAGCTGCTTTAGCAAATCCTGTTCCGCGAGGGAAAGCCCCAGTTCCACCTGCAAATGCTGGCCGAGTTCGGCAGGAAGATGGCTGCCGGCCTGTACCAGGCTCGCCCAGGTGAGCATGTAGTCGTTCTTCGTTATCGTCATCGCGCAATACTAGTTAACTCGAGAATAGTTTTCTAGTTAACGAAATAGTCGTTTACCGGAGTACCAAGATCGTTTACCGGCAAACCTTGCAGAACTGCAGCGTTCGGTACTCCACGTAACCGAAAAACGGGTTATAGCGAAGCCGCATCAATCGACCCAATGGAATCGCGAGAATCGCCTGCTCACCACGCGGAGCCAGGTTATTAAAAGAGCCCGGGTTCGATAATCCGTCCTCGCCGTACGCCCCGTACCTGGAATCGGTCGGCCTGAACGGAATGGCGACATGCGACAGCGAATAGACGCCATCCGGCCACTCGTATGGCAAGTCGATGGTAACCGGCTCCATGGCACCGGCCACCCGGGTTCGCGATTGCACATCGGTCGATTGCTCATCACGATTGGTCACCAGCGTGTATTCGTACTTTGCCGGCGCCTTTTTTTCAAGCTCGTCGAGCAGGTCACGTTCGCTGTCGATAATGAAGTGCTGAATAATTTCCGAACGATTGATGTCAAACAGCACCAGCTGATGCCCATTTTCCGGCAATTGGTCAAACACGTTGTAAATAAGGGCGTCAGTTCGAACCGTTGAATCAACCAGTGACTGAAAAGCAATTATGGGTGGTAGCAGCGCCTCATCTTCGGCGTTGTTCAACTTCGCCATTTTGCTGACGATGTTTTCCGACAGCTGAAATGCCAGGTAGCCACCGTTCTTTGGAAAAGAGTTGTACTTGTACGGATCGTATTCCGTCTCAATTTCCATCCACGCAAACTTTTGAAAATACGGAATAGACGCCAGCGCCAGGTCCCAGTCACTGAAACGCGCAAATGGCGTAATCGCGATAGACGGCGAATACAAAAACAGCCTGTCCGGCATTAACAGTTCATCATCGAACGCAGCATCCAGTGCGTAATCAATGGCGAGTGCAGCGCCGGCGGAGTAGCCACCGAAGTAGACGGGAACTCCGGGCCCCACCTTCTCTGCAACATGCTGCATTCCCGAGCGTGCTATCGCCTGCCAGTCTTCTAACTCAACCGTCTGTAATCCTGCGGGAATGGTGCCGTGGCCGGGCATGCGAAACACCGCGACGTAGAGGCCGTGACTTGCAAAAGTCTCGGCCAATGCCTTAACGCTGTACGGGCTGTCCGACGCGCCATGCAACAACAAGATGCCACCTACCGGATTGGGCGTGTCGATCACGAAGCTGCGATTCCAGGCCATGCCATCGCTACCCGCGAATGCCTGTCCTTGTTTGTTGTAGCGATTGAAACGTTCGCTGTTATGGGCGCCGACGGTGGCGTAGACCTGCTCGTCTATCTCGGCAAACAAGCGCTGCTCGAGTTCGCGGTATTCACCGAGGCTAATGCCGTCCGGATAGTCGCGCGCACGAAATTCGTTGTCCGCTTTGTAGGTATGCCAAACCTGCAGGTCCGGCATCTTCCTCGCCTCAAGTCCGCGAAAAATCCAGATCGTCGCAATGACCGTAACGCCCAGCGCAAGCAGCCGCAGCCCTACTCTTAGTAAACGTGCGGTAAGTTTTCTCACGACCTCTTAAATAGCGGTAATGTGCCAAGTCGATTGGAGGTGTCGATGGCATTGCCGTCACTATCCACCAGTTTGTGCGGCGGGTCGAAGCTCTGCGTCAATGGCGTAACAATCAGCATCGTTACGAGGCAGGCGGCAAGCCCCATGAAGTCTGCCGGCAGCGATGGCGCCACCGCCATGGTTGCCAGCCATGCGACCAGTCCCGCCAGCATCCCGGAAAGCGCGCCCGTGCGATTCGCTTTGCTCCACCACACACCCAGAATAAACGGCACGATAATCACTGCGAGCCCGAGGATGTTCGAATCCACCATCAAGTCGAACACCTTCTGAAACTGAAGCGCAATTACAATCCCGATTACTCCAATTACAGGAATGGTTAGTCTCGCCACCAGCAACGACAGCTTGTCAGAGGGATTCTTTGCAATCAGCGGCAAGGCGTTTTTAGCGATGATGCTGGAAACCGCCAGCAATGCGCTATCGGCCGAGCTCATGATTGCGGCGAGCAGGGCACCAACGAAGACGGCAACCGCAATCGGATGCAGATGCTCAATCATCAGTGCCGGAATCACGGACTCAGAGGCGTCCAGTTCCGGCATTGTTACCGATGCGATAATGCCAAGCGTCACTGGAATCATGCCGAACACCAGGTAGCCAAGACCGCCGAAATAAAATGAATTCTGCGCCACTTGTTCGTCTTTGGACGACGCGACGCGCTGGCACAAGGTCTGCGCTGAAATATCGACCACCCCGATGATGGTCCATGCACGCAAATAATTCAGCCACTGCTCCGGCGTATGGTCGAGCGGAATCATGCGGAACGCGTTCTCTTTGATGTGCGGTGCAACGGCGCTCCAGCCGCCAACATCAATCAGAACAACGGTAAACAATACGACCAGGCCAATGACGATAATGATCATCTGAATGAAATCGGTTAGAGCGACCGCCCACATGCCGCCTATGGCCGTGTAGAAAACGATAATAATAGCGCCGCAAATAATCCCGACCGGAAGCGGGATACCCGTTAACGACAGGAAGATCAGCCCGAAGCCAACCAGCATCGACGCGACCCAGACAGTATTGGAGAAAATTTGCACCGCGGTAATTGCTATTGCCGCTGTTCGTCCGTAGCGCTGCTGCATGAAATCGGCAACCGTAATGATCTTAAGTCGACGCAAGGTGCGGGCGAAAAACAGGCCAATCAGAATCAACGCGAGCGCACCACCCCACGGGTCCTCGATAACCCCAAGCATGCCGTCATCGTAGGCCGCGCCGGCGCCGCCCATGATCGTGCTGCCACCGAACCAGGTGGCCATGACGGTAACCGAACACAACCAGACCGGAAGACCACGGCCAGCGACCATAAAGTCAGTGACTGAATGCGATTTCTTCGACGCATACAGGCCCACGCTCACCATGATCACCATGTAGATAGCTACACCAATGAAAATCATCGTTTCTGTCGACATTCGGTGTTCTTTTTTATTTTCCCGAGCGGCAAGACTAGCATTGTTTGCCACAATTGCTGCACCCCGCCGCCATGACGCATGCGGTATCATTCGCCCTCAGGAAACAGGGAGTTTTACGCTTGGGGTTAAGCACTATTATCCTTGCCGCGGGGCAAGGCACGCGAATGCGCTCAGATTTGCCGAAAGTGTTGCAGCTATTGGCCGGCAAGCCGTTGCTCGAGCACGTACTGGACCTCGTCAGGAGGCTCGGCGCGACGGATATTGCCGTTGTCTACGGCCATGGCGGGCCAGCCGTGCAGGCTGCCTGCGGGGGCGATGACCTGCGTTGGGAATTGCAGGCCGAGCAACTCGGTACCGGCCACGCAGTGCAGCAGGCGGCACCGGGTATTCCGGACGAGAATCAGGCGCTTATCTTGTACGGTGACGTGCCGCTATTGACCGACTCGACCCTGCGACGTCTTATCAGCGCGACAGCCGCCAACGAGGTGAGCGTGTTGACCGTGGACATGGGTGACCCCACCGGCTACGGCAGAATTATTCGCGAGGACGGCAACGTGGTTGCGAGCATTGAGCAAAAAGATGCCACGGACGCGCAGCGCGCCGTCAAGGAGATCAACACCGGCGTCATGATTGCACCGGGCGCCGCGCTTAAACAATGGCTGGCCGCGATCGGCAACGACAATGCTCAAGGCGAGTATTATCTGACCGATGTTGTAGCGCTCGCCGTCAAAGACGGCGTTACCGTGAATGGCATCAAGGCAGAGGATGGGACAGAGGTAATGGGTATCAATGACAAGAAACAGCTGGCCGAAGCCGAGCGAGCACTGCAGGCGAGACTCGTTGACGAGCTAATGGCTCAGGGGGTGGGCTTCGCTGATCCGGCACGCGTCGACATTCGTGGCACGCTCAGCTGCGGCAAGGATGTTTTCATTGATGTGAACGCGGTCTTCGAGGGCGATGTGTACCTCGGTGACGGTAGCCGCATCGAATCCAACAACCTCATCCGTGACAGCCGCCTCGGCGCCAACACCATGGTGCATTCGAACTGCCATATCGAAGGCGCGACCACGGGCGACAGCTGTGAGATAGGGCCGTTTGCACGTCTGCGACCGGGTGCCGAGCTCGCCAACAACATCAAGATTGGCAATTTCGTGGAGGTTAAGAAGAGCACCATTGCCGATAACAGCAAGGTGAACCACCTGACCTATATCGGGGATGCGGAAATTGGGACAGGCGTCAACGTCGGCGCAGGCACAATCACGTGTAATTACGACGGTGCGAACAAGCACAAGACGACCATCGGCGATAACGTATTCATCGGCTCGGGCGTGAATCTGGTGGCGCCGATTGAAATAGGTGAAGGCGCAACAATTGGCGCTGGTTCAACCATCTCCAAATCGGCCCCCGAGAAGCAGTTAACACTCGAGCGTTCCAAACAAATGACCATCAAGGGTTGGAAGAAACCCGTAAAGAAAGGCTAGAACGTATGTGTGGAATTGTCGGCGCCGTCGCCGCAAGAGATATAGTGCCGGTCCTCGTCGAGGGCCTGCGTCGTCTGGAGTACCGCGGTTACGACTCGGCTGGCGTCGCTGTCATCGATGCGAATAACGCTATCGAGTTACGACGCACGGTCGGCAAGGTCGCAGAACTGGATGAGAAACTTAAGCAAAGCCCGATGCAGGGAAAGATCGGCGTTGCACATACACGCTGGGCAACGCACGGTGGGGTTACCGAGGCGAATGCACACCCGCACGTATCCGGCGGACGCGTTGCGGTTATTCACAACGGCATTATTGAGAACTTCCAGCCGATCAAGGATGAGATGCTTGCGAAAGGCTATGTGTTCGACTCCGAGACCGACACCGAAGTCGCTGCCCACCTTATCTATGACTATCTAAAGCAGGGCCTCGACCTGGTTGCGGCGGTCGGCAAGGCAGTAGAGCGTTTTGAAGGTGCGTACGCGCTGCTGGTTATCGATGCAGAGGACCCGGATCGTATCGTTGTGAGTCGCGTTGCAAGTCCACTGGTTATTGGTTTAGGCGAGGGCGAGAACTTCGTTGCGAGCGGGGTGCCGGCGCTATTGCCGGTTACGCAGAAATTTATCTATCTCGAGCAGGGTGACCTGGCCGAGATTCGACGCGACAGCGTGAATATTGTCGATACGCAGGGCAACCCGGTAACCCGCGAGGTGCACGAAACCGAGTGGGACAGCACGTCGGCCGAGAAAGCGCCGTATGAACACTTCATGCTGAAAGAGATTCACGATCAACCCAGTGCGCTGGCCGACACGCTGTATGGACGCGTTGCGAATCAGCGCGTACTGCCAGAGTCGCTCGGACCGCGCGCGAACGAAATGCTGAACAAGGTCGAGAACATTCATATCGTGGCCTGCGGTACCAGCTACAACGCCGGTTGCGTCGGCAAGTACTGGATCGAGGCCATTGCAGGGGTGCCGACGCATGTTGAGATCGCGAGCGAGTATCGCTATCGACACGTATTCGTGCCAAAGAACACTCTATTTGTCACGCTGTCGCAGTCCGGTGAAACTGCGGATACGCTCGAGGCGTTACGCATGGCCAAGCAGCTCGGCTACCTCGGCTCACTAACAATTTGCAACAGCGCACATAGCTCGATGGTGCGTGAGTCTGACCTGGTCATGATGACCCAGGCCGGGCCGGAGATCGGCGTCGCCAGCACCAAGGCGTTTACGACGCAGTTACTCTCGATTCTGCTGGTTACGCTGATGATGGCCAAACATCGCGGCATGTCCGAGGAGCGGGAAAAAGAATTTGTCGCCAACCTGACCCACGCGGCAGCCGCGTCGGACCTGGCCTTGAAGATGAGTGACCAGCTCAAGGAGCTGGCGAAGGACTTCGCTGACAAACAGCACACCTTGTTCCTCGGACGCGGACCGATGTGGCCGATTGCAATGGAAGGCGCTCTGAAGCTCAAGGAGATTTCCTATATTCACGCAGAGGCGTATGCCGCGGGCGAGCTGAAGCACGGACCATTGGCACTAATCGATGAGGAAATGCCGGTTGTTGTTGTGGCGCCGAATAACGAGTTGCTCGACAAGCTCAAGTCCAACATGCAGGTTGTGCGCGCACGCGGTGGGCAATTAATCGTGTTCGCAGATGCTGAAACCGGTATCGAAAGCGAAGAGGGCATGAAAGTCATCAAGATGCCGCATGCGGATCGTCTTATCGCTCCAATTGTGTATACGATCCCGCTGCAACTCCTCGCCTATCACGTTGCTGTGCTCAGGGGCACCGACGTTGATCAGCCCCGCAATCTGGCGAAGTCTGTCACCGTGGAATAAGTATTGCGGCAGTACACACCTGTCTTTTCACAATTAGATATGTCGGAAGTCGAACGGAGCGGCTGACAAATTTGTGGACCAATACATATCATGCAACGAGTCAACCTTTTATCCTTTGGGGCGTTATTGGATTGTTGTTTCGTTGGGAGAGCCCGCATGCCAAGAAACCCTGCATCGCTTGTCTTGCTCTTGATAATTTCTACCGGCTGTGGCGGCGGCAGCACGAGCGGCGACGATTCGCCACCACCGGTCAATTACGTCTACCAGCAGCCGCCAGCCTCAATCTGCGATACCAGTATGTCAGCGAACGGCGGTCTCATTTGTGCCATCCAACCCTCCAGGCTCGACACCAACACACGTGACTCATACGGCAACGCTAATGCGGGCGACCTGCTTCTCGGCTTCGGCTATCACGTGGTCGCTTTTCCGCCGTCTACAAGCGATATTAAGGGCGTCTATGTCCACTTAACAGGTAGTTATGGACGACCGTACAATCAGTTTTCAGATGTCTATGGCAACGCTGCTTTTTTAGACGAAGCTGTGGCTGCCGGATACATCACCATTCAACTCGCGTATCACAATCGATTCTCGGTAAACATTGATGAGTGCGGCGATGTTGCCAATCTGGGTGTCGATAATTGCTCTGGCGACGTGCGAATGGAAAAAATCGTCGGCACCGATGTCTCAAGCGTGGTTGATGTACCTATTGCCGACAGCATCGAATTTCGGCTCGAAACTTTAGTCGACTATCTTGAAACGCAAGGTTTTGAATTTCCTTTCGATGTGGTCGCGAACGGAATCATAAACTGGCCATCGCTAAGCATCGGCGGTCACTCACAAGGCGCGACCCATGCCTTATACCTCTCAAAATATTTCTTTGCGGGACACGCTTGTCTGCTGGCAGGTGGTTACGACATTCCTGACACTGCTCCTGATATTCCGGCCGAAGGCGTTGCAGACTGGCTTCTCGACAATTCGGTTGCCGTTGACATAGCCAATATCCGTGCGCTGGTCTCCGTTGATGATAATTCCTATGATGCGTTTGTCAGGGCGTATGGAGTACTCGGCATGGTACAAGATGTGCACTACAGGGAGATATCCGGCGCACCCTATAGCGAAGTCGGTGGCACGGCCATCTCCGGGCATGGCGCAGTCCTCAATGATCCACGATATACGGCGCAGCGATTCGAAGCTTGCTTCCGAACACCATTAGAATAGCGGGTGGCCGTTTCGGGATAATGGCGGCCGGTCATGCTAACCGTTTTTACGCGTTGGGCCGTGGCAGTACAGATTCATAGTGCTCAACTGTCGGAAGCGAGTCGTAATAGTGGTTCAACAGTTTTTTCCAGTCTTGATACTCTGGAGATTCGCGAAATCTTTGAGTATGGTCTTCAAGCGTCTCCCACCGAACTAACAGCACAAAGCTAGAAGGCCTTTCGATACAACGCTTTAGTTCGAGCCCGACGAAACCCTTCATTGAGGAAATGATGGATACCGCCTTTTCGAAGTCATTTTGAAAATCACTCTCTTGGCCAGGAATTATATCTAGTGCTGCTACTTCAAGGATCATTGTTTTCACTATTTGCTAGTTACGAAAATGCAAAGATATCACACGCCTAGCAATGGTTGCTTTCCTTGCGAACGGCCGGCTTGCGGTCAGGATGCCTTCGCCTCTTTTCGAATCTCTGCCTCAAGATTCAATACGTCCGGTGACTCGAGGACAAAACCAATGATTGCAAGAATTTCCACAAGCACACAATCAATCGAGTCTGGTTCGTACTGCAACGGCAAGCTGGCATAGGATACGGCGTTTAGATTGAACGCTATGCCGGGACCAAGCCCAATATCATCCTGCGTCTCATTCGGCCGATTTGAGTGCTTTCTTGGGTCTACTAAGGAAAAGACCACTACATGGCGCACGCGAGCAATGGACTTTTCAGTATCAGTCTTCGCTTTGCCGGAATGGACGCCGTCACCGACATTTGCAATGTACTTGATGACATCATCTCTAGTAATCCACCTCCCCTGAAAGTAGATCACTTCCTGTTCGCGAAACTTGTCAATTCGAAACGATATCCGCTTATGGATGTCCGCTTGATTCTTAATTCTTCGTTGCGTGTTACCCGGTTCCGCCATTCCTGCCGCAAGAAAGACGCCAAACACATCGGTCCCAGCGCTCACAAACACGGTGATCGGTTGCTCCTCGGCGCTGGCGACGAATGGTGCGGTGTCGGGCGCCAGAATGTGAATATCGCCAACTCGCGGGGAAGCCACGGACTGTAATGTGCCTTCGACGAACCAGCGACGCAGTATCGAACTGGCTCGTTTTAAATATGCTCTTCTTGGCGTAGTGTCGTTTATTAGGCCGCGCAGATATTCTGCGTCCTCCAGAAAGGCAAACGCTGCACCCTTTGTCTTCTCCAGCTGTTCGTGTCGATCGGACATGTGCTTCCTGTTTCGGTGCAATCCACCCAGTATAATCCCCACGAACGGCAATTCGGGGCTCAAGCAAGAGCTGGGTGTCAGCGGCCGCTTTGGGTTGAAAAAAGTCGGCCAAAGATTATCACGGAGAGGCTGTTGTTTCTAAGACCAGTCGCTCGCTACGGGTTTAGTTCGGATCAAGAGCTTCTATTGGTGCATAATTGACTGCATGCGGCTGGTGAACTATTTCGAGAGAATCGGTTGGTCCGGCGCGGCAGCGCCAACGCTCGACACAATGGGCGCTCTATTACGAGCCCACAATCACACCGTCCCGTTCGAAAACCTTGATGTACAACTCGGAAATACGCTTACGACCAGAGTCGAGGACGCCTACGACAAGATCGTTAACTCGGGTCGCGGTGGGTGGTGCTATGAACAGAATGGTCTCTTTGGCTGGGCGCTGTCGCAGATCGGCTTTGACGTTCAGCGTGTCGCGGCCTCCGTCATGCGCGCCTCGCGCGGGCCTACGTCTCACGCGAACCACCTTTTCCTTCTCGTGAGTTTGCCCAACAATGATGCTCGATGGCTTATCGATGTCGGATTTGGCGGAAGCCTGCTGCATCCGATTCAACTCCAGGAAGGGATTCACTATCACCCTCCATTCAATCTTGGGTTGCGTCGACTTGATGACGACTACTGGCAATTCTGGGAGAGCCTCGGTGATGACGAATTCTCATTCGACTTCGATCACGTCCCTGCCGATGAGCGTGCAATGTCTGATCGCTGCCATTACCTGCAAACAAGTCCGGAATCAGGCTTCGTACAGAACTTAGTTTGCCAATTGCGCCGACCAGACTCTCACATAGCTCTACGTGGCCGCGTCTTTAGTGTGGTTACTAGCAATGGTACGTGCAAACGAGTGCTGGATTCAGCCGACGAACTCATTGCCACGCTCAGCGATGAGTTCAAACTGATCGCACCGGAAGCCGCGCGCCTCTGGGGGCAGATCTGCGAACGCCACTATGAGCTTTCAGCTCAGAACCAATTACCTGACTCATAAAGACGATTGGCTCAAATTTGCCAATTGAACGAACTGCTACCTAGGGTCATAAACAGCCTCTCAGCAGCTGAACACTCGACTGTCTGCTTACTGGTCTGGCCCCAGTATTTCGGACCACGCACTTTAGCGCGATGGACTGCACCCGGTCAGATCGCTCGTATATCAATCATTCTTAGTTGCGATATAGAACATGAGCACGGCGCAAACAGTGCCGTATCGGAACGCACCTTCAACCGAGCCTAGTCCGGTCTCCGTTTGCCACATCTGAAAGTAGCCTTCGCCGACTACTACGAACAACCCATACCAAACCAGCATGCCCAATACACCAGCGGAGATAGCAGTCGCCTTCGCAGCACTAAAGTCTTCCGCCGACCCTTTCCTTTCTTTGATCATCCGAAATGCGCCGAAGAATCCCAGAACTCCTACGACTAGCTCCCCGGCCATGAT
>Ga0316204_10007612_pt1 | contig 15676 bp, 12 predicted proteins | sample 6monrhotite_MG_2_FD_205661 | JGI IMG/M metagenome (GOLD analysis project Ga0316204, IMG submission 205661) | Microbial mat bacterial communities from mineral coupon in-situ incubated in ocean water Damariscotta River, Maine, United States -... | ecosystem: Environmental > Aquatic > Marine >... | reverse complement strand
CTTTCAGTATCTGGTCCCCAATTTTCCTTTCTTCTTCTCTTCCTAATCTGTAATTCACCTGCATGGCTATGAGGTTGTTGTTGATTTCGTGGAAGATTTGGTGCGCTGCCTGGGAAGCTTCCTTGCGCCCTTTTTCTAATGCTTCTTTTTGCAGGGTTACTTTCTCTTTAGCAATCGCTGTTTTCTTGCGTTGCCAGATAAAGGCCATAACTCCGATTGCAAAAGTCAAGAAGGCCAGCACTCCTAACAAAAGCAATTGTATTTGCCAATCTCGTTCTGCGACACGTCCTTTTTCAACAACTAATTCATGTTCCTGTTTCAACCGCCTCACCTCGTGAAGTGCTTCAATTTCTGCGATTTTGTCACGGGCTTCGAGGCGAAGAATGGAATCGTTAAATTGTGCGTATTGCATGTAATGCAACAAGGCAGTATCCGGTTTCCCTAAATCCAAATACGTTTTGGACATATAGAAATGTAATCTTCTTTGAAGGTGAGGTAAATTGGATTCATTAGCTAACGCAATCCCTTTTTTATAGTACACTAAAGCAGATGAATATTTTTTTTGCTGCCGATTGATGAAACCTATACTGTTTAATGTTCCCGCAATTCCAGAGGTATTTCCTGCCCGTTCGTGGAGTAAAAGTGCCAATTCTTCATAATAGATTGCTGAATCTAAGTCGTTCAATTCACTAAAACTCGCACCTATATTGCTGTAAGTCTTTGCAAGACTGGCAGAATCCTTTGCTAATTGCTTTATTCTAGCACCTTGATGGTAATATGAAATTGCTTTTTCGTAATGGCCTTGATTTTTCTCTACAATGCCTAGGTTGTTGTACAACTTTGCACGATCCAATTCGGTTCCATTAAATTTCAAATTAAGTTCAAGGGCTAGTGACAAATACTTTTTTGATTTGTCATATTCCCCAATTCGCCCGTACAGCCTAGCAATTTCCCGATACACAGTGGCCAATTGAAGCCAAAGTTGTCCTCTTTGACATTCATTTTCAGCTTTAAAGTAATAGCTAAGAGCTTGGTCGTAGTTCGCTACTTTTAACTCTTCTCTGCCTTTGTGTAAAAAAACAGGCACCTGCTCATCCTGCGCAAGTGCCTGCGATGAATAGATGAAAAGTACTAATGTGAGAATTAATGAGGAAAAACTAATCCCATTGATCCTCATGGCCACCAATCTTCTCACCACCGTCATCATACACTTCAGCCACAATGAGTGTCTCACTGGCCAGTTTTGTGAAGGTAGCTGTTGTAACAGGGTCTGTGCCATCTGAATTTTGTTGTGCTTTCACCGTTCTTGTTGAACCATCAGGAGAAACCTCGTTGCTGGTAATAACCATTGGGCCTGCTCCTGGTGCAGTAATTTCTAGTTGGTATTCATTTTCCCCGTGTTGGGGGAGTTGAGTGATAGTAACTTGCATGATATTTTGTTTTGGAGTGAATATTCTACTCCTGTAATTTACCTAATAACAACCATGAAGGTTACTTATTCCAACTAGTGAATCAATTCATTCAACGAAAATCAATTTAACAAAGGGGGCTTGACTGTAAAGTTCCGAAGTGTTTTTGACATTTTTGTTTTAAAAATTATAGTTTTTAGGCTTTTTTGCCCCGTTTTTGGGCAAAAATGACGAATGTGTCATTGCGTTAACTCAAACTAAGCAAGGGAGGGGAATTTTTTTATGGAACCCAGCGACTATGAATTAGCGGTGGATTTTATTCAACCGATCTGAACAAGTCTATCCGGTGCATTTTTATTCTTTAATATAACAGGTAAGCTCATTCAGGAATTTCAATTTGGGAATCGTTCCGCCTATTTTTAGATAACGGGGGGACCATTTGGACTACGGCATATACTTCTGTGCTTTAACAGTGGATGGTGAATTGTCGCAGTTAAAAAAGTAGTTCACACCAAATAGGTATGGATATTGTGCCTTACAATTTCAGAGCCGACTTCCAGCGAAACCAACCGAAACAATATGCCATGAAAAAAATTAAAAGTCTAGCGACACTGTGCGCAGTGCTGATTGCATTCAGCAGCTTTGGGCAAATAATGCTCAATCCAACTGACCGGGCTATACATAACGGAAAAGTCGTGGACCGTGCTGCCTATATCTTCGAAGGGGAGGTTTTCGAATACAAATGCTACTACAACGCTGACTCAACTTTTGTTTACACCGAACACACTGTCCAAATTAGTCAGATATTCAAAGGACAAGATCAACTGTCCTGTGGTCAGGTGAATATCATTACCCAAGGGGGAGAAATTGATGATTTAATCGTTGACCTGAGCCACAATATAGGTTTCAGATTGAATTTCAAGACCATCTTTTTTTGTATTAAGAATCGCTTCCCGTATTTGCTGAATAACTCCACAGATAATGTCATTGTATGCCAGCCTCTTTATTCCACTCCTGAATGTATTGTCAATTTTTATGACCCGAAAGGTAGCAACCCACCTGCTTATGGACTTGGTATAGTCTTTAATTCCCACCAGAATGTGTGTGATTATATAGATACAATTGGAACCGAAAACTTGCCAGAACCTATTGTTTGTGGAGAATGAAGTAGAGCACAACTATCTCTCGGGTGTTAATTCATTTCATGCAAAATTGAATTGGGTTTGAATTAAAAAAGGAGACATTCGGTAAACGAATATCTCCCTATATGTGAACCACAAACCTTCTATGACTCTATTTTTCAACCCGATTATCATACAAATCGAATTTTTTACAAAATGAGTGAGTTTTAGACCACCCTACTTACATAATCATTTAGCTTATCCGCTTCGTGTTCTCTTAAGTATAGTTGTGTCACTCTTGGATCATCATGCCCCAAAATATCCTGTATGGCATTGTCGGGCACATCGTTCTTCTTCAACTCATTGGCAAAAGTGTATCGCAAAACATAGGTAGTGACCTTACTGTCAAATCCCGCCATAGTTGCAAGTGCTGTCATCCTTGCATTGTAACGTTTTCTTCGCGTACAGTAGGTAGCGTGACCAGAATCGGTTTTCTCATATCCTATAGGAAATATATGATCGGAGTCAGCTAATTGGTTAATGTTAAAGTTATTCAATATTTGGGTGGCCTCTTTTGTCAATGGGAAATGAAATTTTTTCCCGTTTTTACTTCTTCTAAAGTCGAGCATCCCTTTTTCCAGAAGGCCTTTTTTATAAGTCGCCTTTTGAATATTGGATTTCCTTAGCTTTGCCACATCCTTAAAATTCATCCCCCTACAGTTGTACATGAATAAGGCGTATTGTTGCGCCTTCCAGTTAGCTTTTGAAGTACTATCAGTCGTTGGATCAATCTTTAATGTTCTAATTCCCTCAATGACATTTACATCAACCGATCTCACAGGGGTAGTATCTGTTTTTATAGAGTACCTTCCTCTACCAAAAGGATAATGGGAATCAAGATTTGGATACGTCCCAGCCGTATAGTTGAACACTTTCCGAATCGCGCTAAGATACGCTGCCAACCCATTCAAATTGTTACCTCGATCCAAATGATCTTCTTCTAACTTCTTAAGAAATTGGACAGTTATATCAGTCATCAGAATGTCTTTCTTTCCATTGAATTTAATAATCGCTGCAACGCCATCCCTAATCCAATCCCTCGATTTTGGTTCGCTATAATTTTTCATCGTTTTTAATCCGCAAGAAAAAAGCTTTAGTCCCATTGAATTTGACTGGCTGCCGTTGATCGCAGCACCAAGTTTTTTATCTTGATTAAGGTTGATATCCCGACTTGCATCCTCTTTGCTAGCAACAATTTCGTTAAGCATATTTTTCACCTCGGTGACGTGAAATTGCTTAATGTCAAACATCCTTTCGAGTTCCTCCATTGCCTCCATAAATTTTGCTCTATCAGAAGTAAGTTGGAAGTTCGCTCGTTTACTGTTTGGATGTCCCCTTCTCAATTGTGCTTTGGATTCATCCCAATGTTCAAGAGAACTGTAGAATCTCTTTTTCATTTTTAAGCTAACTGACAATTCTCTGTGAGTCAACCATAATTTAATTGGATATAATTCCGTACCCACTTTTGGTCTACGAATATCCACACTGAAATAAATTGATGCCATAATCTATGTTTTCCTCTTGTGTATCCACTATCGGTCCATATCTGTCAAATTTGCAAGTAGTTTGCAAGTAAATCGTGTATTGGCTTGGTGCCATATGGTTCAAATTGAAACATGAAAATCACAACACCCTGTTTTACACAGCATTACAAACCGAACTAATTCACAAGGTTTCAGAAAACATCAATTTTCTCTGCCTTACAAGCAGGGGGTCACTGGTTCGAATCCAGTAGGGCCCACTTGACTGGATCGAAGGAAATATTTTCCTTCGATCCTTTTTTTTGTCCCGCCACAACCAGTATCATTTCAGGGATTAGCGCAAATAGTGTATTTACTCTTGTGGTTCGAAATGCCCCGTTTTCACGATCATACCTTATCCCTTCTGGAAACAGTAGGTTTTGCAATTTGGATTGGGTGACGTAATCCCCGGAAGTCCATATATCATTGAGGTTCGTGCTTAAATCCACCACATAATTTACACAATCTTCAAGGTTCGAACTGCCAATCTCCGATTTCTCCAATTCGGCCATTATTTGCTTGCGCTCTTGCACAAATTTGGTGTTGTGCTTCTCATAAAGGGCTAACGGGACTTCGCCATTGACAAATCGTTCCTCAAATTGCTCTATGCCCTGATCTAACGTTGATAGTTCCTGCTAATACCGTTGGGTTTGTTCCACTGCATCTTTGCTGCATTGCTGGATGGTGTACCACATCATCTGTTTTAGATGGTCTGTTGACCGCTGAGGAATCTGATATTGCATCAACAACTTGTTAAAGTCGCTGGGTACCCTTTCTGGCTTTTGTTCTTTCAAACATAGATCAGCATTCGATACTTTTGGCCGATTCGTGGGTTCCTCCAAAATATTCGTGAACCATCATGCCTTTGCGTTCCGCATACCCTGCACAAAACTTTAGCTGTGTTTCCAAACTGGCGTTGTTATCAGCTTGTTCTTTAGAGGACACACGAGTATAAACCACCGCATTGTTGGTATCTCTTCCCTGTGACTTCACAGGCAAGCGGGCCAACGCTTTAAACTGCTTTTCTAAACTCATAATTGTCCTCTTTTTGTGCGGTTAATAAATGGAACCCTAAGATACAAAACTGTTCAAGGGCTTCCAGGTATTCTTCTATTTCTGCTTCCGTATATTCCTCAAAGCCCGGTGACTCTTTGATTTGTTGGACGGTGGTTTTTTGAAAACATAATTGAGTTACTTTTCCGGCTCCTTTGACGGACTGATTCTTTTCGCTTGACATAGTATCTCCTTCACAATGTATCGTACTGATTTATGTCGTTGGAGAAACTTCGGGGGCACATATTAGTCCACCCGTTATTATCTTTGCAATAATGATTGAAAAATTAGAACAAAAACTGTTATCAAAAAAAATCAAGCCAACTACCATGCGGTTGCTCGTTTTACAAAAATTGATGCAACGCACCAGTGCCATCGGATTAACCGAGCTGGAAAACTCATTTGAAAGGGCTGACCGTACAACACTCTTCCGGACATTAAAAACCTTTGAAGAAAATTGTTTGGTTCATAGCATAGATGATGGAACCGGAGTTCCCAAGTACGCCCTTTGCCTGGAAGGATGTGAATGTAAGTCCGAAGATTGGCACGTTCATTTCCACTGTAATTCTTGTAAAGAAACTTTTTGTGTAACTCAAACAAGTGTACCAATAGTTCAATTACCCGTCAACTTTGAACTTGCCGAAATTAATATGGTGATAAGGGGGATTTGTGGTAATTGCAAAAAATAACTTTGCAATACCATTGCATGTAATCATATGCTATATTTGTGTCAAATGAAATTGATGTCTGCCATATTAGCTGTTTTAATGATTTGTCTCTCGGTAATACCGTGTGATGATGTAGAAGGAGCTGAGAATTGTGGCACAGAAACACATTTTCATGCTCAGAGCAATCAAGACCATGACGGACATTCTGAATCCGATGGTTGTTCACCCTTTTGCGTATGCCAATGTTGCCATACACCTGTAATCCTTTCCTCTTATTTTGCTAGAACTTCAATATTTCTGAATAACACAAATATTAAGTTGGATCATTATCAGAGCTTTCTTCCCAACAGCATCATTTATGCCATTTGGCATCCCCCGAAATTTGCATAATTAGTTATTGACCTTTCGTACTATAGGATAATCAGCCTGCGCGCTGGTATGTCTTGTTGTGCCTGTTCAATAACACCCTGTCCTATACCCTTTCCTGAACGGAAAGTCGGACAACATTCCCCTTTATCCTTATACGTAACAAACACCTGATGGTGGGAATAATAAAACGCCCTCCATTTCATAGGGTGATAATAGGAATTGCCATAATAATGATATGCGCCATTGTAGTGTCAGTCATTGTTGTCAGGGTAGCACATTACTTTACTAAAAAAGTATAAATATGATTAATCAAATAATATCCTTCTCAATAAAAAACAAGCTGATTATTGGCTTGCTCACCATTGCCCTTATTATAGGTGGAATATGGAGTGCAAGTCAAGTTCCGCTCGATGCCGTGCCGGATATTACCAATAACCAGGTACAGGTCATCACACAAGCACCCAATTTGGGAACAGAGGACATTGAACAGTTCGTCACCTATCCGGTAGAAGTGGCGATGGCCAACCTTCCTGGGGTAACAGAAATTCGCTCTGTTTCCCGTTTTGGATTATCGGTAGTAACCATCGTTTTTGAAGACGAGATGGGAACCTACCTCCCTCGACAACTGGTAGCGGAAAAACTCACGGAAGTAAAAGAAGAAATTCCTAAAGGTTTCGGAGAGCCTTCAATGGGGCCAATATCTACCGGTTTGGGAGAAATCTATCAATACACTTTAAAAGTAGATTCCGCTCATAAGGGACAGTATTCAGCTTCCGACCTGCGGACGATGCAGGATTGGATTGTCAGCAGGCAAATGGCAATGGTTCCAGGAGTAGTGGAAATCAATGCCATTGGAGGAAAAATCAAACAATATGAAGTTGCCATTTCACCTGACGAGCTGAAAGCTATAGGCCTTACCATTGTTGATGTTTACAATGCACTCGAAGCCAATAATCAAAACACCGGTGGAGCGTACATCGAAAAAGACCATTATGCCAATTTTATTCGTGGTGAAGGGTTGGCACGGAGTATCCAGGACATTGAAAACATTGTGGTTAAGAATGTCAATGGCTTGCCCATTAGCATTAAAGATGTAGCAAAAGTTCAATTTGGCTCTGCGGTCAGGTACGGCACATTAACACAAGATGGAGAAGGCGAAGTAGTGGGTGGACTGGTGATGATGCTCAAAGGGGCAAACTCCAATGATGTCATTGTACGCGTAAAAGAAAGAATGACAGAAATTCAAAAATCATTGCCGGAAGGTGTGATAATTGAATCCCTGTTAGATCGTAGCAAACTCATCGCAAAAACCACAGGCACGGTAACTGAAAACTTAATGGTAGGTGCATTGATTGTCATCTTCGTTTTGGTATTCCTGCTCGGTAACTGGCGAGGCGGCTTAGTGGTGGCCTCCACCATTCCATTATCCTTATTGTTTGCATTTATCCTTATGAACTTCTTTGGCGTTTGGGCTAACCTAATGAGCCTGGGAGCGATTGATTTCGGAATCATCATTGATGGGGCGGTAATCATTGTGGAAAGCACCGTATTTCTGCTGCACGATAAGGTATTAAAAAAACAGAATATCACAGGAAAAATAAGGGATGAAGTGGCTTTTAGTTCATCAAGTAAAATGATGAACTCTGCCTTTTTCGGTCAGCTCATCATCCTGATTGTCTTCATTCCAATATTGGCATTAGAAGGCGTAGAAGGCAAGATGTTCAAGCCGATGGCACTCACCTTCATGTTTGCCATGATTGGCGTAATGATTCTTTGCTTAACCTATGTTCCCATGATGTCAGCATGGTTTATCCGCACAGGAACTAAAAACAAAACATCCTGGGGAGATAAATTCGTGATCTGGTTGGAAAACATCTACGAACCGATTTTAGGGAAAGCACTCAAAAGGGGGAAATGGATTTTGGGTTCAGCAGTAGTGTTACTTGGATTGGCAGTATTCACATTTTCCCGAATGGGGGGTGAATTTGTTCCGCAGCTCGATGAAGGAGATATAGCCTTTCATGCTATTCTGAAACCAGGTAGTTCCTTAACAGAAATGATTGAGACCACTACAAAAATCGAAGGGATTGTCAAGAAAAAATTTCCCGAAGTACAGAAGATTGTCAGCAGGATTGGAGTAGCAGAAGTTCCTACCGACCCTATGCCAATGGATTTGGCAGACATCTTTGTGATTTTGGCTCCCAAAGAGGAATGGGTAACGACTGATTCAAAAGATGAATTGGTGGAGATGATGAAAGAAGAACTGGAAAAAATACCAGGAGTGAACTATGAATTTACCCAACCCATTGAAATGCGCTTCAATGAATTGCTCGAAGGTGTCAGAGAGGACATTGCCATTAAGCTGTATGGAGAAGACATTAATATACTGGCTACCAAAGCAAAAGAAATATCCAAAATAATTGCCGGAACAAAAGGAATTGGCGATATGCGAGTAGAAGCAACTACCGGACTTCCTCAAATGACTGTACAGTATAACCGGCACAAACTGGCGCAGTATGGCCTTAATGTGGAAGACTTGAATACCGTTATTCAATCTGCATTTGCAGGTGGTAAGGCAGGAGTGATTTTTGAAGGAGAAAAACGCTTTGATCTGGTAGTTCGGCTGGATGAACAGTATCGTAAAAGTATAGATGACCTCAAAAATCTGTATGTCAACTTACCAAATGGTTCCCAGATTCCGCTTAAAGAGGTTGCTAACGTCAGCTATCAGCCCGGCCCTATGCAAATAAGCAGGGATAATACCAACCGTAGAACTTATGTCGGTATCAATGTGAGAGGGCGTGATATAAAATCATTGGTGGAGGAAATCCAACAAAAACTGGATACGCAGCTCGAACTACCACCAGGTTATTACATTCGATATGGTGGTGCATTTGAAAACCTGGAAAGAGCCACTGAGCGATTAAAAGTGGTTGTTCCCATAGCGCTGGCATTGATATTCCTGCTGATATTCTTCGCCTTGCGATCTTTTAAGCAATCCATGATGATATACATGGCTATTCCGCTTGCAGCGATCGGAGGTATATTCTCCCTGTGGCTTCGTGACATGCCTTTTAGTATTTCAGCAGGCATCGGCTTTATTGTTTTGTTTGGAGTGGCTGTATTGAATGGTCTCGTGCTAATAAGCGGATGGAATGAATTGAAGGACGAGGGTATTTCAGATTTGAATGACAGGATTCGTCAGGGAGCAAGAAGGAGAATCAGGCCCATCTTACTTACCGCCTTAACCGATGTATTAGGCTTTTTACCGATGGCCATTTCTACTTCTGCCGGAGCAGAGGTGCAGCAACCACTGGCTACCGTAGTCATCGGAGGGATGATTAGTGCAACCTTATTGACATTGTTTGTTTTACCAATTCTATACAAATGGGTAGAAAACAGGAGTGCTAAAGTGGTTGTTCCCAAACCGATTACAGCGTTGTTGCTGATAGGTGGTATTTCGTTTTTTGCTTCCGGTGAACTCAAAGCACAAGATGTTAAGGGTAAAACGATAACCACATTGGAGCAAGCTATCAATATTGGATTAACTGGCAATGGTAATGTTCAGGTGGCCAGAACCAATATTGAGCTGCAGGAACAAGGTAAGAAATCAGCTTATAATTTAGGCAAAACCGACTTTGGTATTCGATATGGTCAGTACAATAGTTTTGAAAATGACTTTGCTTTCAACTTGAATCAAAGGATTGAATTTCCAACTGTTTATTCCTCACAGCGAAAATTGGCAAAGGAAAAAATAGAAGGAAGCCAAATGCAATTTTCCATTACGAAAAATGACCTTAAACGCAACATTCGCCAGAGCTGGTATCAACTATCTTACCTGAAAGAAAGGGAAAGGCTGTTATTGTACCAGGATACCATTTATGGCAGGTTTCTTCATGCAGCAACGATACGCTACGAAACAGAAGCAACCAGTTACCTGGAAAAGGCAGCAGCCGAAACCAGGGTAATGGAAATTCAAAATGCACTCAAAATAATTGAATCAGACATAACCATTCAGGAAAAGCAGCTTCAGATATTGCTGAATGACACCACAGGTCTAAGTTTTGTGCCAGCTACTTTGGATGAAAAGGACATCTCTGGTATTCAGGATTCCATGAGACTGGCCAACAATCCCCTCTTAGCTTATGCCAAGCAGCAGATTGATATTTCACATGCCGAAAAAGCAGTGCAATCAGCTAAAACGCTGCCTGATTTATCAGTTGGTTATTTTAGTCAATCCCAAATAGGTAATCCAACAGCCAATGGAGAGATTGCCAGAGCCTCAAATCGCTTTTCAGGTGTTCAGGCAGGCATATCCATTCCATTGTTTTATGGCTCTTATAAGGCAAGTATTAAAGCAGCTAAACTAAGGGAGAATATGGCTCAAACCAATGCCGACTATTACAATACAGTGCTTCACGGTCAATATGAACAGCAATTGCAGGAAGTATTGAAGTACCAGGGTAGTTTGAGCTATTACAGAGACAAGGCTGTTCCACAGGCAAATTTAATCATTGGCAATGCTCAAAAGAGCTTTGAGAATGGAGCCATTGATTATGTGGAATATTTCCAAAATCTCAATCAAGGGTTGGAGCTAAAATTCAATTACCTCAATACATTAAACGGTTACAATCAGGCAATCATTAACCTGGAATATCTTATTGGCCAATAACCTGTTTGCCAACAGGCAGGCATTAAAACTTAAAAAAATGAACTCAAAAATAAAAACATACATCCTGCTATTTGCAGCAAGTCTATTCATAGCAGCCTGCGGAAACTCCGGGCATGAAGAAGAAGGACATGAACACGGAAGCAGTGAAGAATCCGAACACGATGAACACGGAGAAGGAAATGAAGAAGAAGTCCACTTTTCCGAACAGCAGTTTCAATCGTTGGACATGAAAGTAGATACGCTGCCCTTCCGAAATATCAGCTCCTATATAGAAGCCAATGGGCAACTGGAAGTGCCTCCGCAGAATGAGGCTACCGTTACTGCCATTGTCGGTTCCAACGTTACGCTTATCAAAGTAATTGAAGGTGATAAAGTAAGCAAGGGACAAGTGCTGGCCTATCTGAGCCACCCTAATCTGATTAAGTTGCAAACCGACTATATCAATAGCTGGAACCAGCTTCAATACCTGGAAAAAGAATATCAACGACAAAAGAAGTTGTATGATGAGAAGGTAGGATCAGGAAAAGAATTTCAGAAAACCCAGGCAGACTACCGATCCATGAAAGGCATGGCAAGAGGCTATGAAGCTCAATTAAAACTGATGGGATTAGGTCTGGATAAAATCCAGCAAAGCGAAATCTATGAACAGGTTCCTGTGTTCAGTCCCATTGATGGACATGTGCGGTTGGTAGAAGTAAAAACAGGTCAGTTCGTACTACCACAAACGGAAATGTTTGAGATTGTCAACATCGAGCATATCCATGCAGACTTGATGGTATTTGAAAAAGACATGCACAAAGTAAAGGAAGGTCAACAAATACGGTTTACGATTGAATCCTTGCCTAATCAGGAATTGGAGGCAGAAATCTATTCAGTGGGCAAAGCATTTGAACAAGACCCCAAAGCCATTCACCTCCATGCTGAAATTGAAAACAAAGAAGGTTTGCTGATTCCAGGGATGTATATAAGAGGGCGAATTATGATAAATGATGTTCAAAGTTATGCTTTGCCAGAAGCCGGTGTAGTGCGTGAAGGTGAGAAATATTTCATGTTCACCGCTAAGAAGGAAAACGACAATGGAGAAACAGAATGGGCCTTTGAGCCGGTTGAAGTCATTGCAGGAATAAAAGATGATGGCTGGATAGAAGTTAAACTCTTGAAACCACTGGAAAAAGGAACACCGGTTGCCTGGAACAATGCCTACTACTTACTCGCAGAAATGAAAAAAGGAGAAGCAGGACACGAACATTAAAGTAGATAATATGGAACTTATTAAAGAAAAAATTGACAAGCTCCTGATTGACAAACTTGGTGTCAGTCAGGAGGACATAAAACCCGAAGCCAAGTTTACAGATGATTTAGGTGCTGATTCTCTGGATATGGTAGAACTGATCATGGAATTTGAGAGTGAATTTCAAATAAGTATTCCCGATGAAGATACCGAGCAGATTATCACAGTGGATGATGCTATGAAGTACCTTAAATCAAAATTATGATGCTATGAAGGAAATATCATTTTTTTTGGCAGGAGTTACGACTTTTTTTAGCCTTAGACCATGGCACACCTTTTTTCTGTAATGAATTACCACTGGAATTTGGTGGTACAGCCATTGCCGAAACATCAAATACAGCATTAGCCACCGTACCGGCAGTAATCTCATTGTTGTTGATTTATTACGCATGAATACGAAAAACCAAAAAACTACCTAGAACGGATTTATATTAAAATGGCAGCAACCAAAAAAGGAACCATACAGGAAATGAAACTATTGGCGAAGTCAAAAGGTGGGATCTGCTGGTCTAAAGCATACGTCAACTCCAAGACCAACCTTTGGTGGGAATGTATTTATGGCCATCGTTGGCAGGCCACCCCTTTTAGTGTGAAAACGAGAGATAGCTGGTGTCCGGTTTGTGCAAGCAATCAGCCTTTGGGCTTAGATGAAATGCACCGGCTTGCAGCCACCAAAAAAGGAAAATGTTTATCCAACAAGTATGTAAATGTCAAAACCAAATTGTCTTGGAAGTGTAGGGAAGGACACCAGTTTGAAGCTACACCAGATGCAGTGCGAAAAGGAGCCTGGTGCTTTGAATGTAAATAAAGAGTTTAACCAATAAAGAAATTATATGAGTAAAAGTTGTTGTACAGAAGCATTAGGTGACAAGCAGAATAAGACATCCTGGCTTGATAAATACCGTCCGTATTTTCCAGCAGCTTTCAGCTTTATACTGTTGCTCACTGGCATCACCTTAGAACAGGTTAATCCTGAGGTTTTTAAAAAGGAACTGCAATTATTGGTATATGGTATTGCTTATTATGCGGTCGGGAAACCGGTAGTATGGAAAGCATTGAAGAAGCTCTTTACAGCCGACCTGTTCAATGAGTTTTTCCTGATGAGTTTAGCGACCCTTGGTGCATTTGCCATTGGAGAGTATGCCGAAGGCGTAGCCGTCATGTTATTCTATACCGTTGGTGAGCTATTTCAGGAAGCAGCAGTAAACCGGGCAAAGCGCTCCATCGAATCCCTGCTTAAATTACAAGTGGAGGAAGTAACCGTGTTGAAGGACGGAGATACGTTTATTGAACATCCAAAAGATGTAGAAACAGGACAAACCATACAGATCAAGTCCGGTGAAAAGGTTGCTCTGGATGGAGAACTACTCACGCCACATGCTTCCTTCAACACCGCAGCCCTCACCGGTGAATCTGTACCGGATGACAAGAAAATGGGTGATGTAGTATTGGCTGGTATGGTGAACTTAAACACATTAGCAGAAATAAAGGTTACCAGCAAATACGAAGATACCAAGCTTTCTAAAATCCTAAAACTGGTACAAGAAGCCACCGGAAGAAAAGCAAAAACACAACGTTTTATTACCAGCTTTGCTAAAGTATATACCCCTATTGTCGTGTTTCTGGCGGTAGTATTGACGTTCCTCCCTTACTTTTTTGTAGAAAGCTATGTCTTTAGCGACTGGCTGTACCGGGCGCTTGTCTTTTTGGTTATTTCCTGTCCTTGTGCATTGGTGATATCCATCCCACTCGGATATTTTGGAGGTATTGGAGCAGCATCGAGAAATGGTATACTTTTTAAAGGCTCCAATTATCTTGACCAAATAGCCAAAGTGGACACAGTTGTGATGGACAAAACCGGAACCCTCACCAAAGGCATCTTTGAAGTACAACAGGTAGTTTCAGATGAAGTTGATAAAGCAGATTTTGTAAAGATGGTGGCAGCGTTGGAAGCCAACTCCACCCATCCCATAGCACAGGCCATTGTGAAATATGCAGGAGAGGCTTACAAAGAGTTTAAAGACAGTGATATTGAAGAAATACCTGGACATGGCCTGAAAGGAAAAGTGAATAATAATGAAGTATTGGCAGGGAATGGGAAGCTGCTCGACAAATTCAATGTGTCCTTTGACAAGCAGCTCAACATGCTAACCGACACTACCGTATTAGTGGCTGTAAATGGTGAGTTTGCTGGTTATATTACCATTGCTGATACGTTGAAAGAAGATGCTGAAACAGCCATAAAAGCCTTGCACGATGCTAATATCAAAGAGGTCATTATGCTCTCAGGAGATAAGCAGGCAGTAGTAAATAAAATAGCTGGTGAATTGGGTTTGGACAAGGCGTATGGCGGACTGCTGCCCGAAGACAAGGTAAAGGAAGTGGAAAGATTAAAAAAAGAAGGTCGTCTGGTCGCTTTTGTTGGTGATGGGGTTAATGATGCTCCGGTAATTACAATTGCCGATGTAGGTATGGCAATGGGAGGTCTTGGAAGCGATGCAGCTATCGAAACGGCTGATGTTGTGATTCAAACTGACCATCCATCCAAAATAGCTACTGCTATCAAAATAGGCAAAGCCACCAAACGAATTGTATGGCAAAACATAGGTCTGGCTTTTGGCGTGAAGATAATTGTACTGGTATTGGGAGCTGTTGGTATAGCAACAATGTGGGAAGCAGTTTTTGCAGATGTGGGGGTAGCGTTGTTGGCAATATTTAATGCTATTAGAATACAACGAATGATTTTTTAATCTAATAAATGAAGAAAATTTCCTCATTTATTGTTGCAATCAATCCCCTCAAAACCACTTCAGCGCGACACCCAGTACCAGAAAAGAGCAAAGCGTAACAAATTTAGACGAAGAGCTGCAATAGAGCCGGTAATCGGGCATCTAAAACAGATTTTAGGATGGGACAAAACTACCTACATGGGGAGCATTCACCCCAAATCAATGCGTTTTTTAGCTGCCCCAGGATGGAACTTGAAAAAAATGATGACAAAATTGAAAAAGCAACTTCTTGATCGCTGTTTTAGAATCATAAAAACATTTGATCCCGTGGTAAAATACCCTTGGTAAAGAGCGACTCTTTATTTTGAGAACGACATATGGAATGCTGGAGATGATAAAAGGACCGAATTTTGGGAAACTGTTTCAATCCTTGGATATCTTATTGAAAACACAACTTCACTAATGAAAGACGGAGTTCGATAAGTGCCCCTTTTCTCTGACAAAAAGAAGTAAGCTACCTTTCCGTGGCATTTTTATGCAGTTAACTTTCCGGTCAAGTCAAGGAACCAAAATCATTGGGATTATCGCGGACCTGCCCACCGAAAGGTAGAATCGAACCCAGCCACCCCGACACAAAAAAGTCCTGAAACCAACTACTTAGTCGTTCCTTAACAACCTACAATCAGTTCCTCTGAAGCGCAAAAAGAATCGGGTAAAAAGAAGTGTTTTTTTATTTCTTTAGCCAGTTGCCTCATCATTTTTTTGAGATTCCATCCTGTTGCTG
>Ga0316204_10007610_pt1 | contig 15681 bp, 13 predicted proteins | sample 6monrhotite_MG_2_FD_205661 | JGI IMG/M metagenome (GOLD analysis project Ga0316204, IMG submission 205661) | Microbial mat bacterial communities from mineral coupon in-situ incubated in ocean water Damariscotta River, Maine, United States -... | ecosystem: Environmental > Aquatic > Marine >... | reverse complement strand
CTAAAAAGTGATGAGGGCAAGCGGTGACTTAAGTGTATTTCGGTGAAGTGCTCGGCTTAAGCGAAATGCTTGATATTACCTAGGCGTTACTTGAATGTTACGTAAGTGTTACTTACGCCAAATCTAGCAGTAGGCTATCCTCGTTCCCGTATTTTGGCCTGAGATTTGCTTGGCTGATGCTGGGCGCTGAGCCAGAAAAAAATTGGCCTTCGTCACATGCCGTAGCTATCACCGGAATCAACAAACGGAAACGAAAAACCATGCAAAACAGCAAGCTATTCTGCAAGACAAACATCGCCGCCGCAGCGATGATGACGGCAATGTTGGTGGCGGCACAGCCTGCAGCTGCCAGCCCTTCATACGAGCATATGGTTATCGTGGTTGAGGAAAACCACGGCTACGAATAAATCGTCTCCTCCCCATATGCCCCTTACATCAACGAAACGCTGATACAAAAAGGCGTTTTGCTCACCAACGCCTACGGCGAACAATACCCGAGCCAGCCCAACTATTTCTGGCTATTCTCTGGCAGCAACCAAGGCATCACTTATGACTCACCATACTGGTCGCACACCAACCCCAAACATGCTGTCGGACTGATATTCGACACCCTCAATTTATACACCACACTGGAGCAGAAATTCACCTCCAGCAGCCCAGTTCCGGTGGATTTCTTTGGCGACTACGTAGATTCTGGGACAGATAAGCCAATCAGCGCTTACTACGAAGTTAAAAACAAAGTGGTAACAAACAACTACGCCAACCGCCGCGTGCCTTGGCTGGGTTTCAGCAACATAAACAACGGCGACCCAGCGGGCATCGCCCATGATTTCGCCACCGCCTTTTCTCTCGGCAAAAAAGCGAATTACAGCAAACTACCCAAAGCCTCCTTCGTGATTCCAGCGCTGCACCACGACATGCACGACTACGACAGCTTCGGCCACAGCGTGCAAACCCCCGCGGACTCCTCGGCGGCGATACGCGACGGCGACTTATGGTTGGAGCAAAACCTAGGTCGCTACGCGGAATGGGCGAAAACCCATAATAGCCTGCTCATCATCACTTTCGACGAAGACTCCACCGCCGACTGGCCAACACCTATCTCCCAACAAGGAGGCGACATCCACGGTAGCACTACCAACCCCTACGGCTTGACCGCACCGAACTTGAATTACAAGCCCACGAAATGGGCACACCCTCCCCCCAAGGGCAAAACTGGCCCCAACCACATCGCGATGGTTTTCTACGGTGCTGGGCTGGCGAAACACGGCCTGTATTCAGTACCTGGCACAGGAGTGAACAACGTAAATTTGCTGCGCACGATAGAGTCGTTTTTCGGGCTGAGAAAGAGCGGAAAACAAACACCGCTGGCGGTGAAGGCGGGGATGAATGATGAGGGGATTGAGGGGGTGTTTGGGAAGAAACTGGCGCGTTGATGGCATTCGGTTTCGACTGAATAGTTTCAGGTAAAGTTTTCAAACTATTGACGGATGAGAATGATAGATATTCCTTGTTGCAATGAACGTGGAAAACTGAAAATCAAAGGGGCTAGCGTCGGGTATGCTTCTGTCCCTCTACAGAACTATGTGACCTTGGCTCATTGATCCTAGAAAACTGTTGTCCTCTGCTAGCGATTGAAAGTCTGCGTTAATCTGCAAAATTTGTGGATTGAACTATGGTTTTTAGGTTGATTGATATGGTCGAATAAGCCGCGCTGTTTTGTCCGGCTCACTACGCTCTCCCCACTTGTGGGAGAGGCTTAGGGAAAGAAACCGAAAGGCTCGCGTCTTGACAAACAACTTGACCTCTACCAAGCCAGCATCGCAAGCTCGCCACAGCGATATCGGGCTATGGCTACAGCCCCCATAAATACGATGCGTTTGACAAACGTAAAACGCATAACCCTCCCCCTGCCTCCTCACTAAAAAACGCTAACAGAGCTCAATTCACTCATCAGAAACACAGTCAAAATCCTTAACACACCACAGTCAAATCCCACTAAATTTCGACATTTCCCCCCTCAAACAAATTATTCTCTCTTACCCCACCCCTAACGCAGTTAAAATGGTGGCTTCGCCGTTTTTTATCATCAGGTTTGTTAGCACATGAATGAATTGTTTGGAGATATACCCTCAAGTTCCGCCTTAAATACAGTTGATACAGATCAACATTTAGTCATGCTGGCTATGGCTTTTCTTTGGTCGCCGCATACCCGCACCGATGTCTATAACTTAATGCACAAATTAGATTTCAAGCATCGCAACGGCAATCCCTTTATGGGTGAGGAGGTGCGACTATGCGTGGAGCAGTTGCTCGCCAAGAGATTTGTCATTGATGCAAAACCCGGAGAAGGCTATTACCGTTTGGCGGATTCGGTGCGCAGCACCTTGTATGAAGAGTTACTCAGCTCGAATGAATTGCCGATTTTACGCCGCGCCTTATACGAAACATTAAGCTTTAATCCGCAGCACACGCTGTACGCTTGGCCTCTCGTTAATCGTGACTCCACTATTGCCATCGTGAGACTGGCGCTGCTTTCGCATGCAGGCAAATTTGAAATTGAGCGCATGAGCGAGTTGATCGGTCGCTCTATGGATTGGCGCGGCATTTTGCAAGCAGCGGTATTGCAAAGTTTTAGTGCTGCCGCATTTGAGCGCATCAACCCTGAGTTGCGCTTTGAATTTGCGCATTTAGCCCTTCAAGAATTCTGCGCCAACTGGGATGCAGATCTTGTGCCGCTCATTGATTGGACGCTTGATCAAGCGGATAGCGACCTTTCCAGCTTGCCTGTTTACCTGCGGCTTTCCATCGCTGAACTAATGCTGCATAAAGGCGAACGCGAATCCGCACTTGCCGTGCTCGAAGATTTGCAAGACAACACCGCGAATGCTTTGCGCGCTTATGCTTTAGCTCAAGAGTGCAAATGGGCAGAAGCTCAAGTGTTATTTGAATTGGCGCTTAAACAACGTCAAACAAAGACCAAGGCTAAAAAACATGTATTCCCTATTAATCTTGCATGGATATATCCGCTTATTCTGTTAGCTCAGCAGACGCCCAAGCATCTTGAATTAGCGCGTAAATTTTGCCTTAACGAATCGGGTCGGCGCGATCCAGACACCAGTTGCGGATGGGGACAATGGGTGCATGCAATTGACATTCGACGCGGCGATAACGAACCTGATCCAGCCTTGTATCGAGCTGCGGAATATTATGCCCAACATGTCAGCCTAGATCATCTGTGGCGCTTGCTCTTGGCCTCTTGGTTGGGCATGGGTGCGATGCGTGATAGCACTGGCAGCTACCGCATCGCCCTCACTAAAATGGCAGAAAACCAAACCGAGAGCCTCACGCATAACGGGCTGCATTGGCTTGCATTTCTTGCCGAAGCGGCTAGCAGCATTATCAACGGTAAAGAAGCGCCTGAGGGATTTTTTGTAGCGGGTAAAAGTGAACATTGGCGCGATCTGCTTTCTGCTTTGGAATCGTTAGGTGACGAAACGATTGATGCAGATAGCGGAGAAATGAGCCGCTTTGTTTGGATGCTAGACATTAGCCCAGATGGCGCTTTGAAAGACATTTTGCCTCACGAACAAAGACTAGGCGTGCGTGGTTGGAGCAGAGCCAAGCCAGTTTCCCTGTCCAAGATTTCTGGCAACCCTAACCTTTCCACCATTGATGCGAAAGTCGCCAATTGTATTCGCACAGAAAAAACTGGGCGGCGCGGTGCAAGACTAGATTTGAGCAATGCCATTCTGGCGCTAGTTGGTCATCCACACCTTGCGGTGAGTAATGCGCCTGAACAGTTTGTCGAGCTGAACGAAGCTACTCCAGAAATCGAAGTCATTCACCAAGATGACCAAGTCACGCTCAAGGTCACGCCTCCCTTACGCGAAGGTGCACCAAATAATCGCCATTATTACGATGCGGATGAAAAACGCGAAGCGGAAGCCTTGCATCTCATCACCTTGGTACAAGACTCAATTCAACGTGTACGCCTGTTCCGCTTTTCGCCCTCTCAGCGCCGTGCCGCACAATTATTGGCCGACAACGTCAGTATTCCAGCCAGCGCACAGGAGGAATTGAATACAGCAATGCAGGCGCTTACCAGTCACTTTCAATTACAAGCCGACCATCTTCAGGCCGCGCGTGAAGTGCCAACTGAGTCGCAATTACGCGCCGAGCTATCACCTTTAAATGATGGCTTGCTATTGCGCTTAGTCGCCACACCTTTAGGTGTAGAAGGGCCGCGTCTCATTCCAAGCAGCGGACGTACCCGCTTAATGGCTTTGGTCAGCGGCGAAAGCATAGGCACAACACGTGAACTCAATACTGAGCGTGATAACTTAGAAGCCGTATTAGATGCTCTGCCCTTCCTAGAAAACTGCAAAGGCAATGTAAAACAGTGCGAATGGGAAGTGCCGGAAATTGATGATGCTTTATCTTTGGTCGAAGTCTTACCCACCCTGCCCGGCGTTTCCGCATTGGATTGGCCTAAAGGCAAGGCGGTTAAAGTCGTTCCCGTCGATGTAGAACAGCTATCTATGCGCGTAAAAAGTGAACGTGACTGGTTCAAGCTAGAGGGCGAGGCAAAAATAGATGAAGGCATGGTGTTCACTTTCGAAGCACTGATGGCGGCATCTAAAAAGAACAGTCGCTTCATCGCCATGGGCAATGGCATGTATGCAGCGCTCACGCGTAAATTAAAAGAACGCCTATCCGATTTGGCGGCAGTAACCGAAAGTAGCAAGCAAGGAGAACGCATTCCGCGTCTCGCGGCAGCATGGTTGGATGACACGCTAGACGGGATTTCCACTAGCGCGGACATTGAGTTTCACACTGCGATTGAGAAACTACGCCTTATCCAAGATCAAGCGATTCCCCTGCCGACTACGCTACAGGCCGAATTACGCCCTTATCAAGAAGATGGCTACGTATGGGCCTCTCGCCTCGCCCAATCGGGATTTGGGGCCTGCCTCGCCGATGACATGGGTCTGGGAAAAACACTGCAATCGCTGGCAATATTGCTGGCACGTGCCGAAAATGGCCCTGCACTCGTTATCGCACCCACCTCAGTGTGCGGCAACTGGATCGCGGAAGCAGAACGTTTTGCACCTAGCTTAAATCTACATCTATTCAGTGAAGTGGATAGAGATACCGTCATCGACGAAGTCGGTGCTTTCGATGTGATTGTGGTGTCTTACACCTTGGTACAACAAGCTGGCGAACAGTTCGCCGCCAAGCATTGGCACACTCTTATTGCAGATGAAGCACAGGCGATCAAAAACGCCACGACTAAACGTAGCCAAGCAGTTTTCGAATTAGATGCCGATTTCCGTCTGGCCCTATCTGGTACACCAGTAGAAAACCGTCTGACCGAATTATGGTCTGTGATGCGTTTCGTTAATCCCGGTTTACTGGGCAGCATCGGACGCTTTAACGAACGCTTTGCGATTCCCATTGAGCGCGACAAAGATCGCGATGCGCAACACACGCTGCGCCGTTTGATTTCGCCGTTCTTACTGCGCCGCACCAAGTCTCAAGTGCTTCAAGAGCTACCTCCACGCACCGAGTTGCTTATCAAAATCGCACCTAGCAAAGAAGAAGCGGCACACTACGAAGCGATACGTCGTCAGGCTATTACTGAGGCCGACAAGGCTGTCACCACCAATCAGCCTGGACAAGCACGCATGAACATCCTCGCGCAGCTCACACGCTTGCGCCGTGCCGCTTGTGACCCGCGCATTGTTACGCCATCTTTCCCAGCAGTGGGCAGCAAAGTGCAAACCTTTACCAATCTAGCCCTAGAGTTGGTTGCCAACGGTCACAAGGCACTGGTCTTTAGTCAGTTCGTAGACTTCCTGACGCTACTACGTGAGGCATTGGACTCTGTAGACATTGAGTATCAATACCTAGACGGTTCAACACCCGCTGCGGAACGTACCAAACGTGTAGCTGCATTTCAGGCGGGCAAATGCGATTTGTTCCTCATCAGTCTGAAAGCAGGTGGATTTGGACTAAACCTGACCGCAGCCGATTACGTGGTGATCACCGATCCTTGGTGGAACCCTGCCGCCGAAGACCAAGCAATGGGACGTGCACACCGCATGGGACAACTGCGCCCCGTAACGGTGTATCGCTTAGTCTCGCAAGGTTCGGTAGAAGAGCATATTGTCGGGCTACACAATGACAAACGTGCACTTGCGGAAAGCATTCTTGGCGAGGGTGGTGATGCTGTTAATATTCCATCCACCACTGAGTTGATCTCACTAATTAGGGGCGATTAAGGCATACAAACTCAAGGTAACGCTGATTAATTCGTCATTGATGAAACCACTAGACAACCCACTAGGGTAACAAGCTGCCAAATGGCTGCTTATCCCGCGAAGGCGTACTACTGTCCGGGATAAATTCACGAACAGTTTTTTCGCGTAAATGGCGAGACTACGTCATTCCCGCGCAGGCGAGAATCCAGTCATTTAAGCATCCTCGCGTAGCGAGACAAGACATACTGTCTGCTACGCAGAGCCTATATAACTTCTGGATCCCTGCCTACGCGAGGATGACGGGCGCCTTCGCGGGGATGACGAGGGTGTTGAATGCGCATTCTTCTAAATTTCGGCGGAGGGCCTCATTTGCACAGCAACACGTTCAAGCGATCATAAAACCATCCCGGACAGCAGTGCGCCCCTAATCATGAGCTGTTAAATCACCCATAGATTTAAAAATCTGCGGCAAGCTGCGAAATAGCTTCTCGCAGAGATATTGTCGTAGACAACGGTAAATCTATGGATTGAACTGCGGCTTTTAGCTTAAAGCCACAGCGCAGAAACCCATAAAACACAGTATCCACCGCTTATCTGCCTCACAGCATAAGTGCTTGCCACTTCGGCACTTAGATGCTGATGTTTTTGCTTTTCTCTGTGTCTCGGTGTCTCTGTGGTAAAGTTTTTAAGAAATATTTCTGCTAGATAAGCGGTTTCTCTATTCAATACTTGCAGCAGCGAAGGTATAATGCTAGACATAGCCAAATCCCCTAGGAAAAATCTTGCCTCTCTCGACTCGCGTACAAGCCATCAAGCCATCCCCAACTCTTGCCGTCACCGCCCGCGCGGCTAAACTAAAAGCCGAAGGAAAAGACATTATTGGGCTAGGAACAGGCGAACCGGATTTTGATACGCCACAACACATCAAAGATGCGGCGATTGAGGCGATTAATAAAGGCTTTACCAAATACACGCCCGTAGGCGGCACGCCATCACTCAAGCAAGCCATTATTGCTAAATTCAAGCGTGACAATGGACTTGATTACAACGCAAAACAAATTCTGGTTTCTTGCGGCGGCAAACAAAGCTTTTTCAATCTAGCTCTAGCGGTTATCAACCCCGGCGATGAAGTCATCATCACTGCGCCGTATTGGGTGTCTTACCCCGACATGGTTCTGATCGCAGAAGGTAAGCCCGTAGTTGTGCAAGCAGATATTTCACAAGGCTTTAAGCTAACGCCAGCACAACTTAAAGCCGCTATTACACCCAAAACAAGAATGGTGGTCATCAACAGCCCGAGCAATCCATCAGGCGCGGTGTATTCACTAGAAGATTTTAAAGCGCTAGGCGAGGTATTGCGCAAGCATCCCAACATCCTCATTGCGACTGACGATATGTACGAACATATTGCACTGACTGATGCTAAATTTTGCAACATTCTTAACGCCTGCCCCGATCTCTATGATCGCACAATGGTTCTTAACGGCGTGTCTAAAGCGTATTCGATGACAGGTTGGCGCATAGGCTATGCAGCAGGAGCACAGAACATCATCACCGCGATGGAGAACGTTCAATCGCAAAGCACTTCCAACCCTACTTCAATTTCGCAAGTAGCAGCGCAAGCTGCGTTAAATGGCAATCAAGCTTGCATCACACCAATGCTCAACGCCTTCCGCGAGCGTCATGTATTTCTGGTGAATGAGTTAAACAAGATTCCTGGAATTAAGTGTCTTATGGCGGGTGGCGCGTTCTATGCCTTCCCTGATGCACGAGAAGCCATCGCAAATCTAGTCAAAAAAGGCAGCCTCAAGGAAGCGACAGACATCGCTTTTTCTGAATACCTACTAGTCGAAGCGGGGGTTGCTGTCGTGCCGGGGTCTGCCTTCGGTAGCGAAGGCTATGTCCGGATGTCTTTTGCAACCTCTATGGACAACCTTGTCAAAGCGGTAGCGCGCATCTCGAAAGCGTTGAGTTAAGCCTAAGTTACAAATAAGCACGTATCAACTCAAGTGAACAAACTACGCGAGTTTTTAATTTCCTCTGTGCCTATGTGGCAAGAAATTCAAGCCTCCCTAAGATTCTAAACCCAAGGCTGGCTCAGTCAATGTGCCGGACAATAGCAACTTCGAAGATCCAGCACGAGCCTTCAACTCTACCGAGAACCTTCCCGCTAGTTGTTCATTTTCACGAACATTGAACGCGCCTCGCGCATGTAAAATTCCTGAAAATATTTTCAAATTATGGAAACTCTGTACGTTTTCATTCGCTTGAAAATCACCTGCCAATTCATCAAAGCGTGTGCTTCCAGAGGCTACGCCCTGCTTAATCCTTTGTCGCACAATCTCGACCATATCCAGCCCCTCAACTGAGCCTTTCTGAACCAAGAATGAGCCATTCATTTTCGGGCTAGCAGCAAGCTTATCTAGACGATGACTTGAAGATAAATAATTGAAACTACCCGCCAATACTCCTGATACCCCATACTTCGGAAACATTTTATTCAATTCGATACTTGTTGCCTCGACATGCCCTAACAGTGTCCAATCCTGCCGCCATTTCAGCCTAGCATTGCCATGCAAAAATCCCCCATAAGCCTGACCTTTCAGCTCAACAAAGTTAATCTCTCCATCAACAAATTCACCTTTCGCACTGAGGTCATCAAACTGAACATTAGGAAAAGCAGGCAAGCTGGTTTTACTCGCATTTAATACCATTATCCAACGCCCTCTTTGCTGCTGAAGATCGATATCAAACTTTGCATCGGCACTTTTGAGTATTAACTGACTCACATGACCTTTATCATTGAGAAGGACTTCACCATTGAATGCAGGAAGTGACATTTTCTCACTCACCACTTTTGCATTAGACATTGTCACGTGTTGCACAGGATAATTTGCACTTGTACCCAGCAATTGCAAGCTAGCTATTTCCTTGGCGAAAGAATCCCCTTCCAATACAACATCACGTAACTTAACTTCACGTATGCGCTTAGATTCAGAAAAAAAAGTGCTAAGACTAAAAGTTGCCGCAACATTAGCCACTTTCAACTCTTGACTATCGCCTATGCTGACATTCCCCAATTGCAGCTTAGGCCTAGGAAACAATTCAACATGCAAACTATCCACATGTACGGTTTGCTTAAATTGTGCGGAAAGATTTTTTTCTATTCCAGGAATGAAAGCATCCAAGGGCATCACATATGGCAGCAAGGCAATTGTCAATAAAATCAGCAGCAGAAAAGCTGAGACTATTTTCCCGACGGGAACAGGTTTGCGCCTTGACTTTGTACGCGGCACAAAGACATGCTCAGCAGATTCAACGGGAGCTTGCTCAGGCTGCTTAGCTTTTAGATTAGCCTGCGCCTTGGCGCGCTGCTCTGCTGCGGCCCATTTTTTTTCTTGTTCGTCGGCGAGTCTTTGTGATTCTTGTATACTTTGCTGCTTCGCGGCCTCTGACGCGGCATCGCTCTTGAGCTGTTCGACACGTTTAAGTTGACTTGAATTATCTTGTTTATCCTGAGCGTAACTAGCCTTCTTCTCCGCCTTCACTGCATCCAATTTGGCCAACACTCGCGCAGACTCCTGCTCCGCTTTCACTCGTGCTGCCTCAGCTTCTTCCCGCGCCAACTTGTCACGAACCGCCTCTTGTTCCACCCTTAAACGTTCTGCGTCGGCTTGCTCCTTCGCACGCTCTTCCGCAAGAAGCTTTGCATCTAGCACTGCTTGCGCTTGCGCCTGCGCCAATACCTGCTCTGCTTTAAGCCTAGCAGCAGCTTCTGCCTGCGCATGAGCCTCTTCACTTTGCTGCCTAGCATGCTCTTCTGCCAAGGCCTTTGCTTCCGCATCAGCCTTTGCAACTTCAAGCTCAGCTCGAATGCGCTCGGCCTCCTCTTCAGCTCTCGCCCGCGCCGCGTCGGATTCCGCCTTAACCTTCGCAGCAGCATCTAATTCCGCTTTAACTCGTGCAGCTTCCTGTTCCTCTCTTAAGCGCACTGCCTCCGTTTCCTGCCTAGCTTTTTTTTCAGCTTGAGCTTTAATAAGGGCCGCCTCTTCTATCTGCTGCTGAGCTAAAGCTTCCGCTTCCACACGGGCTTTTTCAGCCGCTTCTAATTCCAATTTAACTTGAGCTACAACTTGCTCAGCGCGCTCACGCGCCTTAGCTTCTTGTTTAGATTTTTCCTCTGCCTGTGCTTTCAGCAAAGCTTCATGCTTATCGCGCAACTCCCCTTCTGCTTTATTCCGAGCGGCAAGCTCTGCGGCCAACTTCGCATCCGCTTGAGCTTTTTCTTCAGTCTTGGCGCGTGCTTTTGTTTTGGCTACCTCAACTGCGGCTTCAAGTTCGGCACGAGCTATAGCCGCATTCGCTTGTTTCTGCGTCGCCTCTGCATCAGACTTTTGCTTATCTACACCCACAAAAGATCCCGTAGCTAAAGCGGTGAAATCCAATTCTTCCACCATCTGCTTTATTTTTTTTGGCCTTGCGATATGCGGCTCTGCAAAAGTTTTGTCTTTATCTCGGATGTAGCCCCCTGCCTGCAACTGAGTAAGCACCTCAAGCAAGACAGCGCGCAAACTAGGAGCCGCGCGTTTTGAAACTTCTTCAAAAGTCGCTTTATCATCAATCAAAAGCATCACCCGCTTCAGATCTCCAAACAAAGCGCCATCTTTTTCAGCTAGCTCTGAGCTACCTTTATTCGTTTTAACAAAAACGATTTTTTTATCAATGCTCATTCAAATATCACTCAATACATAAAAATCACTATTCATTCGCACAATAATACGCCAAAAACTCACTTAATAAACTCATCAATCTGTCCCTAGCTGCCTGCCAGCCATAACTAATTTCAATATCTTATCCAAACATCAAGTTACTGCTACAGCTTACCTAGAGAACAGCTGACATTTATAATGTTACTCATTTCAGTTAGAATAATGCACTTAACTCATTACGGCTTAGACTTATTGTGGCATTGATTGTACAAAAATACGGCGGCACATCCGTCGGCACTCCAGAGCGCATCAAAAATGTCGCTAAACGCGTAGCAAAATACAAAACTCAGGGACATCAAGTTGTCGTGGTTGTTTCGGCCATGAGCGGTGAGACCAATCGTCTGATCGCCTTAGCTAAAGAAATTCAGGAACAACCCGATCCGCGTGAACTGGATGCGGTAATCTCCACCGGTGAGCAAGTCACCATTGGCCTACTTTCAATGGCGCTAATGGCGCAAGGTCTAAAAGCCAAAAGCTACACAGGTGCTCAAGTCAAAATACTGACCAGCAATGCTTTCGGCAAAGCCCGAATTGTGAGCATTGACGAAGAAAAACTTCATGCTGACCTAGATAATGACTACGTCCTCGTAGTGGCTGGCTTTCAGGGCATGGACGAAGCGGGCAACCTCACCACCTTAGGCCGAGGTGGCTCAGACACCACTGGCGTCGCCATAGCCGCCGCCTTACGCGCAGACGAATGCCAAATTTACACAGATGTAGATGGTGTCTACACCACCGACCCACGCCTTGTACCAGAAGCACGTCGTTTAAAAAACATCACTTTTGAAGAGATGCTGGAAATGGCGAGCTTAGGGTCAAAAATTTTACAAATCCGCTCAGTTGAGTTCGCGGGTAAATACAAAGTCAAATTGCGAGTGCTGTCCAGCTTCACCGAAGAAGGCGAAGGCACCCTGATTACTTTTGAGGAAGGCAATAAAATGGAACAAGCAATCATTTCTGGCATCGCATTTAATCGTGACGAAGCAAAAATCACCGTGCGTGGCGTACCGGACAAGCCAGGTATCGCATATCAAATACTGGGGCCAGTGAGTGATGCCAATATCGACGTTGACATGATTATTCAAAACGTCGGCGTAGATGGCACAACAGACTTTTCATTCACTGTTCATCGCAATGAATTCAAAAATGCAATGGACATATTGAAGAATATCGTCCTGCCGCATATTGGCGCACGTGAAGTCATCGGTGACGACAAGACCACTAAAGTCTCCGTAGTCGGGGTTGGCATGCGTTCACACGTGGGCATTGCCAGCAAGATGTTCCGCATTTTGGCCGAAGAAGGCATTAACATCCAAATGATTTCCACTTCAGAAATCAAGATTTCCGTCGTCATTGACGAGAAGTATTTAGAACTAGCGGTACGTGTATTACATAAAACTTTTGATTTAGACTTAGAAAGCGAATAAATAGTTTGACTGACAGGCCCGCAATCAGTATTATTCGCGGCCTTCGGAGAGGTGGCCGAGTGGTCGAAGGCACGCCCCTGCTAAGGGCGCATCCGGGCAAAACCTGGATCGAGGGTTCGAATCCCTCCTTCTCCGCCAGAGGTAGTATTAAGTAGTAAAGTAGCAAAAACGCGCCCGTAGCTCAGCTGGATAGAGTACTTGGCTACGAACCAAGGGGTCAGGAGTTCGAATCTCTTCGGGCGCACCAATTCAAAAAGGCTTATTTCTCAAGGGAAGTAAGCCTTTTTCATTTTCAGCCGAAGAGATAAATCTAGGCACTATTATTTTGCTTCAGGCAATCAATGGCAGAAACCGCCATACTTCCTATAGTCATTTATAGGAGAGCGATCATGTCAGTGAATGTATCTTTGCCGCCTGAATTAGAAGCACGGGTACGTCAGCGCGTTGAGTCTGGGATGTATGGCTCAGCAAGCGAGGTGATTCAAGAGGCGTTGAGATTATTCGAAGCCTATGAACAAGTAAAGACGGCGAAGCTTGATAACTTACATCAGGATATTGCCGAGGGTTTGAGTGACGCAAAAAATGGGCGAACTAAAGAAATTGATTTTGCAAACCTGAAACAACAAGGTCGTCAGATATTAAAATCTCGCAAAATTGCAGCCTGATACCTCGTATTCGCTTTACCAATTCAACTGCAACCGACCTGCTGGAACTATGATTAACCATAGCAGAAGAAAATATCGTTGCCGCAGATGAGTTGCTAGATTTGATTCATGCAACGGTTTCAGTATTGAGTGAGCAGCCCGAAATGGGCAGAGCACGTCCAGAATTGGCCGATGAGCTGCGCAGCTTATCTACGCGGACTCCATATATGATTTTCTATTTACCGGACACAGATGGCTTGCTGGTAGTTCGGATGTTGCACCACGCACACGATATTGACGCAGAGTATTTTCTTAAAAAATTGCTAGCTCTATAGTCCAGCGCCCAAATTCATCTCTTAGAATGTGCCAATAAATCAAATTGTTAGGCAGGAATACGTAACCATTTCTTCTTTTCCTGTAGTAAATATCTAGCATTTCCGAAGTGTTTTCAGCTAAAACACTGAGCCACGACTCCATCCTCACGATCCTCGACTTCAGAATCGACATAGAAGCCACATCTACTCCTTACTTAAAGCATTTATATCATTTTGATAATCCAATGCATTTATCCGCTTACAAGTTAAACATTATCAAAACCTCGACCACAAATGCCACGACAAATCCATACACCCAATTGACAATATCCTTAAAACCATCACGAAATCCATATTGACGATTTTCAGGGCCTCTGTGTATTAGCACCAGACCAGCTACTAAAATAAATATTCCGATTGCCAGTACTAGCAACATTAATAATAGGTAACTCATAAAGTATTCCCAAGCTTTGATTCAGCCACATGGCTTGGATGTTTCTGCACTTTGCGTGCCACGCCATCTAATATTGAGTTTTCAGCACGCTCTACGGTCTTAATATCCGCAAAGCAATTTCATTCCTCTGCTTTTCGATCAAGTATTTACAGACGCACTCAGAACAGACGTTCTAAAGTTCGCATCAGATTGTTTATTTCGCATAACAAGCCCTACCCTTACACCCATGTGCGACAAGATTTTCTACTTTGTCGCATTCACTCCATTAAACTTCATTCAAATCCCCACAAATACTAGGAATTTACGCTGGCGCGTTTTTTGCGAGCGTATTGCTCATCAATCAACACGAGGAGTTATCCTGAAATGAATACAGCATTCGAAAATATCTTTAGCGGCCTATCTGATGGCAGCGTTGTTCCCTATCTTGGTCCTAGCACATTAAATGGCGTGGTTAATTCTGCCAGCGGAAACGCAATTCCAGCTGACAGCGAAAGTTTAATTTTGGCGATGAACAACGGTCAGCCAATGGCTCCAAAGCTGATGTATGAATTTCCACGAGCAGCAATGAATGTTGAGCTAAAACGTGGTCGCTCGGCGGTTAATAAATTCCTCGATGCTACCTATCGTGATACTCAGTGGAGTACATCTGCACTTCACGAGTGGTTAGGAGCACAAAAGCTGCCATATATCATTGATGTCAACCGCGATACACAGCTACAGAAACAATATGCGTCCACCCCTCACACACTGATTGTTGGTATTGCGCGTATCGCCGGTAAAGATTTTCGCTTCCGTCTATTTAACTTCAACGGTACGAGCTACACACCAATCGAACCGGAGGCCGTGGATAACACGCTACCGGTTCTATTCAAGCCACTTGGCACACCACTTCCAGAATCTAACTACATCGCATCTGACGCTGATTTTGTGGACTATATAACCGAACTGATGGGAGGGTTTGGAATTCCATCCTTCATTAAGCGATCTCGCCAAAACAAACGCTATCTTTTGCTGGGCATGAGGTTGAATCGAGATACTGATCGCATGGTTTTTTCAGATATTATTTTTGGTGCGGACAAGCCAGCAGGCTGGGCACTTATTCCGCATCCAACGGATAAAGAAAAACGTTATCTGGAGCGCCTCAATATTGAGATCATCAATGCCGATGTAGCAGACTTCCTCACTTTTTCTCAAAACTGGAATGGCAGCCTTACCGCAGCATGACGCAGGCGCATTGGGATGCAGAGCATCATAGCTTAGGGGTAAATGAACTAGACGAAGCACATCGCGATTTCATCGAACAAGTGGCGGCGCTCATTGCCGCCAGCAATACTGAGTTCCCCGAGCTGTTCCAAGCCTTGGTCACTCATACCCGTGAACATTTCATTGCTGAAAGCAAGCTAATGCGCGAAGCTAAATATCAAGGATTAGGCGTACATGAAGCAGAACACCACCGTGTGCTGGGTGAATTACAGCAGCTCAACCGCAGCCTCAAGCGAGGCCGTCTGCCTTTGGTACGAGCTTACGTAAAAGAGGGATTGCCAGAGTGGTTTGATACCCATCTGGCAATGATGGATGGCGCACTAGTGGCGTTCTTGAAAAAACAGCAGCTTTCGAGCCATTGCCCAGCTGAAACGGTTTTAACCCTGCAAAACTATCGATCCACAGATTACGCAGATTAACGCAGATTTCAAAAACATGGGTTTTAATCTGTGTGAAGCCGCATAATCTGTGGATGAAGCTTTTAGTCACTTATCGGTTAAGTCATGACATTTTTTGACAGGATATGTGAGTTTGAATATCAAGAACA
>Ga0316204_10007609_pt1 | contig 15685 bp, 14 predicted proteins | sample 6monrhotite_MG_2_FD_205661 | JGI IMG/M metagenome (GOLD analysis project Ga0316204, IMG submission 205661) | Microbial mat bacterial communities from mineral coupon in-situ incubated in ocean water Damariscotta River, Maine, United States -... | ecosystem: Environmental > Aquatic > Marine >... | reverse complement strand
TAACATTATAACCATCAATCACTTCTTTTTTCAGGAACGTTCCTTCTTGCATGCCTTTCATTGATTTCATTCCGCAAGGATTGTGTGCCATGCCTTGCATAGATGCCATCTTATGATCATCGTGCATGTGCTGATGATCACCTTCTGCGATCACATTTTGGCTTATTCCAAAACCCATTAGCCCCGTCATTATCATTATTGTTTTTTTCATGTTTACGCTCCTTTTAAAAAAATTAATCATCATGTTCAGAATGTCTGTTGCCGTAACCTTCTTGGTATGGTTCCGAATCACCCATATACCCCCAACCTTCATTATCATACATACTTAAACATCCACTTATTCCCAATGCCGCAACAAGCAGCAATAGTGTCAAAAGTTTTTTCATCGTTTCTCTCCTTGTGCATTCAGTACACAAATGCACTATCAATCACCTCACTCGTAATGTTTAAAGACGTTTGTCTGTCCATTTTTCGTAAAAGATAACACATCATAACCACGCGGCTTTTGACCTACCGCTTGCATACCAGGTGATTTCATCGGCATACCAGGTGCCGTTAAGCCTGCAACATTTGGGCGCTCTTTTAATAGCCGTTCCACATCTACAGCTGGTACATGACCTTCAATGATATAACCACCAATGAGAGCGGTATGACAAGAAGCTAATTTATCAGGCACGCCATACTCAGACTTAACAGTCGCCATATCCTCACGTTTATTTTCAACCACCTTAAAGCCAGCATGACGTAAATGTTCTGCCCAGCCTGTGCAGCATTCACATGTGGGTGATTTATACATAATGACTTCATTCTGTGACTGAAGCACTTTCTTCGTCGCTACTTCTGTGTTCTCCACGGTACCTGCTGGTGAATCACAAGCAGCAAGTAGCAGTAACAAACCCGCCAGTATCGTTATTTTTTGTTGTTTCATTACCTTCCCCTTATTTTCAAGGCATTAGTCTTAACCAAGCCTACCGTTATGTTCTTTATTACTTGCTCATGCATATACATCATGCCAAACAAAACACTGCTATTTATCAAATCCATCAAGTTCAATTTCTGACTGCGTGCGAATACGGTAGAATTTTTTCACTGGCAAAATCGTGACAATACCATCATCAGGTTGACCTACATGAGCCGCTTTCATGATACAACGAGCTATTTCTTCAGCCCTTGATTCGGCTGTAAATATCTCCAAGCGAACATGAACTGTCATATGGTCTCTGCTATAAAAATCCTCGTATTCCCCATAACCTTTAACCTGACTGACACTAATTCCCTTAATACCAAGTTCCCCTAAGCAGGATTCTACCTGATCCAACGCATCGGTACGGACAATGGCAATAACAGCATTTGTTTCCATATGAACTCTCCTTTTTTATGTTTGCAGATTCGCAGAAGCACGAGTAGCGCGTTTTTCTTTAAGTTGCAAAATCATGCCATAAAACACTGGCACCACGACCAAACACACAATGAGCGTGGTCAGCATGCCTCCAACCATGGGTGCTGCAATGCGTTGCATCACACTTGATCCCGTGCCCGAACTCCACATGATTGGCAATAGTCCCGCAATAATAGCTGCTGCGGTCATCGCAATGGCGCGAACACGTTGAGAGGTTCCATTCAAAACAGCTTCAAACATTTCAGCTGAGGTAAGCGGGCGTTTCAACTCGGCACGTTTACGTTCCACTTCGTGAGCAATAAACGTCAGTACTAACACGCCGATCTCTGCTGCCACACCTGCCAGTGCAATAAAGCCCACGTCCACCGCTACGCTCAGGTTATAGCCCATCAAATATATCAACCAAACACCACCAGCCAGCGCAAACGGAACCGATGCCATCACCACCATCGGCTCGATCAGCGTTTTAAAATTAAAATACAACAGTAGAAAAATCAGTATCAACACCAAAGGTGCGGCCAGCTGCATACGCTCATTGGCTTGCTGCATGTATTCATATTGCCCTGACCAGAGCACCTCGTACCCTGGTGGAATCTTCACTTGTGCAGCAACAGCCTGCTTTGCCTTATCAACATAACCACCAATATCCGAAGTCTTAATATCCACATAAATCCAAGTGTCAGACAGAGAGTTTTCACTCTTGATCGAAGGTGGTCCACGGCGGATAATCAAATCAGCAACCTGAGCAATCGGAATCTGCACGCCTGTTGGTGTCGGAATCAACATCCGTTTAAGCTCTTCTGGACTGCTGCGAAGGCTGCGCGCATAACGCAGGTTGACAGGGTAGCGTTCTAGACCTTCCACCGTTTCAGTAACATTCATACCACCAACAGCTGACTGAATAACATCCTGTACATCACCCACAGTCAAACCATAGCGCGCTGCTTCCTTGCGATTAATGTCAAAATCCAAGTAGTAGCCGCCCATAGCCCTGTCACCCATCGCCGACTTGGTATCAGGTAGCATCTTTAGCACACCTTCAATGTCCTTGCCAATGCGTTGTAACTCAGAAAGGTCTGGACCTATAATTTTGATTCCAACTGGCGTTTTTATGCCAGTGGAGAGCATGTCAATACGCGTTTTAATTGGAAAGCCCCATGAATTCGCTACGGCGGGGAACTGGATAGCTTTATCCATTTCAAGTTTAAGTTGCGCTGTGGTTTTGGATGGGTCAGGCCACTGATCCCGTGGTTTAACACGGATAGTAATTTCCGTCATAGCCAGAGAGGCAGGGTCAGTGGATGTTTCTGCCCGACCATTCTTACCAAAGACGGATTGCACTTCTGGAAAGGTCATTAAAATCTTGTCCATCTGCTGCATCATTTCTTTCGACTTGGTGATGGAGATGCCTGGAATGGCTGTGGGCATATAAAGAATATCACCCTCATCCAGTGGCGGCATAAACTCACTGCCCAACTTACTTAGCGGATAAACTACACTCAGCAATACTGCCATGGCGATGCCAAGGGTTGCCCACTTATATTTCAGGGCAGTAGAAAGTGCGGGGCCGTGAATGAATTTAAGAAAGCGGTTCACTGGATTCTTTTCCTCTGGTATAATTTTTCCTCGGATAAAATAACCCATTAATAGTGGCACCAGCGTTACAGCAAGTATGGCAGCTGCCGCCATAATGTAAGTCGCAGTAAAGGCCAGAGGTTTGAATAATCGCCCAGACTGCTCTTCTAACGTGAATATTACCAAGTAAGATGACGTGATAATAAGCAATGAGAAAAATAGTGCTGGTGCCACCTCTCTCGATGCGTCACTGATCGCCGCCCATCGCTCAGAAAGCGTCAACTCGCCCCCTTTTTTCGTCTCACTATGTTCAAGGTGTTTATGTGCATTTTCAATCAGCACAATAGCACCATCCACCATGGCTCCCAGCGTGATCGCAATGCCACCTAGGCTCATAATATTGGCCGATAAACCCTGCCACTGCATCAGAATGAAGGCCATCAACATGCCCATGGGTAGCGTGATAATAGCAACAAGGGCAGAGCGTGCGTGCAACAAGAAGATCATACAAACCAAAGCAATAACAATAAATTCCTCAAGCAGTTTTTCTTTGAGATTATCTACCGATCGCTCAATCAATGCACCACGGTCATACACGGGTACAATTTCCACGCCCTCTGGCATAATTTTTTGCAATTCTGAAATCTTTTCACGTATCGCTTCAATAGTAGTCAAGGCATTTTCACCGAAACGCATCACCACAATACCGCCAGCTGTTTCGCCTTCACCGTTATAGTCTACTGCGCCGCGTCTGAGCTCTGGCCCTAGGTGTACATGCGCCACATCCATAAGTCGAATAGGCGTACCATTTTTATCTACACCAACTGGAATCTGATTCAAATCATCCACCGACTTGATATAGCCTAGCCCACGCACTAAGAACTCGGTCTCAGCCATCTCGACCAAGCGTCCACCAACGTCATTGTTTGAACGCATAATGGCATGTTTCACTTTAGATAGTGGTATATTGTAACCCAGCAAAATATTAGGATCCACTTCCACCTGATACTGTTTGACGAACCCTCCCACAGAGGCAACTTCCGATACATTTTTGACCGTTTCCAAACGATAGCGCAGCACCCAGTCTTGTAAGCTGCGAAGCTCGGATAAATCATGTTTTCCAGTTTTGTCCACTAGTACATATTCGTATATCCAACCTACGCCCGTGGCATCAGGTCCCAATACAGGCTGAACACCATCGGGTAAATTTCTTGCTGCAGAATTAGCGTATTCAAGCACACGTGAGCGCGCCCAGTACATATCCGTACCTTCTTCAAAAATAATATAAATAAAAGAATAATTAAAAAAAGAATAACCACGAACCAATTTTGCACCAGGGACTTGTAACATAGTCGTGGTAAGCGGGTAGGTCACCTGGTCTTCCACCACCTGCGGTGCTTGCCCTGGAAATTCAGTAAATAAAATAACCTGCACATCAGAGAGATCTGGAATGGCATCCAACTTGATATTTTTCACCGACCACGCACCCGCCAGAATCAGAAATCCTGCTGCCATAAATACCAACACACCGTTCTTCAACGAGCCATCAATGATACTCTTAATCATAATCGCCTCTCTTTGCATACGATGCCTCTATTCAGTACTTTATCACCGAATAGCTGCATGTATTTATTTACAAAACTCAAGCTTGCACGGCAAGCTAAACACTATGCCTAGGGCATAAGTCAAACCTTATCATGTCAAATAAACCCACTTACGCTTTTTTTTCCATTTTTTTCATATGCTGTTTTTCCTGAAATTGCAGAATCAGACCATAGATCAAAGGCAATACTAGCAAGCACAATAACGTCGCTGTCAACATGCCTCCAACCATCGGTGCTGCAATACGCTGCATCACTTCCGAACCAGTACCAGAGCTCCACATAATCGGCAGTAGACCAGCAATGATAGCAGTGGCTGTCATGGCAATCGGACGAACCCGCTGTGAAGTACCACCAAGCACAGCACCCATGATTTCCTCTGACTCCAATAATCGCCCTTTGTCTCGACGCAGTTTTCTCACTTCCTGATCAATAAAAGTGAGCACCAACACGCCAATTTCAGCCGAGACCCCAGCCAATGCGATAAAACCAACAGCCACAGCCACACTCATGTTAAATCCCAGCCAATATAGCAACCAAAAACCACCGATCAGTGCAAATGGAATCGACAGCATCACCACCAGTGGCGCAATGATATTGCCGAAATTCAGGTAGAGCAGCAGAAAAATCACAAACAAAGCAAATGGTACAACAATTCGCAAACGTTCATTGGCTCTCTCCATATATTCAAACTGACCAGACCATGCGAGCGTATAACCCGATGGTAAATCTACCTTTTCCTCAATTAACTTTTTAGCCCTAGCAACATAGCCACCGATATCGCTGGTCGTAACATCGACATAAATCCATGCATTAGGACGAGCATTCTCAGACTTGATTGAAGGTGGTCCTTGCCGAGTGGTAATCGTCGCCAATTGGGACAATGGTATCTGCGCACCCGTAGGCGTTGGAATAAGCACACGACCCAATTGCTCTGGATTATCACGCAATTCACGTGGATAACGTAAATTCACAGGGTAACGTTCCAGCCCTTCCACCGTCTGCGTTACATTAACACCGCCAATGGCGCTTTGAATCACATCCTGCACATCAGCGATGGTAAGACCATATCGAGAAATAGCATCACGATTGATATTGAAATCAAAGTAATAACCACCCACTGTACGATCACCAAAAGCCGATAATGTATCTGGCAGTGTTTTCAGCACCTGCTCGATTTTCTTAACATTCTCTTCCAATACCGCCAAATCAGGTCCTGATAACTTGATGCCAATGGGTGTTTTGATACCCGTGGAAAGCATGTCTATGCGCGTTTTGATTGGATAAGTCCAAGCATTGGCTACACCAGGAAATTTAATAGCCTGATCCATTTCATGCATCAACACATCAGTTGCTTTCTCAGGATCAGGCCACTCACCTCTTGGCTTGAGCTGCACAGTTGTTTCCAACATCGACAATGGTGCTGGGTCGGTGGCAGTTTCAACACGACCAACTTTACCAAATACCGACTTCACTTCAGGAAATGACTTTAATATCCTATCCGTCTGCTGCATCAGCTCCTTGGCCTTGGTAATCGATATGCCAGGGAATGTTGTGGGCATGTAAAATACATCACCTTCATCAAGTGGCGGCATAAATTCGCCACCTATTTTAGATAATGGATACGCCGTGGCACTAAGCAACAATACAGCTACAATCACACTTTTCCAACGCCATTGAATCACTTTATCCAATGCTGGCTTATGAATAACGCTCAAGAATCGATTTACAGGATTTTTATCTTCAGCAGGAATTTTCCCACGCAGAAAATAACCCATCAAAACAGGTACAAGTGTGATCGCTAGAATAGCTGCTCCAGCCATGGCATACGTCTTGGTAAATGCCAACGGTGCAAACAATCGCCCTTCCTGCGCTTGCAAGGTAAATACTGGTAAAAATGATACTGTAATAATTAGCAATGAAAAGAAGAGTGCAGGACCAACTTCTCTGGATGCAGTTCCCACAGCCAACCACCGCTCTTTGGTATTTAGCTCGCCACCCTTATCTCTGACGGCATGTTCTAAGTGTTTATGCGCATTCTCAATCATCACAATAGCACCGTCAATCATCGCACCAATGGCAATAGCAATGCCACCAAGACTCATAATATTAGCATTAATGCCTTGCCATTGCATAATGATAAAGGCGATAAGAATGCCAATAGGTAATGAAAGAATAGCAACAAGTGCCGAACGTGCGTGCAACAAAAATAGCAAACAAATGATAGAAACAACAATAGACTCTTCAATGAGTTTATCTTTGAGGTTATCCACCGCCCGTTCGATCAAATTACTACGATCATAGACAGGCACGATTTCCACACCTTCTGGCAAGCCCTTTTTGAGTTCCTCAAGTTTTTCCTTCACTGCATCAATGGTGGAAAGCGCATTTGCTCCGTAGCGCATAATAATCACACCGCCAGCAACTTCACCTTCGCCATTAAGATCAACAACACCACGGCGTAATTCTGGTCCTAGATGTATGTCGGCCACATCTTGAAGTCGAATAGGCGTACCATTTTTGTCTACGCCTACAGCAATTTTCCTTAAATCATCCAGTGTTTGAATATAACCAAGACCGCGCACCATAAATTCGGTCTCACCACGCTCAATCAGCCTACCTCCAACATCATTATTACTACGTTGAATCGCCCGTTTCACCTTCGATAAGGGAATGTTATAGGCCAATAAGGCATTAGGATCGACTTCAACTTGGTACTGCTTAACATAACCACCAACTGAGGCAACTTCAGACACACCATCCACGGTTTGCAATGGGTAACGCAAATACCAATCTTGAATAGAGCGCAAGTGCGATAGATCGTGTTTACCCGTTTTATCCACCAATGCGTATTCATATACCCAACCAACCCCCGTCGCATCTGGACCTAACGTAGGGTTCACATCAGAAGGTAATTTACCACTAACAAAGTTCAAATATTCCAACACGCGGGAACGCGCCCAATACATATCCGTTCCATCCTCAAAGAGAATGTAGACAAACGAATAACCAAAGAATGAATAACCACGTACCACCTTAGCAAACGGCACTGCCAGCATGGCAGTGGTTAATGGGTAGGTCACTTGATCTTCTACAACCTGTGGTGCTTGTCCTGGGTACTCCGTAAACACAATGACCTGTACGTCAGAGAGATCTGGAATCGCATCCAACGGCGTGTTTTTTACTGCCCAATACCCTGCCACAATCAGAAAGAGCGTGGCAATCAGTACCAGGAATCGGTTTTTTAGTGAGCTATCAATAATCGCCTGAATCATGGGGGGTTACTCTCCGCCTCCCTTCTTCATATCCATGCCGTTCATGTCCATGCCGTTCATATCCATGCCGTTCATGTCCATACCTTCAGCATCCATCGCAGGACGCGGATTGGCTTTCGTAGGTTTCTTCACCGCCATCATCTTGGCCGCGGCCTCACGCAACTTGGACTCAGAATCAATAAGGAACTGAGCACTGGTCACAACTTCTTCACCTTCTTTTACACCATCAAGAATTTGTACCAGACCATCTGAGCTAATTCCCAGTTTAACATCGCGTGGTGCATACCTACCAGGACCACGCACTACAAATACCACATTACGACTTCCCGTACGTAGCACTGCTTCACTAGGAATGACAGTCGCATTTACCTGTTTGCTAGCATGAATATTAACGTCAGCAAACATGTCTGGTTTCAACTTTAAATCTGGATTCTTAAATTCCAAACGTACTTTAATCGTACGCGTTTTGGATTCTAAATATGGGTAAATATAGGTTATTTTCCCAACAAAATCTTCTCCAGGCAACGATGCAAGACGCATATGAGCCTCATCACCAACCTTGATCCACGGCAGTTCATATTCGTAAACATCTACATATGCCCATACATTGGACAAGTCAGCAATCATGTAGATCTCATCTTTTGGTGTAACATATTGCCCATCACGGGCACCAATATTCACCACAATACCATCAAAAGGTGAGTGAATATGCAAAAATTTCATTACTTTGCGTGTTTTTTCCAGCTCTTTGATTTGATGCTCTGGAACATCCAATAGCTCAAGTCTTTCGCGGGTAGAGCGCAACAGATTCTCTGCACCACGACGAATATCTGGAAAAGGGCTATTTTTCAATGTTTGCATATTACTCAGAGCCAGCAAATATTCCTCTTGACTGGACACCAGTTGCGGCGAATAAATAGATAAAAGAATTTCATTTTTTTTCACTGCTTCACCAGTTTCATCCACACGCAGCTTGCCTATCCAGCCTTCAGTTTTGGGGTGCAAGCGGGTAATGAGTTTTTCATCATAATCCACACGCCCGACACTCTGCACCGAACGGGTCAATGTTTTACGTACAGCCAAGGCAGTACGAACACCAATATTTTGCACTGTTACAGAATCAATGGTCACCGTCCCTGCAGGTTCATCACCACCCGCGCCATCATCAGCATATACAGGAATATAGTCCATGCCCATATTGTCCTTAGTAGGCACTGGTGATGTAACCGTTGGATTCATCGGATTGCGATAAAATAAAATTTCTTTTTCTTTTGGTTTATCATTTTCAGCGTATACAGGAATATAATCCATACCCATATTGTCCTTAGCAGGCACTGGTGATGTAACCGTTGGATTCATCGGGTTACGATAAAAAAGAACTTCTCGCTCAGAACTTGATTTCTCACTTACCTGTGACGAACCACCATCTTGGCTTGCAATCCAGTAACCGCCGCTCAAACCCAAAATTAGAGCTGCCGCAATGCCTATGATATTCTTATTCATGTGTAGTCTCCTTAATCTTTTTACCTATCGCGGCCTCTAGGCGCGCTAGACTTTGCCACGCTCCCGTTAGCGCCTTCCAGTACAGCGTTTCATAGTTGTATAATGTGATTTGAGAGCGAACAAGATTTAGAAAATCCACCTTGTTCACTTGGTACCCAGCCAACATGGAATCCACCGTCTGGCTTGCTTGTGGTATAATGCCATGCTTGAACAAAGCCGCCTGATCCCTTGTTTTGATAAAACCAGCAAGCGATGATGATGCCTCAGACCACACAGCTTCCGTAGCATCTTGTAGTGCAAACTCTTCTCTCGCCACATTCGCCTTGCGCTGATCCACGGCGCGATCCTGCTTGGTTGAAGTGAAAATCGGTAAATTAAAACTTACCCCCAAAGAGGTAAGGTCTGGTCGCGATCGTCCATTCACAGGGTTCGTGCCACTACGAGAACCCCATGCACCACCAAGCTTAAAGTCAGGATAATAATCCAGTTCGGCAAGCTCTACCCTCTTCTTAGCAGCATTAATTAATTGCCCTCTGCTAGCTAATAGCGGGCGGGCATTTAGAGCAATTTGATGCAACTCCACTTCTTCTGGTATCTGTGGCAATGATTCTTTAACATGATCAGGCAAGCGTATGGTAAGATAAGTTGGGCGATTCAATAGCTCATTCAAGCGAGCCTCTGCATCCTTACGCGCCCCAACAAGTTGGATGTCAACATCCAACAATTTAGAAAGCTCTACTTGCGCCAACAACACATCTTGCTGCAGCCCTTCTCCCACTTTGTATTTGGTCTCAGCAATACGAATAAACTGCCTAAGCAACTGCTGGTTACGCTTGACAATCTCTATGGCTCTATCCAAATAAAAAACATTCCACCATGAAATATTAACATTGCGAATCAATCTTAAACGTGTTTCCTCAACATCATAACTGGCGGATTCGGCTTCAAACTGCGCGACTTCTTCTTTGGCTCGCAATTTGCCAGGAAAAGGTATTTCTTGCGACAAACCAACTTTCAACTGCGTCATATTCTCTTGCGTTGTGGAAAGCGTATCCACTGGCAAGTTCATAGCATCAAAAGAAAGATGCGGATCTGGCAACGTTCCCACCTGTGGTGGAATTTCAGCAATCGACTTGGCACGACTTGCCATGCCCGCAAGTCCAGCATTACTCTGCAAAGCAAGCTTTTCCGCTTCAGCAAGCGTGAGGATACCGTTTACCTGCTTTTGTGCAGTCACATCTTCCTGCAGCCCCTCAGCAACTTTCAAAACGGGAATACTAAAATCAGCCGCAGAGAGCGATTGTGGTAAAAATAATGTAAAAAAAGATAAAACGTAAATATATTTAAATAGATAATTCAAAAAAATCTCCTGTGAAGTCTTAGTATAGCATTAAAAACCATGACACATATCATACCAATATGAGTCAGATTACAGGAGGAGGATTTAGATTAAAATACGCTGAGTAGTTTGATAAATATTAGAAAAACGCTTCTGCGGTGTACTTTGATCAGTCAGGCTTAATATATTCGACTCTGATAAAGCAGGCATTTCAGGTAATGTAATAACTGCCAACAACACAGGAACCATATCCGTCGTAACAGGAGCATAAGCAGAGGCTCCCATATCAGGAGTATCACAATGACTGCACACTGGCATTTCTTGATGTGTTGTATGATTGATATCGGGTACATCTGGCATAACCATGCCCAAATTGTGGCAATGTGCCGTTGCTATGCGGCTTACTGCATCCGCATTGGCTGTTGAAATACATGCCGCAGAAAGCAAAAGCTGTGCTATAAACATCACAAGTAACGACTTGGAAAAAGTCGCTTGCCTACGCGTACGTTTTGAATTCATCCACAACATGCGCCAGACGCTAGTTTAAAAAAGATTAAAAAACAATGAAACTTGACGCTGCTGATGCCTTGCCTACGATGTCGGCTATTGTGAATCAAGCAACTGACAACCCTCTTCTACAAGCCATCACCTTGTGCCAAGGTGATATGGCAAAGGTAAATGTTTGTATTCATGAGAATTTACAGTCTGATATAATGATGATTCCCGCTATCGGGCATTATATTGTCGGTAGTGGTGGTAAACGGCTGCGCCCCTTACTTTGTTTATTGATTGCCAAGTTGTTTCGCTATTCGGGCGAACGCCATATCCCGATGTCCGTAGTGGTTGAGTTTATTCATACAGCATCATTATTGCATGATGATGTCGTAGATTCATCTGACTTGCGTCGCGGAAATCCTTCTGCCAATGGTGTTTGGGGTAATCAAGCCAGTGTATTGGTTGGTGACTATTTGTTCTCTCGAGCCTTTCAAATGATGGTTGCGGATAAAGATATGGCAATGCTCTCGCTCATGTCTGATGTTACCAATGCACTCGCAGAAGGCGAAGTATTACAATTATCACGCACTTTCCATTTAGAGATGACTGAGGAAGAGTGCCTTGAAGTGATTGAGCGCAAAACGGCAGTCTTATTTGCGGCAGCGGCAGAAGTTGGCGCTCATGTATCCGAGCAAGATGAAGAAACTGTGCGCAAGATGTCTGAATACGGTATGTGCTTGGGCGTTGCTTTTCAATTGATGGATGATGCGCTGGATTATTTAGCAGAGGCAGAAGAGGCTGGCAAACCTGTGGGACACGATTTGGAAGAAGGTAAGATTACTTTGCCTTTGATTCACGCTATGCATCAAGATGAAGCATTAACACAACGCGTCGCAGATATTTCTGAACGTGATGGTTATGAAGGCGATGATCGCGAATGGGTGCGCGGCAAAGTCCATCAACATAAAGGTGCTGAATATGCCATGCAACGTGCCAAAGATTATGCCGAACGCGCCAAAGCGTTATTACCTGAATCAGGCGATACAGCACTCTTAAAACTACTTAAAGACCTCGCAGATTTTTCCGCTCAACGGATGTATTAAGTAAACAACTCGACTCCCCCTATCCTAGCTGCGCCGAAACGTCAGGCAGAAAAAGGATAAAGCGCAGTAACACGCGCCCTTTTTCTGCCTGTAAGTGAAGGAAACAAGCAGATAGCTAGGGGCGGTTTCTTTGCTTCGTTTCTTTGACGGCAAAGAATTGAAGGAAGGCTTCTTTCAACAATTGACCTTTAAGAGGGCTCCGTTTCATTGCTAGAAACAGCCTTTTCCAAGCGCCGCGCAATAAAAATTCCAGCCTCAAACAATAAATACATCGGAACAGCCAATAGCGTTTGAGAAATAATATCGGGTGGTGTAAGAACCGCTGAAAAAATAAACGCCCAAACAATCACATAACGACGTTTTGCCGTTAAATCTTCAATATCCACAATGCCCAATTTCACAAGAATAATCACCACAATCGGCACTTGAAAGCTAATGCCAAAGGCAAATAATAACTTTAACACCAGTGATAAATATTCTTTAATCGCAGGCATAGCTTGAATTGTTTCTGTAGAAAAACCTAAAAAGAATTCAAAAATAACTGGGAAAACCGCATAAAAAGCAAAAGCGCCACCTGCAAAAAGCAAGCCAAGACTTGCAATAAAAAAACTCATAAAAGCTTTTTTCTCATGATTATATAGCCCAGGCGCAATAAAAGCCCAAGCTTGATAAAATGTAATTGGCGAAGTTACAAATAAGCTCAATACCAAGGCAATTTTTAGATAGGTGAAAAACACATCTGGGGCATTTAAAAAAATAAGCGGCGTATCAGGCGGCAAAGCAGCGCGTAAGGGAATCGCCATAAATTCAAAAATTGCACTCGAAAAGTTCATCAATACAAACACGCCAATAACATAAACAATCACGGCGATTTTAAATCGCCTTTTTAGCTCGTAAAGGTGTGAAAGGATGCTTGACTGCGTATTATTTTCGTTCTGTGTCATCGGATTTCTGTTTGGGTGTCATACTACTTAAGTCATCGTCTAGCTGATCACTTAAAGCATCACGAGCTTCCTGCATAGGTTCTTTTATTACTTGTGTTTCAGCATCAATTTGCTGCTTAACCGTCGATATCCAAGCGCGTCCTTGGCGAACCATACGTCCAATTTGTGCAAAAAATTCAGGTGTGCGCTCTGGTCCTAAAATAAGGAAGGCCACAGCCCCAACCAACAATAATTCAAAAAAACCTATATCTGGCATAACCTAATTAGTGCGTAATGTGTTTTTTAGATTCGTCTTTTTTGTCATCATCGGATGATTGCTCACTAATATTTGAGCGAAAGCTACGAATACCTTTTGCCAAACCTTCACCAATTGAAGGCAAACGTTTTGCACCAAATAGCACAATTACAATCACAAGAATAAGAATCAATTCCATCGGCCCAAGTCCAAACATTATATACTCCATCTACCCATATTTTCATATAAACAAGCTTGAAATGTACGATGAATATAGCGATGGTATCCAAATAACACAATCACAGGAGAGTATTTTGCATCTATTGCACGTAAGTATGATTATATCAAACTTAGAGAAATCAGCTTATTTTTATGAGCATATATTGGATTTAAAGCCTGATGAACGCCCAGACTTGGGCTTTCGCGGACTATTCTACAAACTTGGTAACAAGCAACAGTTACACTTGATGTGCGTTAACAACCCTTATCAAAACTGCGAGAAACCAAAGCACGGCGGACGAGATTTTCACATCGCTTTAGGCGTAAACAGCATACAAGAGACTTGTGAAAAAATGGATCAAGCAAACATCTCGTACACATTAAGCCGCTCAGGACGTAGCGCATTATTTTGCCATGACCCTGATGGCAATGCCATCGAGTTATGTGAAGTTAAATCATAAGTCGTCTTACTTTATAAACGAAATAATGGATCAACACTTTGCTGCCAATCATGATGGTAGTTATACAGCCAAATATCAGCCCGTGTTTTTCCAGAAGCAATCACCTCTTGCAATGGTTCTAAATACTTCACTTCATTTTCATCTTGCCCATTGCATGCGTTGATACGCTCAAGTCCTGCTTGCGATATATCCAACATCGTTTTACATAAATTTAGTGCTGACTCACCGCGAAACATTGTTTTCAAAGCTGTTCTAGGAACCTGCTCTCTCAAGGTCAGTAGCTCATCATATTGCCAGTCTTTTACCCATGCCCAAACATCATTCTCAGCTTGTACATCATAAAGCAAACCCTTCCACAAAGCAGGCAATGCGCAAATCCATGCTGTGTCACCAGCGGCTGCACCACGCATTTCAATATATTGTTTGAGTCGAACATCTGGAAATACCGTTGATGTATGCAGCTCCCAATCTTCAATGCTCGGGTACTCACCAAACAACTGTGGGAGCTTTCCTTCTAAAAAATCTCGAAAGCTTTCCCCAGCACAGTCAATATATTTCCCATCACGCATCACAAAATACATCGGCACATCCAGCACCCATTCTGCCCATGCCTCAAAACCAAAGCCATCTTCAAACACACAAGCTGGTATGCCCGTACGATCCGCATCCGTATCAAGCCATGCCGCAGCACGATTGGATAAATAGTTTGTCGGCTTACCATGTTCAAACGGGCTAGCAGCATAAAGAGCCGTTACCAAAGGCTGCAAGCAAAAGCCAATGCGCAGTTTACGCACCATGTCTGACTCTGATTCAAAATCCAGATTTGCTTGGATGGTTGATGTGCGTAACATCATATCCAAGCCTTTCTTGCCAACCTTGGGCATATAATTGCGCATCACAGTGTAGCGAGCCTTCGGCATCCAGCCAATATCCTCGCGTGCCCACTTGGGCTGAAATCCCATACATAAAAAATCAATGCCCAATGCTTCGTTGATGATGGACAGTTCTTCAAAATGTTGTGATGTTTCTATATAAGTATCATGAATGGTGGAAAGCGGCGCGCCTGAAAGCTCAAATTGCCCGCCTGGCTCCAGTGTAATCGAGGCTCTTTGCTTGGTAAGTGCAATAGGCGAATTATTTTCATAAACAGCTTGCCAACCTGTATGCATCAAACCCTGCAACACCTGTGCAATGCCTGATGGTCCATCAAATAATAATGGCTTGCGTGATGCTTTATAAAATCCAAATTTTTCATGCTCTGTGCCAATACGCCAGCTATGACGCGGTTTACAACCCTGACGAAAAGTATGAGCCAATTGCTCAAGTGATAACGATTTCTGCATATCCGACAAATTAACCACAAACCTCCCAAGGCACAACCAACACGTGTGCCGCTATAGCCACCTTGCTATTAATTATATTACAAGACTCTTGGGCATACTAATTTAATAATAATGCACAAACACGCCATGTGTCAAAATGACACACACTAAGTGTATCATCTTGACCCACTCTCCAAACATTGCCACAGTTCGC
>Ga0316204_10007608_pt1 | contig 15687 bp, 13 predicted proteins | sample 6monrhotite_MG_2_FD_205661 | JGI IMG/M metagenome (GOLD analysis project Ga0316204, IMG submission 205661) | Microbial mat bacterial communities from mineral coupon in-situ incubated in ocean water Damariscotta River, Maine, United States -... | ecosystem: Environmental > Aquatic > Marine >... | reverse complement strand
TTTTTTGTTTTATGTTAGCCATGCTTTGTTAGAAAAACTCGCCCCTATAAGCAGACTTGCTTGACAAACCATTCTTTGAATGGCTGTTTATCCAGAGCTCTTTTGTGCGGTTTAAGGGCTCATTCAGCAAACATTTTAAGTTTAAAGAAACAAAATTTATGAATTAATCAAAGAGATTAGCAAACAACATAATATGAATCCTCTGGAAATTAAGTACTTGGAATCTTGTATATTAGTCCTAAAACGAATCTATGATTACACGTTTGTTTTATTTTGGATTGTTGTTTTTTATAGAATCATGTAGTTCGGATTCGGACAGTACTGTTGAAAACAATCCAGAGTTAATTACCGTTTTGGATTTTTTGCAGACCATCGATGAAAATCCATAGTTGATTACTCAGAAACTAATTGATAAACACCATTAAATAGAGTCCCAAAAGTTATCTAGGTTGGTTCGAGTCTATATGATAAATTGAACACGGCGGAGTGAGGAAGCGCTAGGCCTTGTTACAATAGCAGTATTATTTTTAAAAATGACGCCAGATTAAAATTAGACTTGATTATCACCTCGAGAAATCAGTCAAAATATCTATGGTGATACTCATCAACTAAACTTTTCATAGCTAGGTCGCCACTAGAATCTCCGAAGTAAACTTTCCGTTGGTAATTTTCAAGATTTATTTCATCAACCACTCGCTTCACCTTTTCACCGTAGTTGCAATTTGGGGTGCTAAATTTCCCGTTGAAAACACCGTTAGAATAATGCGCTTTCGTACAGATTAAGCCTATACCAAGCCACTTTGCAATAGGCGTTAGCCAAATATCTAAGGAAGCTGACACCAAATAGACGTCTCCTTCCTTTTTATGTTCTCCAATCGATTGTAAAGCAGTTTCCCTGAACATGGACGCATTTAGAATATGTTCTAGATATCCTTGAGATAGGGTAGCAAGTTCATCCTTTGATTGACCTTTTAGAAAAAATGAAATAAACCGTCGTTTGACCTCGGCCTTTGGGAAAAGCTTACATTTTGAACCAATGAAAAGGGGTATAAAGACACAGAAACTAATGTAGTATTTGGTTGAGCTTGTAGAGAACTTCAAAAAATCGAAAAGTGAATCCTTAGTTGTAATGGTACCATCAAAATCGTAGAGAAAAAGCCGTTTCATAAAGACATTTTCTTAAAAATAAACTCTGGAATGTTTCTAATTACTAACATAATTAGTCGCCATATAGGGGCAATATAAATGGTGTTTCTCTTTTTCTTATAGCCTTTGTAAATAAGGCTAGCTGCCTTTTGCGGAGAGATAGTTAGTGGGCCAGGCAAATCCAAGTTTTCTGTCATTTTCGTTTTCATAAATCCAGGCTTCACTGTTAGCACATGGATTTTATGTGTAAATAAATAATTTCTTAATCCACTTAGATACGCAGTTAGTCCAGCCTTGGCACTTCCATACATGAAATTGCTTTTCCGACCTCGCTCTCCAGCCACGGAACTCAAAACAATCAAAGCTCCTTTCCCTTTTTTTACTAGCTCCTTTGAAATAGCATTCAACACCAAAACCAATTGAGAATAATTGATTTTTAAAATTCGGTCATTATCCTCGTGACGATCTAGAACATCATCTCCATCTTTTCCAAGATAACCCGAAGCACAAAATACGGTATCACAATTAAGTGTTGAGAAATCGTAACTCGAAAAATTCATGAGATCCATATCTATTACCTCAATGTTAGCGCTATACTTTACTAAAAGATGCTTTTTAAAAATCTCGGTTTGCGGTGTGTTTGAAGAAAACAAATATAGATTCTCTAATTTTTCTTTCTGAAGCATGAGCTCAACAAATGCTCGGGAAACATCGGAATTTGATCCAAGTACAATCATACGTTATTCTTTATTCTTTTGTTCTGAATAGAATCAAAACAGCCTTCGTCAATAGTTAAATAATTGGTCAAATCTGATTTGGACAAGCTATCTTTTGCCCTGTAAATTCGTCCACCATGTTTTTGAACAATTTCGTCCAACCCTGGAACTAGCTGAAATAATTTCTTATTTACTTTAAAGTCCAAAGCTAAGGTATAACCTTCAATTGGGAAGGAATTATGTGCTTTTTCATTCTTCTCTCCAAAAAGTTTTAGCACGGCTAGAAAAGACCCTTGCCCACTTTTTGCTATGGCCGATAGCACTTCTCGCATCGCCTGTTTACTAGTCTCTTTAGGCGTTACAAATTGGTATTGAATGAATCCTTTTTTGCCATAAATTTTATTCCAGTTTAGAATGGCGTCCAAAGGATAGAAAAAAGTAGCATAATGGGAAATAAAACTCTTTTTCTTAGACCATTGCTTATAATAGTACAGCAAATTAAACGTCTTTACGCTAAGTGAGTTCAGCACAAAGCCTGGAAAATTGAAAGGAATATTTAATTTTCCTTTCTTCGGAATTTGATACTGCTGTTTTTTTTATTTCTTGGAAAGTTGCTCGTTCGAAGCATGCTCTCCTCGCATCAATATGGATCGTCCTATGTTTTTACCTTTTTGAAGGCAATCTATCCATGCCACAGTATAAGTCCAATCCTTAGAATCTTCAAAAAGAGTAAAAACTTCGTCTAGATTCTTTGCTTTGATTGATTCCTGATAGATATAGGAATTCTCTATTTTTTTTAGACTGAAACGAGCACTCAAAATAACTCCAGTAAGGCCCATACCTCCAATGGTCTGCCAAAACAAATCAGCGTTTTCCTCTGCTGAACACCGAACAATAGTACCTGAAGAGGTCAACAGTTGAAAGTCTAAAACAAATTCAGAAAAACAACCCTCCATATGGTGATTTTTGCCATGAACATCAGCGGCAATCGCACCGCCTAAAGTGATGAACTGAGTGCCAGGCGTAACCGGCAAGAAAAATCCTTTTGGCACCAGAAATTCGAGTAATTCTGAAAAAAGCACGCCCGATTGGCATTCCATTTCTCCTTTTTCTTTATCAAAATCTATAAAGTGGTTTAGATCAAGTGTCGTAACAACGGTTTCATTTAAAGAAGCATCCCCATAGCAACGTCCATTTCCTCTAGCGATAAAGGTGTTGTTAGCTGTGCTATCATTCATGAGATGTACCAAGTGTTTCGTGTCCACTTCTTGAGCCTCAATCTCGGGAAAGTTACCCCAATTAGCTATTGTTCTTATTCTTTTCATTTGTAGTAAATAATCAAGACAAATGAAAGAATCCAGCACACAATCATAAGCTGAACAAAAAGGTCCTTATAAACAAATTTGGTAGGAGATTCTGTTTTATTGAATACTATGGTTTGTTGAAGATATCGCAATAAACCCAATAAAACGAATAGGGTAGTTGCATACACATACTCCGAACCAAATCCAACCACAACATCAGGTGATATGGTATACATTATATAGCAAACCAAGGTGATCGCGACTGTAATGGTCAAGGCAGTATCAATAAACTGAAGGTTATATCCCTGTAAGGAAAATCTTGCTTCATTGTTTGTGGATACCAATTCACCCCTTCGCTTACCTAACGCGAGAACCAATGCCAAAGAAAAAGTAAGTAGCAATGCCCATTTAGAAACAAAGATTGCAGTCACAAGACCTCCAAAAACCACTCTTAACACGAATCCAATAGCAATAATAGCTACATCCAATATGGCAACCGTCTTTAATGCAAACGTATATAGCAAATTTAACACAAAATACAGTGCCAAAGGAAGTGTTGAAATTAAACTAAAATTATACCTCGCCAATAAAATTATGGCAACCGTGAGTGGTAGAATTAATAGAAGCCCAGTTTTTTTAGAAATACTCCCATTGGCCAATGGTCTGTGCTTCTTAACTGGATGCAATTTATCTTTTTCAATATCTTTATAGTCATTAAGAATATAGATTATGCTTGAGGTTAAGGAAAAGGCTAAAAAAGCAAGAAAGGCCCCCTTTAAGCCTTCAACGTTCAGAAATTCCCCGGCAAAAAACAGTGGAAGAAATACAAACAGGTTCTTGATCCATTGATGTACTCTAAGTAGTTTTATAAATGGTTTCATAGGGAATCATTTACCTTTCCATACCGTATTAGTCTAGCCGTCTTTATATTGCGTTTATTCGCAAATATTTTCGAATCAATCTCTTGATATCCATTAACTCTTGGAATAGAATCTTTATACTTTCTTGGAGTAGGTCTTAAATCTAAAAATACAAAATATTCCTGTGGATTATGCTTGTTAATTACAGCCTTAAAAGGATCAATATTAGCCCTTAATTTAGTGAAGTTATTTTGCCCAAGATAGTATCTAAAATAGCGCCCATTATTGGAAAGAAATAAAACTGGTGCATCATTGTTAATTGCTCTGGCCGCTTCAGCTATTTCGCGATAGGAAGTCGACTGGGTGTAATAAGGCTTATCATTCAGAAATAATAATAATAGACTATATCCTACGACTGTGGCAAGAATCCCATTGCGTAATTCTCTTCCATTAATTTTACTAAGATAATACGCCAAAATTAGAAGAATGGGTGCCAACATAACAATAAAATAGCGGGTGACCATCATGCTGGTAGACCAACTAGATTTCAAATAAGGGATTATAAAATATACAGCTGTCCATATAACCAATACTGCTAATACTTTTGTTTTGCCTTTAACTAAACGCTCAACAAAATGGAACTTTTGAAACTTCCGAAGCAACAAAAAGAAGCCCGAAAGCAGGACCAACGTACTCGCAATAAAAGCAAGCGCATAGTCATTAAAAAACTCTTGCGTATAGGTAAATACCATATCCAAACTAGGTGTGTCTCGCCATGATTTGGTTTTTCGCTCCAAGTGGACTTTTAAAATGGGTATCCAAAAAGAAAAAAGTAACAGTGGCCCAACAAATGTGATTAAATACTTCCAAATATTACGCTTGACATAAGTCGAATTAATAACAACAAATGACGCTGCAAATTGGCAAGCCATTACAAACATGCCGAAATAGTGCGTGTACAACAAAGCCGTCGTTATTAAGACATATCCAAAGCTATTCTTGGCATTAAATTCTCCGCGCATTAACTTTATAAAAAAGAAAAAAGAATAATTTGAAAGTAAAAACAATAAGCCGTAAGCTCTAACCTCTTGACTATAACGAATTAAGAAAAAGTTCACCGTTGCTAAAACAACAGCGTACAATGCTACCTTTTTATTAAATAAGAGTCTTCCCAAATGATAAAGCGAAAGCAGACCGCCAAGCCCAAGAACTACATTAAAAACACGCAGCGAAGTATCGTTATAGCTAAATATGTGACTCCAAAAATAGGAAAGCAAGTTGTGCAAGGGAGGGTGAATATCTAATTTTAAAAGGTGAATTATATGACCTATAGAATTTGCTGGATTCGCGGTATCTGCAGTAAACAGTTCATCATTCCAAAGCCCTTCATAGTTTAAATTGAATAGTCGCAAAATCAAAGCAACTAGACAGGCTAGATAGAAATAATGCCTGGTTTTCAGATTAAAATATTTTTTCATCGGGTAATAAAATTACGATCAATTCTCTTGCCTTTAAAACACTAATTATAGCGTCCCAAATATTAGCCAAAGATATAGAATAAATCTCCTAAAATTAAATATTTCAACCCGATTACAAATGTCTCAAGCTTTACTATTATTGGGCGGGTTATAAATAAGCAGTTGGCCTAACTATTATTCCGATATGGAAGTTAGGTAATACATTGCCTTATTCCCATTATTCGCTTTAGGTGGATCTACTTTCAGAAAGGTCACTTTTTGACCATGTCGCAACTTGATTTGCGCAACGCCATTGAGATCAATATTACCCCTTCTTCCATTCCCTTGCCAATCCTTTATTTTGATTTCTCCTTTACCTCTTGATTTAATTATTTCCAAAGTGATATACTCACCTCCTCCAGCAGTTGATTCCAGTTTCTTTAGTACAGAATTTCCGTTAAAATTGGCTGCCACATTAGTGCTACCATTGAGAATTACTGATCTGCCAGACACAGGAATATTTTTTACAATCCCAGCAGTTTTCGACAAGCGAGGATCCCTAAATTGATTATCACGTACACTTATGGTATTGGTATTCAAGTAATAGGTTGAATCCACCAACGTTTCTTGTCCAAAAATAAAATTAGGCTCAAAGGCTTCATCATGGGTCAAAGAAGAAATTGTCACATAGCTTTTTTCCACATTAATTGAAGAACTCTGGGCAATTACACAATGGCCTCCAGGTTCAAATATACCATTTGGTGGTTCCGATCCATATCCGCAAGCATTAGCAAAACGCGAACCTAGCACGTTGATATTTACAGATTCTTCTGCACGAATGGCGGTAAAAATATTTTCAAACCAACAGGTGTCTAGCGTAATATTTTGAGCTCCTTTCATTAGCATCCCATATTCTGCCAGCCCAAAACCACAATTAATAAATGAAAGTCCCACGCTACGACCATTGATATTATCCATAAATACATTAGCCCCTAAAGTGGGCTGCATATCACGATCTCCTTCGAAAGCGCATTCAATAAAAACATTCTCAGTACAGGCTCCTTTGATATACAAGCTACTTTTAGAAGAATCCATTCGACGGATTTGAATGTTTTGAAATATATTAAATTGATGGTCAATTGCTAATGCTCCTTCAGCAGTATTCTGGGCTTCCAAAAAAATCCCATGTCCATTGAAGTTAATAATTTCCAAGTCCTTAAAAGTACTCCTAGAAGCACCTCCAATGGTGCCATTTGGGCCTCGTCTACCTTCAAGATGTATCCCACCTGTATCAGCATATCGACTATTTCCATTAAGCACCAATTTTTCAATTCGACAGATAATTCTACCAGCATCCATTTTTATGAGATAATCAATACTAGAATTGCTTTTGGCTGACAAGAAGGTGTTATATCCCTCACCAATTAAAGCCACCCCATCTTTTATAATTAATGCCTTGTCCAAAACATAATCTCCTGTTGGAATAAACACTGTATTCCCCTTGGTAATGTCTGAACCGCCGCGGTTTGGGTTCCAGTCGTTGTACCTATTATTAGCAGCGTAGTCAATCGCTCTTTGAATTCTATCTGAAACCGAATTGGCATTTGGCCCACCTCTAGCCCCATAATAATTGACATTAATGGGCCCATTTATATGTCGCACCCATCTTCCTGGCCGATCTTGATCAATTTGCTTTGGTTTGATAATAATTCCATCATCATCCATTACTTGAAGGTCTGAGATAAAGTAAAAAAAGCCTTCACCCCCATCTAGCACAGCAGTATGTCCTTTCACGCAAACAACTGCTCCATTCTCGAGGGGTGAAAAATCCCGTAAGTCATCCAAATTAGTAATACAGTTTAAGGTGAGTAGCGCCCTATTTTCTATATTTCTGGCAAAGTTAACTCTGGGAGAATCAACAATTTCGGTGATGCTTGTACTCACCATTTTTCCATCCGGTTCACTAACTTTTACCAACAAATATTTCTTCTCTAAACTCCAATCGATATCACTCAGAACATTATAGATATCTGAAGTAATCCCGCTTCCAACTTTTACCGAATACCATCCCAGGCTGTCTGTTGTCGCAGTATGTCGCTCGACGTACTTCAGTTTTTCATTGGCGCTTTTCCCTTCTTGAATTCTAATATCAATAATAAAACTTTCATTGACTCTGGGAACATCTAAGGTGTCTACAATAGCAGCGCTGTGGGTAAAGACATCATCATTTTGTCCAAAAAGGCATGTGCACGTGAAATAAAAAACAATTAAGACGGTAAATTTCATAAAGCTATTTTAACAAAAGTGGACAAAAACCTAAAATAAGACAATTTAAATATTCTATGTTGAAATTGGACTCCTTTTGTTAGTGGCTTTAGAAAAAAGTGCAAAAATTTAGAATAAGTCTACTAATTTGAAATTAGTTAGATGGCTAATAGGAGCATAAAGAAGCCGGTTTACGAAAGTAGACCGGTTTTTTGTTTTAAATAACCTTCCCCCAAAATCTCTCTATCGGAGAAAAGAGGCATCTTTACATTTAAAATCATAAGCTATCACATGGAGTTTAATCACATAAAACATAAGAAACCCATTTACCGCGTTAAGGCTCACCTCAAAGAACATCTCAAACATTATTCACGCCTAGATGACTTGCCAATCTCTTACGAAGAGCTTACAGAATATATGGAACTCTATCCATTGCATGACACTAATGGCGCGAAGACCTTGTGGTATATGGTGATGTACAATGAAGAAAATATGAAATCCCTAAGCCAATCTTTAGTTGAAGTCTACCAAAAATTGGTTTCAGAAGGGGACCACATTCCTTACCTCAGAATTGATCGCATCGATTTCTGCTCGTTCCGAAATTCACAGCCTCCTTGAGTACGTTTATTGAATGATAATTGGACTTATTTCCTCAAAAATCAAGCGGATTCTGTCTAAATCTGAGTTTATGGGTTAATGTTTTTGTCTATTCGAATTTACTTGAGAATGATGAAACTTTAACACCTTGTTACGCTTTTAAAATAAATCTAATTAATGTAGATTACCGCTCGTCTAAAGATGAAAAATGATGGAAGAAAATAAAATGCTAAATTATATGAAGGATGTATTGAATCATATGCCAAATGGTTGGTTGAGTCAAACAACGCATCGACTAGATATTTATGATGAAAAATTAGCCAAAATTCAATTCTTAGAACAATTTGAAACCTTATTTAACGAGGATACTTCTGAAGCATCAGCACTAAGTGAATTACCAACTGCATACGACTATATTAGGCTAGGTCACCCATTATCTTGTATTCTAGAATGGGCAATCGCAAATCTGCATCATATAAAACCTGAAAATGTAATAAGCTTTTCATCAAAGACGATTCCTATTTTGGCGATTTTAAGAAAAAATTTATTAGATCATAAAAAGAGCCAAATCCTTTATACAGGAAAATTACCAGATTTTTTTGATGTCGAAGTTCTACAGCTTATCTATGGTTATAAATTTGAATTAAAGAATGTTGAGAAAGCATCAGCCATTTCTGAGTTTGACGGCAGCACCATTTTTATTTCGCAAAAAGATGAATTTTCAACTATCGATCTGAATTCAAATATCGATTTTTATATTAGTGGTTATGGTAAACTCGGAAGTGTTTTAATGGTAAACGAGGGGGCAAATGAAAGCTATATTTCGGAAATTCAGCATGTTCGAAGAAGAGAGACTATTGCGATGACACCGCCCAATTGTCTTACTGCCTTAAGGTTTTTAATAGAGAAATCTACTTTTGATTATAAGAATAGCAACGAGGACGCTCTTACTTATACTGAGCTGAGCCGTAATAAAGCGAGTGTTATAGATTCAATTGCAACCATTACTGGTACAAATACAAAGACGCTAGTTGGTTCTAGTGGACTCTCTATTCAATATGCAATTATGATGGGGCTAATTCACGATGCACTTCAAAACCACCAAGGAAAGGCCATCAAAATCATTGTCCCTCCAAACTGTTATGGTGGAACAAATGACCAAGCCAGACGAGTTGCTATTTGCTTCGATAATGTTGAAGTTTTGGACTTACCAGTGGATGGTGGTAACAATATGGTTCAGAGTATTGATATCATTTTAGATAAAATTGCTAGCGAAGATGCTATCCCTTACATCATTGCGGAAATCCCAACCAATCCCAGAGTTGAAGTTCCAGATCTTATTAAATTAAAAGATGCCTTACGTAAAGAGCGTAAAACTTCAACTGGTGAAACTGCTATCGATCCTGTCTTTATTTTAGATCAAACATTTTGTCCTAACGTATACTTCTTAGGTGAGGGTGAAATTCTCTCAACGATTCGGACCATTTCATATGTTAGTGGATCAAAATTTCCAAGCGGCGGGTTATGTACAGCAGGATACTGTGTAGGCAATAAGAAAACCGAAGCTTTAATAGATAAAATAGAAATGCATCTAAAACTTTGCGATAATGAGGCTACAAATCTTCAAATGGAAATATTGGCCAAACAATTACCTTCAATGAAACAAAGAATAAGTGACGCTTATAAAAATACACGTGAATTTGTAAACTTTATCAATGATACGTTACCCGAGGCGAAAATCAATTTTGTTTCTTCAGCATTAGCAAAACAAGGGTTTACTCCTTCGGTGTTTTCATTAGATCTTCCCACTAAAGGGAATACAGCAGAAGAAAGAGAATCATACAAAAGAGCACTAAATCATAAACTAATCCATTTAATGATCATAGAAATCCCAAATGAAAGTAAATACTGTGTGAGCTATGGGCAGTTAAACGGATGTTATTGGACCATACCTGCCACATCTACTCAAGGGACTACTAAGGAAGGAGACAAAGATTATATTGCCCGGGTATCACTTTCTCCCAATATGGATCTTGAACTTCATAAAAAAGTCTTTTTAGATTTTGTTGATCAAATTTGAAAACTAGAAAAGTGGTGAGCCATTATTTAAATATTTCTATAGTTTAAAACATGGCAAGAACAGTAAAACATTGACAAACGCAGCTGTGATTTGAAGGGAAGAGAAGCCGATTTAGGAAAGTAGGCCGATTTTTTTATGCCATATTATTTACTACCGCCAAAAGTGCTTTATTATAGTAACGAAAATTAATTAGCGGGAACACTACTTCTTGCTGTAAATAACACCCTCCAACTTCATTTCCATACTATTTTATGACAATTTTTACGCAAAAAGATGTATTTTATCGATGATATTTGCATTTCATAGATATAAATTGTAGAATTGAACCATAAAGGCGCATTGCCCCCAACCAAAAAAATATAGAAATCATGACTTTAAGATTAAAGTATGGCCTACTTACCGTCGCTCTATTCCTATGCACATCAATTTTATTTGCTCAAAAAAAAGGTGAACAACCTTCCATTATTTCGGGAGATGTCGCCATCAGTAAATATCACGATCGTGAAGAGCTTGAATTGATGCGAAAAGGATCACTCCTACAATTATACAATAAGCGTATTGAAGTAATCATTAAGATCTTACCTAATATTGCGTTTGCTACCAAACCTGGAGTTACCATGAATTCATTAGGTATTCCAGATACCAAAGAAAACCGTCAAGCGTTAGAAGAAAACACCGAGGCTACGACCACTTACTTTGAAAACACCGTACAGTTTCAAAAAATTGTACTCCCTTATTCGGATAAAGATGACTTAATTTCTGCCATCTTATTTTATGAAGAAACGTTGAAAGCTTTGCACACCTACGAGGACTTCCATTGATCCTTGGCGACTTTCTTAATCCAAATTGAGTATTTGAGCACATAATTTTCCAAAGAATGGCATAGCTATGTTAAATTATGTGCATTTCATCGGATTTATTTGCATTTTGTAGTAAAAATCGTATATTTATAAAGTATTTCATAAAGAATTTAACATAATCCCCACTGTATGGATAAAAACTACTCACTCGTTATTTTTTTGCTCGTTTTCCCATTTCTTAGTTTGTTTTCACAACAAGAAAAAGGAATATACGGCAACGAAAATTGGCTACACATTTGGACCGAATTTAATTCGAATACCAAACAGTATCCCGAACCCACACAAATACTTTCTGGAACCATTTCTCAGGACACTAAGTTGTTAAAAAAAGAAACATATCTTCTGCTTGGGGATGTATTTGTTACTGATAGTACAACGCTCACTATTGAGGCGGGTACTGTCATACTTGCTGACTACAAGTCTAAAGCTTCTTTGTTTATTAACAATGGCTCAAAGATTATGGCCGAAGGAACCCAGACTGATCCTATTGTTTTCTCATCCAATAGAGGTATCAAGAAAAAGGGCGATTGGGGTGGAATCTTTATTCTAGGCGGCGCTCCTACCAACAAAGCTGGTGACAACTGGGGCCTATTGGACTATGGTCTTAAAGCTACTTCATCAAAAAATTTGAGTTACGGAGGCGATGATGTTCATAGCAATTCTGGAGTTTTAAAATATGTTAGAATTGAATATGCCGGGAAAAAAACCAAGGATTATGGAAATTTTAACGGCCTCACACTTGCGGCAGTTGGTGATGAGACAGTAATAGAGAATATAATGGTTTCCTATTGCCAAGGAAGCGCCTTTTATGTGCTGGGAGGAAATACAATACTATCTCGACTGGTTTCGTTTAAGTCAAAAAGAAATGACTTTGTATTTCACTACGGCGCCCAGTCCTTACTAACTAATTCACTAGTTGTGAAGTCTCCCTATCATACCGCCTCAGGAGCCGCGAGTAGTATTTACCTTGCTTCCTTTGAAGACAAAGAGGAAATAGATCCAACGAAAAAGGGTACCTACCTCCTGGCCGAGAATCTGACACTTATGGTTTTGAGTAAAAACTTAGAGGCAGACACGAAAGTTGGGCTTGTACATGAAGCGATGTATGTTAAAGAAGGTGCATCATTTTCAATAGATAAAAGTGTTTTTTCCGGATACAATCCTGCGGTGATTCTAAATAATAAGATTTGGATCAATGATGAAAACCTCCAAAACATGCGTTTCACCAATATGTATTTCAATAATTGTAAAGGAAATATTTTTTCTGAAAACGTACCTAATAATGAAGATCTAGAGAACTGGTATGGCAATAGTGCCTTTGCCAATGTATACTCTTATGGTTCGGATTCCGAAACCTTTATCGACGTTCAAAATTTGGAGAACCCTGATTTTAGATTAGGAATCAACAGAATTATCGCCAACAGCCTTCCCGACGAATAATAATAACGTATACCGAACGATTTTCTGACTAATTCTATACTTGTATCTTGACCCATTCTGGATGTAAGAGTATCACTAGTCGAAAGGGTTATTCACTAAAAACAGCTGGATGGAAAAAACTACTTTTCTAAAATTTTTATACTTTTTAGTTGCCTTTTTTATGATGTCTCACACCATAAAATTGGAGGCTCAGATCGTTATAGGAACGCCAGACCTTCAGTTCACACAGGCGTGTGCAAATGACTCGTTTAACACATTTGGAGTAAACTTTGTTTTTAACCCAGAAACGGGGATAAGCTCATCCAATCAATTTATGATTGAAATGTCGGATGCAGAGGGTGATTTTTCTGAATCCACTACTGTTTTTACTTCAAACCCTGGAGTCATAAGCACCTCTCCTGCCTCAGTAGCATTTTCGTTACCTACAACCACAGCTGGTGAAGGCTATAAAATTAGAATCAGCAGCACCCACCCTGTTGCCACAAGCACCCCATCTATTAGCTTTTCGGCCTATTACAAATTACAGGACAGTCCATTTACCATTAATGATTTTATTTCAACGTCATATTTTTGTCCTGGAGGAAGTTATCTCTTAACCATTGACAATCCCGGCGCAGATGGAAATGACTCTCCACTACAATACCCATCGCTCACTTTCAACTGGTTTAAAGAAATTGATGCTACAACATCCGTTTTCGTGGCTCAAGGTCCTACCCTATCGGTCACCCAGGCAGGCATATATTTTGTTGAAACCAATTATGGCACCTGTACCTCCGATTCTTTTTCGAATCGAGTGACCGTCTTAGAGGCAACCTCAGAAGATGACGTCTATGCAACCATCACGTCTAGCTTAGGAAACCCCTTTTGCGCAGCCAATGGACCTACTACATTAAGCACGGTTCCAGGAAATAGCTACCAGTGGTTTAAAGCAGGAGCCCCTATCACCGGAGCAACGAACCAGAGTTACGAGACAGCCATTTCTGGATCTTATTCCGTAGTAGTAAATTTTGGAAACTGTGAAGCAACTGGAAGCATTGACCTCCAAACAGGAGATTTTACAAGTAGCATCGATGTGCCCAATCTCAATATGTTGGAAGCCGGAGATGTGCTTGTCGTTTCGGTTGAGACGAATGCCATCAACCCCGTATTTCAATGGCTGCTGAATGGCGAAGTAATTCCCAATGCCACACAAAATACATTGAATGTGACCGATTTCGGTTTTTATAGCGTCACCGTAACACAAACGAATAACTGTAATACCACAAATGAACACTTCTTCCAAGTGGAAGAATTTATAAATCCTTTTCCTGATGTAGCAAACATCCCAAATATAATAAGCCCAAATGGCGATGGCATCAATGACACTTGGGTGATTCCAACACCCTATGTGAGCGGCACCAATACAGAGGTCGTCATATATTCAAGTCAAGGCGAAATAGTATTAAGTACAAATGATTATTTAAACAACTGGCCGGAAAGCCAACTTAGCACGAGTAGCGTAAATCAAATATTTTACTATATGATCATCCCGAAAGATGAGCAACCTAAAAAAGGCTCTATAACTGTAATAAAATAAATTGAAAGCAATAACCAACCATACCATCCTACTCTTCTGCTTCATGCAGATGATTGCTTATGCTCAAGTCGAGGATGGAGTGGTTGCGCTTAATATTCCTGCTAGAAACTCATTGATGTTTAACCGGTTCTTGGCACAGCCTACCTTTAGTTTTGTTAGGGAACAAAACAAGTATATAACGGTAACAAACAAAAGAGAACTGGTGGGTATCGAAGACGCTCCCCTCACCTATTCTTTTAATTATTCCGGACGTCTTAGAGAGAATATTGGCGCTGGCATTGGTGTATATCAACAAAATTATGGGGTGCTTACCACCTTTGGTGGGATCATCAACTTTGCTTATAACATTCGAGTACAAGAGGACAGTAATTTTACCTTTGGTCTAAATATTGGCGCTTACAAGAGTGGGCTAGATAGTGGTAAAGTAGTGACCAATTTTGATGATCCAGCCCTAAATAATATTCCTTCCAACTTTCTACTCACTGCTAACCCTGGCTTTAACTACGGTACAGGATTTATAGACCTTGGTGTTTCCTTAAATAATATAGTGACTTATAACTTCAACACTTCTGGGTTAGTTGAGGATAACCCAAAGCAAGGCATACAGGGCCATTTGATGTATACGGGTTATATTGATGGGTATGGTTTTTTTGGAGAAAGTAGGTTTTCCACCCTAGCAAGAACTGAATTCCAACAAGATGCCACAATTATTTCAGGAGTAATGATGCTCACCGTTCCCAAAGGTATTTGGGCACAAGTAGGCTATAACACCATGTATGGAGGAACCGGGGGACTTGGCATTAATCTGACCAAACAAATTGCCATAGAATATAATTATGAAAAACCATTTGTTGGACTCACCAATCTAGGCCCTTCTCATGAGATTACGCTTGCTTATAGATTTAAGAATACTAATTATTATGATTATAGCAGGGATGATGATTTGGCAGGTGTATTCACTTCGGAAAACAAACGCAAGAAGAAGAAAGTGATTGCCAAGGCGGCAGAAACTTCTAAAACGGAAGAGCAAACGAGACTGGAAGAAGAAAAGCTGGCAAGAATTGCTGAAGAAGAACAAGTAAAGCTGGTCGCTGAAGAGCAAGCCAAATTGAAAGCTGAAAAGATTGCTGAAGAGCAAACTAGACTGGAAGAAGAAAAACAGTCAAGACTCATTGCAGAAGAAAAAGCAAGGCTAGCTGCTGAAAATCAGGCAAAACTAAAAGCCGAAAAGCTTGCTAAAGACCTTTTAATTAAAAACCCAACAGACAATATTGGTAAGTCTATAAGCGAGTTGGTCTCACAAACTGAAGCATCAAGCATCACACAAGCCCAATTATTGAGAGACTTAGAAGCGGCAATTGCTGGTAAGGAAAAAGACTTGATAGC
>Ga0316204_10007607_pt1 | contig 15688 bp, 15 predicted proteins | sample 6monrhotite_MG_2_FD_205661 | JGI IMG/M metagenome (GOLD analysis project Ga0316204, IMG submission 205661) | Microbial mat bacterial communities from mineral coupon in-situ incubated in ocean water Damariscotta River, Maine, United States -... | ecosystem: Environmental > Aquatic > Marine >... | reverse complement strand
GTCGATTGATAGTGAAGGTTGAATGAACGCTTTTGGGCGTTAGCGGCATTGTAGAAGAATGCTGTCTTAGGCCGTGATCAGCATACAATTGCAAGGGGGTGTCGATTTACATTCTTTCTGCAATCTGCTGTCTTGGTTATAGTTCTCCATATGCAAACAGGTTTTTTAATATGAGTCGTTACATGATTCTGAAAAATCAGAAGATACTGAGCCTTGAACCGTCTATTGATGATGTGGAAGGAGTGATAGGTCGCGATTTCCGGGTTAAAAAACAGGATGCTTATGAAGTTCAGGATCTTGAATCGGATGAAGCTGTTTGTACTGTAGCGCTGCTGAAACAGCTATCTATAGAGGCGACACCGGAAAAGAAGATTACCTTCCCGACTCAAAAGGAGCGCAAGCCATTGCCCCGGTCAACCAAACCGATTGCTCGTACTCCCATCTCGCGATCAAGCAAGCCGATTGCCCGCACGGCTATTGCGCGTTCGACAAAGCCCATAGCCCGATCACCAATAGTTCGCAAACAGGTAGATTTTTCGACACAGAAACCTTTGCAGCAGCCCAAAAACAGACCCTACAAAAAACCAAAACCCGGTCGCAACGATATTATTGATGATGCATACTCAAAATGGTTGGGCACCCAACCGTGTGTGATCACCGGTCATATTGCAGAGCGCGGGGTTGGGCCATACAACACGCATTGTCATCATATCAAAGGGCGTGCGCGAGGGCGACGGAATGATCACATGCAAGTGCCACTGACAGGGCATCTGCACACCTACGCCAATCATAGTTATCACGTGCTCGGCAAGAGTAGTTTTCTGGAGAAGTGGCAGGAGCACCTTCCTGATGGCGTTGATGATATCGTTGAATACTTTGAGAGCTGCGCCAGGGCATTCAAAGAACAGTATGATGCTGAAATGAACGGGCTCCCGGTTACTGTTTGATACTGCCTACTAAGGTTGAAAGCAAACAAGGCCCACAGCTTCCTGCAGGCCCTGTATATTGATAACCTTTAGATAAACAGTGTGGTTCCTGACTCGCCTGCTTCACCAAGGAATGCTGCAACACCACCGATTTCGACACCATCGATGAGCTCTTCTTCTTTGATGCCCATGACATCCATAGACATCTGGCAGGCGATGAGCTGTGCGCCGCCCTCAACCAGACTGTGAAGCAGGTTACCCGGTGTTTCCACGCCTTTGTCATGCATCACCTTGCGGATCATTTTGGCACCCATGCCATGCATATCCATTTTTGAGATCGAATTAAGGTGATCCGCATCACTGGGTAACATGGTGCTGAACATGCGATCCATCATTGGTTTGTTGATGTGTGGAGCATCTTCCCTGCGTATCACATCCAGCCCCCAGAAGGTGAAGAAGAGGCTGACAGGTTTGCCCATGGCAAGTGCACCATTGGCGATGATCATGCTGGCCATCACTTTGTCGAGATCATCGGAGAAGACAACCAGTGTCAGTTTGTCTCTCACGGCAGGGGCAGTTGTCTCAGCTACCGGAGCAGGTGCAGTTTTGCGCAAGAGAACAATCACCAGACCTTTCTCGGCTTTTACCGATAGCAGGTCATTGCCGGTTTTCTTGGCCCATGCACGGATATCGCGCCCGAATGCAGGATCAGATGCGGTCACCTCAAGCAACTCTCCGGCATCCAGCGCATTCATGGCCTTGTAGGTTTTCATGATAGGGCCGGGGCACTGCAGACCGATAGCATCGAGTGTATGCAACTCGCCACTACTCTCCGGAGCAATCAGGGCTGCACTGACTTCACAACTGCCACTGATATCAGCCTCGATTTCTGCCGGGTCACGGCGTTTAAGGTCTTCATAATCAAAGATGTCCGGATTGGACTGCTTGTCGACTGCCCATGAGTAGGTTTTGTAACCGCCTGAGAGATTACGAATCTGAGTGAACCCGTGTTGTTTGAGGATTCTGTAGGCGATATAGCCGCGAATACCAACCTGACAGAACAGTACGAGTGGTTGTTCCGGATCCAGTTCATCCAGATGTTCCCGCAGCTGGTTCACATCAATATTGCGTGCTGTGGGAATAGAACCGAATTCAAACTCTTCTGCTGTACGCACATCAATCAATTGCAGCTTGGCATCCTTAATCTCCAGAGTGTCGCGCAGCTCACGCCAGTCGATTAACTCGTGGGAGTGATTGAGTATATTGCTTGCAACATAACCGGCCATATTCACCGGATCCTTGGCCGAGCCGAAAGGTGGTGCATAGGCCAGTTCCAGATCAGTCAGATCTTCAACATTAAGCCCGCCATAGATGGCAGTGGCGATCACATCGAGTCGTTTATCCACACCGTCAGCACCGACTGCCTGAGCACCAAGGATCTGTCCGTCGGGTGAGAAGAGCAGTTTAATACTGACCTGTTTGGCACCTGGGTAATAGCTGGCATGAGAACCGCTATGGGTCACACAGCTGAGGAAGGGGACATCGGCAGCGCGTAACTGTTTCTCATTAAGCCCGGTGGAAGCGGCAGCAAGATCAAAGGCCTTCAGAATAGCGGTTCCCAGTGTACCTTTATACTGCTTCGTGTTACCGAAAATAATATTATCCGCAGCCATACGGCCCTGACGATTAGCCGGTCCTGCAAGCGGGATCAATGCCGGTTTGCCGCTAATGGTTTGCGTGATTTCAATAGCATCACCAACAGCATAAATATCTGAATCTGAAGTCTGTAGATGATCATTGACCTTGATGCCGCCGGTTGCACCGATCTCAAGGGCAGCACCGCGGGCCAGAGTGGTTTCTGGGCGCACTCCGATAGCCAGAACGATAATATCTGCCTGAAGGCGACGGCCACTGGCCAGATATACCACCGTGTGGTCATCCTTGTCTTCAAATTGATCGACTCTGTCGGAGAGGTAGAGTTCAACATTTTTATCGCGCATGTGGGAATGGACGATGGCCGCCATTTCATAATCCAGTGGCGCAAGAATCTGATCGGTTCCTTCAACCAGGGTCGTTGAGATGCCTTTATCGTTCAGGTTCTCAGCTACCTCAATACCGATAAAACCGCCACCAATGACGACAGCACGGCGTACGCTGTTCTGATCAAGGTGTGACATGATACGATCAAGGTCAGGAATGTTACGCAGGCCAAAGACCCTGGCTGAATCGATACCGGGCAGTTTCGGGCGTATCGGTTCGGCACCTGGAGAGAGCAGTAGTTTGTCATAGCTTTCATCGTATTCATCACCGCTAGCCAGATCACGCAGACGCACTACTTTGGTTTTACGATCTATCGCGATGGCTTCTGTACGGCTGCGTACATCAACCCGATAACGATCTTTGAACGTAGATTCAGAGGTGACCAGCAGTTGTTCGCGCTCAGCGATAGTTCCAGAAATATGGTAGGGCAGGCCACAGTTGGCAAAGCTGATATAGTGGCCGCGTTCAACCAATACAATCTCGGCTGCTTCATCGTTACGTCTGATGCGCGCTGCCGCTGTAGCTCCACCGGCCACACCACCTACGATTATGATTTTCATATTGTTTTCCACCTTTGAAATTTCCGTTCTTGTGAACTTGAACTGCTCTTATTAGATAAGGCTAATATACTAATAATTATAATCTGTTGCAAGATGTAATGATGCGTTTGCGTCAAAACTCCACGTAACAGTGCATCCGTATCAGAACAATGAGAACTGACAGCCGACTTGCAGAGGTAATAGTCGGTTGCCGTGGCTACAACTTTTATCAAGCATGGGCGCAATGAAAGAACTATTGGAAAGAAATGAGCTGGTTTTGATGGAGGCTGCTATTGTTGAGCAGCTCAGGCGCAGTGATGCTATAGAGCTTCATCCAAGGTTGATTAATGCACCACTGATTTATGATCAGGCCGGTCAAAAAGCTATGGCAAGTATCTATCATGCCTATATGGATATTGCTTCTAAAGCTGCTCTTTCTTTTTTGATGTACACACCAACATGGCGGGCAAACAGGCAGCGAGTAATGGAGTCGGGGGCTTATCCTTCGATCAATACCGATGCCGTACGATTCATGCAAGGTTTGCGCGAAGCCCAAGGCTCAAAGACCGTTATAAAAATTGGTGGTCTGATTGGCTGCAAGAATGATTGTTACCGCCCGGAGGAAGCGTTGTCGGCTGCTGAGTCGGAACTGTTTCATGCATGGCAGATAGCCCAGCTTGCGATTGCAGGTGTGGATTTTCTTATTGCCCAGACACTGCCATCGGTTGAAGAGGCCAAAGGCATTGCCAAAGCTATGGAACTCACAGGACTGCCTTATGTAATCAGTTTTGTCATCTCACGCGACGGGTCTGTGCTGGACGGTACCGACCTTGATACAGCTATAGCTGCAGTTGATGCAGTCACAGAGAGAAAGCCACTCGGTTTTATGGTCAATTGTGCATATCCGGGTTTCTTATGTGCAGAGAAACAGAAGCAGTCTCTCTTTGACCGGCTGATTGGATATCAGGGTAATGCATCCTCGCTGGATCATAAAGAGCTTGATGGCGCGGATACCCTGCAGGCAGAAAGTGTCACTGCATGGGGTGACGCTATGCTTGAACTTCATCACAGCTACGGGGTGAAGATGCTCGGTGGTTGCTGCGGTACAGGTGTTGAACATCTGCGCTATATTGTTGGAAAAAGATGAATATACGAAGTACAGAAGATCAAATGGAGAATCAATCATGAAAATATGGCTATCGCTTGCGCTGCTGATAAGCGTCATCGCTGGAGCATTTGCTGCGAATCAGGGACGAGAACGGGAAAACATCATCATGGATGAGCTGGTGACCAGCCTTATGGATGGTACCAAGGCTGGCACTCAGCCTGCAGGCGGACGTGTCGATTTTGACACATTCTCCGAGCTTCCTGCTCCGGTGATCCGTTATCTTAAACATGTACTTATGGACGGGCAGCCTTTGCTGGCGCAGGCAAAGATTCGTCAATCTGGAGAGCAGCGTTGTGAAACGGACAATGATGACTGGTATCCATATACGGCAAGTCATCTCATAGTAGCTCCAGTCACCGGTTTTGCCTGGATAGCAAAATCCGATGCACCTTTTGGAACCTATGTGCGTATGCTCGATAGCTATAATGATGGTGTGGGTTCAAGCAGTGTGAATCTCTTTGCAGCCTTTACGTTAAGTTCGCATCAGGATACCCCGCAACTGAATGCGGCCTTCCTGCAGCACTACCTTGCCAGCGCGGTTTGGATTCCTACTGCACTGCTACCGCAGTTCGGTGTGAAATGGACGCCCATTGATGATAATAAAGCGCTGGCAACCCTGACGGTTAAAGGTACTACCGTATCGCTGGAATTCCGCTTTAATCAGGCAGGGGAAGTGACCGGTGTTTATAGCCCTGATCGTTTCAGACTGGTTGATGATGCATACAAGCAACAGGCCTGGGCAATGACGTTTGGCGACTATCAGCTTGAATCAGGCATGAAAGTCCCTCAATCAACGAGCTCCGGCTGGTATGAAGGTAAAGAGTTGAAAGAGGTATCGAAGGGCAAGCTGGTCAAGGTGCAGTACAAGATCATTATGTGAGCTTGCTGTCTTGCGGACTACAGACCCTCATGTGACCTTGTAAGGGGTGAATGATGAACGAACATGAGAAAATCAATTACGTTGAATTGCCTGCGAAAGATATCGGCCTTGCCAAGGCATTTTTCACTGCTGCTTTTGACTGGTCTTTTGTCGATTATGGTCCTGAATACTCTGCATTCTCCAATGAGGGACTGGACGGTGCTTTCTATCAATCTGATCTTGTCTCCAGTACCGAAAATGGAAGTGCTTTGATCGTCTTCTACAGTAACGATCTGGAGCAGACATTATCATCCATCGAGGCCGCTGGAGGCACGATCATCAAGGCGATTTTCACATTTCCCGGTGGCCGTCGTTTCCACTTCTCTGATCCCAATGGTAATGAATATGCTGTTTGGTCAGACCAAGGTGCATGATAGAGAAGTTTAACCAGACCAGAGTATAGCAACCTCATGATAGCTACGAACTCTGTGCTAAAAACTACCGTGTTCACACTCTTTGCACTGATTGCCTTTGCCGCCAATTCGGTTCTTTGCCGTCTGGCATTGGCTGAAGATGCTATTGATGCAGCAAGTTTTACCCTGCTGCGTCTGTTCTCCGGCATTGTCGTACTATTATTGATATTGGCATTATCCGGAGGCAAGCAGAGCAGATCCGGCACAGGAAGCTGGTTCTCAGGGATCATGTTATTCCTCTATGCCATAGCATTTTCATTTGCCTATATCTCTCTGGATACAGCAACAGGTGCCTTAATCCTGTTTGCTGCGGTTCAGGTCACCATGATATTCAAACACCTGGTCGCCGGTAACAGATTGCATTACACGGAGTGGTTGGGTCTAAGTATCGCCTTTGCGGGTTTTGTTTATCTGGTGCTGCCCGGTGCTACAGCTCCCTCTATCTCCGGTTTTCTGCTTATGGGTGCTGCTGGCATTGCATGGGCTATCTATACGCTCAGGGGCAGGGGGTCGGTCAATCCTCTTGCCGACACGGCATATAATTTTGTCCGTACGACACCGTTTGTCATTGTTCTGGCTCTGCTCGCCATACCAACTATGCAGCTATCGACTGAGGGTGTTCTTCTGGCTCTGCTATCCGGTGGTTTGGCATCAGGTACCGGTTATGCACTCTGGTACGTTGTGCTCAAGACTCTTTCGACCACAGAGGCTGCCGTGGTACAGCTCTTCGTACCGGTGATTGCAGCCGTTGGCGGCATCATTTTTGTATCTGAAGCCGTGACACAGCGACTGCTATTTTCCGGTCTGATGATACTCGGCGGCATCCTGATACTTGTCTTGGCTCGTTACTGTTTTGTGCCATACGACGTGCAAGAAGAGAGGTCATGAACAGTGGCAATCCCGCACTCTGGTCAGGAGCTGTGTTACCAATGCTGAAACGGTGGTCTATATTCAGTAGATACCTTCAGGTTTTAGTTGCACCAGCTTGTCAGTTAAACGAAGGCAGTGCGAATTGAAGTGATCAAAAGATTATCTCATGGAGGTCATATGAAACTACTTATTTTCGGATCGACAAGCAGCATCGGTCATCATTTACTCAGCCAGGCTCTTGAGCAGGGCCATAGTGTCACAGCGTTTACACGTGATGCTTCAAAGGTTGAAATCAGACATGAGCATCTGCGCATCGTTCAGGGTGATGTGATGGACCCCGCATTAGTGGAAAGCGCTGTGAGAGGCCATGATGTGGTGCTCTGTTCTCTCGGGGCCGGCAGGAATGGTCAGGTGCGCTCAGAAGGGACACGACATATCATCAATGCGATGGAGAAGATCGGTGTGCGGCGTTTTATTTGCCAATCCAGTCTCGGTGTTGGAGAGAGTCGGGGTAATCTGAATTTCCTGTGGAAATATATCATGTTCGGACTGCTGCTGCGTCCTGCCTATGCGGATCATGTGAAACAGGAAGAGCATGTTAAACAGAGTAATCTGGACTGGATTATTGTCCGACCTGCTGCTTTCACCGATGGCGAGCATACAGGCCAGTATCGACACGGGTTTTCTGTCACGGATAAAACGACAGAGCTAAAAGTATCTAGAGCCGATGTTGCGGACTTTATGTTGAAGCAACTAAGCGATGACACCTATCTGCACAAAACTCCGGGTCTTTCGTATTGAGTAGGCATTGGTTATGTCTGTGTTTGACATTGTGAATGCCAACTCAAAGTATGGAACTAGGCAGGTTATGTTGGCGCAATAATCAATCTGTTAAGAGTTTGGAGGCATTGAATATGCAAGAAGAGCAGAGCAGAGAATATATTCGATCCAACATCGCTGTAGCCGCCCAACTTACGCCTGATGGCGGTGAGGTTATGCAGGTCAAGGTCAAGGATTTGAGCCTTCATGGCATCATGGTGCATGCTGATGAGCCACTGGAAATCGGACAGAAATGTCAGATTAGAATCCTGTTTGGACACTACAAGTGTGAACTTCCAATTATTGCAAAGGGTTCAGTCGTAAGGGTTCAGGATGAATACTTCGCAATAAAATTTAATGCTGTTGGTTTTGAATCGAATGAGGAAATAGAGAACATGATTCTGACCCATTCTACAGATCCGGAGCAGTGCCTTAAGGAGTTCACTCAGGAGGAACTGTTTTTTGATCCGCTGTCAGCCAATGATTTGGATCCCACGGATGCGCGATAACGCATTCAACGCTTCATGATCGGCAATGAACCGCTTCATATGCAAAGATTTTAGCTGATCGGCCCGGACGCTCATAAGCTGCAACCCATATCCACTTTTTTCGTGCATTGAGGAATCGTTTGTGTCGGGCTAGGCTCTTTGCGTTGAATAAACCGGAGGGAGGGAGCTGTTCATCTCTTGCCGGAATTAGTCCAAAAAAAGGAAGCGAAACCATGGCAAGAAAGTTTAACTTCAGTGCAGGCCCGGCAATGTTGCCGACCGCAGTAATTGAGCGCGCGCAGCAGGAAATGCTGGATTGGAACGACTCAGGTATGTCCGTCATGGAAATGAGTCACCGCGGCAAAGAGTATATGTCCATTGCTGCAAAAGCAGAGAAAGATCTGCGTGACGTGATGTCGATCCCTGACAATTACAAGGTACTCTTTCTTCAGGGTGGTGCATCTTCCCAGTTTGCCATGATCCCGCTGAATCTGCTGGGTGACAAAACCAGTGCCGATTACATCAATACCGGCATGTGGTCGAAGAAAGCGATTGCTGAAGCCAAACGCTACTGCACCGTAAATATCGCTGCTGATACTTCCGATAACGGTTTTACCACCGTACCGACACAGGCAGAGCTGAAATTGAACCCTGATGCAGCCTATGTGCATTACACGCCGAACGAGACCATCGGTGGTGTTGAGTTTGATTATATTCCCGAGACCAATGGTGTGCCTCTCATCGCAGATATGTCTTCCACCATTCTTTCGCGTCCGATTGATGTTTCCAAGTTCGCCATGATCTATGCCGGTGCACAGAAGAACATCGGCCCTGCAGGGTTGGCGATTGTGATTATCCGCGACGATCTGCTGGGTAAAGCCGCAGCCAACACACCTGCTATGTTCAACTACGCAACGCATGCAGACAATGATTCGATGTATAACACGCCACCAACCTACGGCTGGTATATGGCAGGTCTGGTTTTCTCATGGATCAAAGAGCAGGGCGGACTGGAAGCCATGGGGGCGGTTAACAAGCGCAAGGCTGACAAGCTCTATGCTGTCATTGATGGCAGCGATTTTTATGGCAGCCCTGTAGCCAAAAATGGCCGCTCATGGATGAACGTGCCGTTCACACTGGCTAACGCTGACCTGGATGCCGATTTCCTTGCAGGTGCAGCAGCACGCGATCTGGTGACCCTGAAAGGCCATCGTTCAGTAGGTGGCATGCGCGCCAGTATCTACAATGCGATGCCGGAAGAGGGCGTTGATGCGCTGGTTGCATTTATGAAGGAATTTGAAAGTAACAACGCCTAATAGCTTTTCAGGTTTCGACAGTTCAAAGCCCTCTGCGAAAGCAGAGGGCTTTTCTTTTGCTCTATTTCCTGTGTCAGAGATTGAAATGAATAGTGGGGTCATCCAATATGCTCTCTGAATATGTTTCATATGGGGGCCAATCTGAATCTCAGTTAACACCTGATCTGGAACCGTTTGTTAGAGAACGTGCTGCAACCGGCGTTTGCAACAATGCCAGTGAAGTGGTGCATGAACCACTCCGCCTGCTTAAAAAAACGAACCGAAGAGCAGCGTGTATTGAAGCTGGAACGACTGCGATCAGCTGTCCGTGCCGGTAATGTAGCTGTTGCTGACGGAGACTTTGTCGATGTGAATAGCGATGATGAGTTGGATACTCTCTTTGCCAGGCTCTAAGCAATTACAAATCTCCGGCCCCGCCAGGTCCGATCTGACTGCGATAGGGAAGTGCACTGAACGAGAGTGGGGCGCTGATCAAAAGAGAAGCTAGCTTGATGGCATCAAGCAGTGTCTGAGATCACTGGTTCAAAACCCCGCTTTGGGAACAGATCGGGATGATATTGATCAGGGGCTGAGTTCTCAGCCCGTTGAGCGGCATCTCATTTTCTACCGGGAATCAGTAAACGAGATCGTAGTGATACGGATTCTTCATCAATGTATCGATGTAGAGTGTCTTATTGATTGCAAAGTAAAGGCCTGACCCCGGCTTTTCCTAAGCTTGGAAGATTTTTCCGATTTCAGGGGAAAAAATTGCCTGAAGGTAATAATTTCCGCTCCCTATATATTATTTAAGTGATTGATAATAAAAGTGTTTATTGCAATCTGGTGTTTGGCCGACTCCTTGCGATAGTGAAATCAGAATATTTTAAACAGGCAGGTGAGTTAGCATGCAACTTGGTTCCAGAAGTTCGGTTATGACAGGAGAGAAGATTCAGAACAGAATGAGTGGCATCAGCCCTCATCAGAGCCATGTTAACAATTCAGACACACTGATCGGGCCATTTAACCAGCCTGAAGATAGAATCAATGAAATCATTGAGATGACGGGGGCCATTCCGCTGTTTGATAAAATTGACAGCGTGCAGGTTGGCATCATTGCCGCGCATATGAGAATCGTAGATCTGGATGAGCAGCAGCGCCTGTTTGCCGAAGGTGAGAAGAGTGATTACATGTGTTTTGTCGTTTCCGGCACACTTGAAGTATTCAAGCAATCACAACACGGCAAGATGGTTTCTGTTTCAACCATTTCCCGGGGTCGCGCCATTGGCGAGATGGCATTGATGGATAGCTTTCCTCGCTCTGCTACCGTGATTGCACGAACGCCATGTAAGCTGCTGAAGCTCACGAGTGACAGTTTTGATTTTATAGTAGAGCAGCGTCCCCGTGCCGGTATCTCATTCTTAAAGACACTCTCCAAAGTGCTTAGCCTGCATCTGCGCAAAACATCGGGCCAGCTTGCCGATGCATCCGAATCGACAGGATCAGTTATCATTGAACCTGTTCTAAAGGATAAGTCAGCCAATCAGCCGAAAGTGATCGATCATATCATTAAGACTAAAAAGTCGAATCTTCCCCCATTGATCAGGCAGTTTATCTGACAGACTTAATAACCAATGTCTTATAGCCCTCTGCTGATCTTTTGGATATCGGCAGGGGGCTTTTCTTTTGCTCTGTTTCCTATGTCAAAGATTGAAATAAATAGTGGGGTCATCCAATATATTCTCTGAATATGTTTCAAATGGGGGCCAATATGAATTTCAGCTTAACGGCTGATCTGGAACAGTTTGTTAGAGATTGTGCTGCAACCGGCGATTACAACAATGCCAGTGAAGTGGTGTGTGAACCACTCTGCCTGCTTAAAAAACGAACCGAAGGGCAGCGTGCGTTGAAGCTGGAACGACTGCGATCATTTGTCCGTGCCGGTGACGAAGCTGTTGCTAACGGAGACTTTGTCGATGTGAATAGCGATGATGAGTTGGATACTCTCTTTGCCAGGCTCTAAACGTTTCGAGGCCCCGGCCCCGCAAGGTCCGATCTGACTAGAATAGGGAAGTGCACTGAACGAGAGTGGGGCGCTGATCAAAAGAGAAGAGACCTTTTCCTTTACTGTTTGCTTATGAGATTCATCTGACTGTAAAATAGGCTATTCATCATAAGCCAAGAGGATGAGGGTTTCACGGGCATGGAGCCACCTCTTATCAGATAGTTAAAACGACGGGGTGTTTTTTCGTGGAGCTTTCAAGGATCAAGGGTGTTGTGATTGCAGCATCCATAGAAGAGAGAACAACTGATGGCACCCATTATGAGAGTCTTCGTATCAAGGATGAGCATGGTGAAGAGCTGGATTTAGAGCACGTATTGGTCGCGGCTCAACTTGATACATGCGTGAAAGAGGGCAACACAGTCGATCTACTGTGTTATGTTAAAAAAGAGGGGCGACCGGATATCACGGTTTATGCAACGATAGTTTCTGATGACCTTGTGATTGATTTCGGTATCGCAGATAGCCTGAATGTGATCTACAAGGCTAAGCTTAAACAACAGATGTTATTCACTGCGATCTGCATTATCACGGTTGTCGGAATCATCGTTTTACCCGTATTCCTTATTGGGATTTTCTCTGTGAGAACGACTTTCACTTCAATCATTCCTGATGAAAAGGAACGAGAGGAAGCGATTAAGTATGCTAAAGCTCAAGTAGGGAAACCGGCTGACAGTTCACCTGTTGTTCAAACAAATCCAGTCGATGGCCTGAATAAGTAACCACCACCATGTTTTGCTCACGAGCATCTACAATGCAATCCCGGAACTGGTCGTTGATCCACTGGTTGCATTTATGCCGGAGTTTAAAAGCAATCAAGGCTAACACAACCAAGCTGCTCGATATTTCTAAGCCCTCTGCGAAAGCAGCTTTCAATAGCGTTAAATATCATTTGCATTAGCTTCGATTTGACTAGACCTAACCTAGTTCCACTCTTTCTTTAATGGCTAAGGAAGATGGAAATAAACCTTATACTCGATTGATTTCGAGTTTTTTCTGATCTGAAGATATTTCAATCCTATCTTCTGACCAACTCAAGTTAATTGACTTCAAAACTGGAAGCTTAATGCTCTCTACGTCTTTAATTGCAGGCTTAATATATTTATCAATAAAAACTGATACTACTGCACCAGCTTCTTCCTCCATATGCGTCCACGCAGCTTCACCATGATAAAACTCTCCACCACATGCTAGGAACTGCTGAGAAAGCTCTGTCAGCTTACCTGATGGTGTTGGATCCAATACTAGTAAAACTGGTTTGAAACCAGCAGCACTGCTCTCAATAGGAAATGACAACTCCTCTCCAAATCGCCCTTGACCACTGGCCGCAATAGTAACTCTTAGCTTCAACTCATAAGTAGTATTATTGCTAGGTACAAGGCAATCAATTTGCCTGCCTTTTTTTGTTGGATTGCCTTCCGAATTAAGTCTTTTTACTGGTGAATTTCTGGAGCCAACAGGGGCTCCACCCAAACAACTGGCTATAAGTGGTTCAAATAGGTATCCAGTTTCTTGTGCTGATCTATTATCAATGTCATAAATCCATTTTCGCCATAGCATCCAATTGGCCAGTAGGTTTATATCGCAACCACCGTACTCCAAAAGGACTCTAGGTCCGACCTGATCCATAGTGGGCATAGGTTGGTATGACAAGATTCTCTTGTACTTCACTCTTCTTCGATGAAGCGCTGCTAAATTTTCTATAAATAATGCAAAATCATTATTCTTTTGGAAGCATGTGCTCAGAGTATCGAGAACTGTATTCACCTGAATCGAATCATTTTCATGCTCTTCAAACCAAGAAAGGGGAATTCGATAATAATCTTCATTCGGAGTATCAACCTTAGTAATCCCCAGTTCATCAAATGACCATCCAAGATTATTAACCGCTATACATATCAGGGCGTAAACTTCACTATCAGAAATTACGACCTGGGCATCTCCACTTCCATGCATTATGCAGTTTGAGTATAAATCACGAATAAAAGCTGAATTCTTCATATCACCTCAAATAATCTTTTTTGTTTGCTTAATTTATTTTCACTTATGCTTTTAAGCAATAATTCGGTTCTTTTTAACGCAGGACTCATTGCCCCAGCTTTAGTTAGTAGATAGCCAAGCAACTCACCCTTCGATGCTACCGCACCTTGGAAGCCATATTCATCTCTAATATGTTCTGCAAATATTCTTGCAAGCATCGGAGGAATAGCGTTGCCAATCTGTTTAATTTTCTGAGATGAATTGCCATAAAAAGTGAAATCATCCGGAAAGGTTTGAATTCGAGCGCATTCTCGAATCGTGAGCGCTCGATTTTCTTTAGGGTGGAGTAACTCTCTAGTGGCTGCCCCTGTTACGGTTAAGCATGGCTCGTTTCCAATAAGTCTTTTCAGCCCGGATGGCGATCCACCCCTTTTTTCAGTTGGAGTCCCATCAGAAACTCTTCTATTCGCCCTCTTCTTAAACGATTCGTGTTGCAATCGCGCAGGTAGGTCCTTCATGGTTTGTCCTGGCTTTAATGCAGATATACGTTCCAATTGAAGGGGGCTTAGCCTAGGGGAAAAGTGGTCGTTCACTATCCCAACGGGTGATCGAAGCAGCAGCTCAAAATTATCATGAGGCTCTGCCATATATCCCAACTCTAATTCTTTATTGTTAGTTGCGGGAGGTAATCCGCCAATCGCATGTGCAAGTGTTACATCGGAATTTCTAAAAATTTTACCTGAAACATGAATCTTCGGCCCAGGCATATTAAAATTAATGCCTATCCTATTCCCTACAATAAGCACTCGTTTTCGTCTTTGAGGTATTCCATATTCCTGTGAGTATATTTTTTCAACTCTTATTGAATATCCTAAGGCGACAAATGCTTTTACAGCTTCATATATATACATACCTTTGTTGGATGTTAGCAAACCCTCAACATTTTCCATAAGAAACCATTTAGGTTTCATTATTTCTAGAGCTTTCACATAGCTTTTTAGCAAATGATTTCTTGGATCATCCCAAAATCGTGTTCCTGCTGTGGAGAACCCCTGACATGGAGGGCCACCTATTAATATGTCTAATTCACCTGATCTAATGCCTGCATTTTTAAGAATAGTTTTAAAATTCAATTGATCAATATCTTCGCATTCACTAGGAGTGTCGGGAAAGTTTTCTCTGTACGTTACTACAGCAGCCTTATCATTATCATTTGCATACAAAACATTGTAACCAGCTTGTTTAAACCCAAGCGAGCAACCACCTGCACCACAAAATAAGCTTATCGCTGTAGGACTCATCTTACGTTGCAACTCCAAATACGGTTTCCGTAATGTTAGCTTATAACCACTAACTAGGTTTTCTATTCGTGCTATCAAAGGAACTGATTAACATCAGGCTCATTCTACTTGCTGAAATTAAAATGCAATCTTGCACGTTTATTTCCCATTTAATAGTCCAGATGTCTCTGCGTCTACACTTAGATGTTTCCCTGTGACAATAGCGTGGGCAAAGAATCACCCCAGATCAGTTTTGGAATCAATGGGGTAAGGAGTGGGACTATCCCTGATGGCTAACTTCTGAGCTGGGTGGATGGTTTCAGCTACAAGACCCGGCATTACTTTAGCCGTGTGGTGAGTCAGCCGTTATAAAACCAGAATCATCGCGCCAGCAACCAGCGTACAGGTAATAAAATAGGGCAGAGCCATGTAGACCATGCGGCCGTAACCGAGTCGAATTTTGGGTGCAATCGCTGAGGTTAGCAGGAACAAAAATGCTGCCTGACCGTTTGGCGTGGACATACTTGGTATGCCTGTACCCATAACGACTGCCACCGATTGGGCATCGAAAACTTCGCGTGTAATCAGCCCCTGATCAAGCAGTGACTTGATCTGATCCATGTAGATCGTGGCAACAAATACATTGTCACTGATTGCAGAGAGAAAGCCGTTGGTGAGGAAGACCATAAAGATCTGGATGTCACCATCGAGGCTCATGACCCAATGCATAATCGGATTGAACATGGACTGGCTCTGAATCATTGCTACGATCACATAGAACATGACCAGCAGTGAGGCGAATGGAAGTCCCGGCATAAAGGCTGCTGCGATTTTATGTTCGTCAGTCACACCGGTAATGGCGGTTGCAACGATAATAACACCCAGGCCAATC
>Ga0316204_10007606_pt1 | contig 15688 bp, 15 predicted proteins | sample 6monrhotite_MG_2_FD_205661 | JGI IMG/M metagenome (GOLD analysis project Ga0316204, IMG submission 205661) | Microbial mat bacterial communities from mineral coupon in-situ incubated in ocean water Damariscotta River, Maine, United States -... | ecosystem: Environmental > Aquatic > Marine >... | reverse complement strand
AGACAGGTGCACGACAAACCTTTAGAGTGAGGCAATAACAAGTCAAACGAGGCAGAGAGTCGTGCACAGTACTTACTACAATTTACCGCCCACATAGCACCTAAACAGACACTTAATGAGCTTCAAATGATGCCATTGCAGAAAATAGAATTGATGAAATCTAGACTTTTATTAACCTGATTTAGCCAGTGCTCTGCTTACGGGCCCGAAGGTTTTTCGATGTTCAGGACAGGCCCCATGCTTTTCAAGAAGCGCCATATGCACCTTGGTTGGGTAGCCCTTATGTCTGTCAAATTCGTATTGCGGATATTCAATATGCAGCTTTTCCATCTGCTCATCACGCTCTACTTTTGCCAAAATAGAGGCCGCGGCAATTGCCTCAACCTTGGAATCTCCCTTCACAATGGCTTCAACTTCACAGCTTAAATCCGGTTTTTTATTACCATCAACCAGAGCAATATCAGGCATTTCAGGTAAGCTCTCAACGGCTAGCTTCATCGCCAAAAGACTCGCCTGAAGAATATTAATCTCGTCAATTTTCTCCGGGCCAACCGATGAAATTGACCAGGACTTTGCTTTTAAGCGTATCTCTTTGGCCAGGGCCTCACGTTTTTTGGCGGTGAGTTTTTTCGAATCATTAAGCCCTTCAATGGGATTGTTCTCATCCAGAATGACGGCAGCTGCAACAACAGCACCCACTAATGGACCTCTCCCCGCTTCATCTACACCCGCGATTCGTGAGTATCCAGCTAGATCAATATCAATGTCGTTTATCATGTTTTCCGGTATAATCTGCCGTTAGTTAAATAACCGAATAATAAAGAGTTACTATACGAATGAGCAAGATAAAAACTGCAGTAATTGGTGTTGGTTACCTGGGTAAGTTCCATGCTGATAAATACGCCGACCTTCCCAATAGCGAACTCATTGCAGTTGTCGATGCTGATGAAAGTACTGCCAGGGCAATTGGTGAAAAATTAAGGGTTGAAGGGCTTACTGATTATAGCTCTTTACTGGGTAAGGTAGATGCGGTGAGTATAGCCGCGCCAACAACCCTGCATTACCAGATTGCCAAAGATTTTCTGGAAAACGGTAGTCACGTACTTATCGAGAAGCCAATCACGGTAACTCTGGATGAAGCGGATGAATTGATTGCTTTAGCCAAAAAGCATAACAAGCTCATTCAGGTCGGTTTCCTCGAGCGTTTTAACGCTGCAATCCTGGATTTAGATACAAACAATGTAGCACCCACCTTCATTGAATCGCATCGCCTTGCGCCTTTTAATCCAAGAGCTACTGACGTCAATGTAATCCTGGATTTAATGATCCATGATATCGATATTATTCTGAACATTGTACGCTCAGACGTTAGATCCATTGCTGCTTCAGGCACACCTGTATTGACTAAATCGACTGATATAGCGAATGTACGCATCGAATTCGAAAACAATGCCGTTGCCAATGTAACGGCAAGTCGCGCTAGCATGAAAACTGAGCGAAAAATGCGCCTGTTCCAGCCCGACTCCTGCGTAACAATTGATTTCCAGAACAGGATTATGAATGTATACGGTAAAGGCGAGAAGGAAATGTTCCCGGGCATCCCTGAAATTGTGGTTCAGGAAAGCACCTATGAGAACAACGATGCACTTAAAGCTGAAATTATCGCCTTCCTAGATAGCATCGAAAACAACAAGCCTGCCATGGTTAGCGGTGAAGATGGCCGCAAAGCTTTAGCAACCGCAATTGAAATTTCAAATCTTTTAAGCGAGTAAGACATTACATGAATATCCCAATGGTTGACCTGAAAGAGCAATACAAAGAGCTCAAGGATGAAATTAGTACAAATCTGCTTGCTGCACTAGAAGCTACACAGTTTATTCTAGGCCCTAATGTACAGGCCTTTGAAAAAGAAACGGCAGAATACCTTGGTGTTAAACATGCAATCGGCGTTGCCTCTGGCACAGATGCATTACACCTTGCGCTTGCAGCCGCTGGTATTGGCCCTGGTGATGAAGTTATTACAACACCTTTCACCTTTATAGCCACTGCTGAGGCTATCGCCTACGTTGGTGCTACACCGGTGTTTGTTGATATTGATAAAGACACCTTCAATATTGATTTGAAACTGGTTGAAGCCGCCATTACAGATAAAACCCGTGCGGTTGTTCCGGTTCATTTATTTGGCCAACCCGTCAACATGCCTGCACTAAAAGCTCTGTGCGATGCAAAAAATCTAAAAATAGTTGAAGATTGCGCACAATCATTTGGCGCACACATTAACGGTAAACAAACCGGTAGTTTTGGTGATGCAGGTGCATTCAGCTTTTTCCCAAGTAAAAATCTTGGCGGCTATGGTGATGGTGGATTAATTACAACCAATTCAGACAAGATGGCCGAAGACATTAAAGTACTTCGCAACCATGGCTCTACCAAACAATATCACCACACAGTACTTGGCTATAACAGTCGACTTGATGAATTACAGGCGGTTATCTTACGCGCAAAATTAAAACGTATTGATGACTACAATGCCAACCGCCGTCGTGTTGACCAAACATATAAAGCAATGATGCAAGACACTGGTGTGCAGATGCCACATGAAGATGGCGTTGGCTATCATGTGTATCACCAGTACACATGCATGCATCCACAGCGCGATAAAATCATGCAAGCATTACGTGATGCCGGTATTGCATGCGCTATCTACTACCCTATTCCATTACACAAACAGGAAGTTTTTGCTGAATCGTGTAAAGGCTTAACACTGCCTGTTACAGATAGCGTAGTGGAAAACTGTTTTTCTCTACCTGTTTACCCAGAGCTTACAGAGGACAAAATCAAAATCATTACGGACACCATTAAGTCAGCCCTATAAAGCATGAATAAACGCATAATGATTAGCGCCGGAGAAGCCTCCGGTGACATGCATGCTGCCAACTTCGTTAAAGCGCTTCACAATATTGATAGCTCTATTGAAGTATATGGAATGGGAAGCGAACAACTGCGAGATGCTGGCGCCAATTTATTAATTGATTGCTCAGATATTGCAGTTGTAGGTCTGGTAGAAGTAATTGCCAACTATCGAAAAATTGTTAGTGCCTTAAATATATTAAAAGAGTCTTTACGTAACGACCCTCCCGATTTACTCATCCTTGTTGATTATCAGGAATTTAATTTCAAACTCGCAGAAACTGCAAAAAAACTGGGCATTAAAGTTCTATTTTATATCGGCCCACAGGTTTGGGCATGGCGCCAACATCGTGTACATAAAATCGGTAAACGCATCGATATGATGGCGGTAATTTTACCCTTTGAAGAAAAATTTTATGAAGGTGCAAACGTCCCTGTTCGTTTTGTTGGCAATCCACTAGTTGATGAAGCCAAACCTAATCGAGACAAACAAAGTTGCCTTGATGATTACCTATTAAATAATAATAGTCCGATAGTAGGCTTATTCCCGGGTAGTCGTCGCAGCGAAATCAAACGCGTACTCCCTATTCAATTAGCAGCAGCTGAAAAATTACTAGAAAAACAGGCTGATTTACAATTTGTGCTGCCCGTAGCAAGCACATTAAATAAAGCTGAATTTTCTGACTGCCTTGAAAAATACAGCTATCTCAATGTAAAACTGGTGAAAGACCTAACTTACAATGTAATGCAATGTTGTGATGCCATCATTACCGCATCTGGAACAGCAACCCTTGAAATTGCACTGATGGGCATACCAAACTGTATTACATACCGAATTGCTCCATTGTCATATGCAATTCTTAAGCGAATGGTAAAAATAGATAACATCGGACTAGTAAATATTGTTGCTGAAAAAGAAATCGTAAAAGAATTCATACAGAAACAGGCCCAACCACAACTGATTGCTAATGAAATATATAAAATCCTGTCTGATGAAACATACAGAAACAATATGACAAACGAGCTCAGCAAGGTGCGTGAAAAGCTAGGAAAAACGGGCGGTGCTAAAAATGTCGCTGAGCTTGCATTAGAAATATTGAATTCATAAACCACTAGAGCACACGATAAATATTACTATCGCCTAGAATTAATCGAAATAAATTCTATAGACCGTGATTAAAAGATTTAAGATACTTCTATCGGCAAACAAGCCGGAGATTTCATATTGAATAGATCCTATATCGAACTCTTTAGAGGAATATTCGATACAGGATTAGCTAAGGATTAAACTAGCGTACAATTCCACGCTTAGAATTTTCAATAAAGTCAGTAAACTGCTTCACTTCTGGGTACTGCTCAATAAGCTCACTAACTTCCTCCATAGCTTGCTCTCGAGAACCTTTAGAACGCACTAATGCTTTATAGGTATTTAATATAGCCCTGATAAGCACATCGCTGAAGCCTTTTCGCTTAAGCCCAATTTTATTAATTCCACCCGCCTTTCCATAGTTACTTGCAACTATGACATACGGTGGAACATCACGATTAATAATAGCCCCCATACTGGTGAAGCAATGACTACCTAGTTTAGAAAACTGGTGCACCAAAGTAAATCCACCTAAAATGGCATTATCACCAATCTCAACGTGGCCAGCGCAAGAAGCAGAATTTGCAAAAACGATATTGTTACCAATCTGGCAATCATGCGCTATGTGCACATATGCCATAATGAAATTATTATTTCCCACTTTTGTCACGCCACCGCCATCAGCAGTACCGCGTGAAATAGTTACGCTTTCACGAATTGTATTATCGTCACCAATTTCTAACGATGAATTTTCACCTGAAAACTTTAGGTCCTGAGGATCTTCACCAATTGAAGAAAACTGATAAATTTTATTATTTTTACCAATTTTAGTCGGACCATTTATTACGACATGGGGGCCTATCCAAGTACCAGCTTCTATTTCTACACCCGCACCAATAATACTATATGGACCTATCTCGACATCACTGGCAATTTTTGCTGTTGCATCTATGATTGCAGTTTGATGGATCATTTGAAACAGCCTCTAAAATAATGACTCATTAAATACATTCAAACAGTAACTAAAAATCTACGACTTAGGATTATCAGTTGCCGCACACATAATAACAGCGCTTGCTGCTAACTTGCCATCCACTAATGCCTTACAGTCAAATTTCCAAATTCCTCTAGAACGCTTAAGTAATTCAACCTGCAACGTAAGAACATCACCAGGCACAACCTGTCGTTTAAAACGTGCACCATCAATACCTACAAACAGATAGAGCATATCGCTATCTGGGTCTTCACCCATTGTTTTAAAACCTAACAGTCCTGTCGCCTGTGCCAGAGCTTCCATAATAAGCACACCTGGCATTACAGGGTAATGAGGGAAATGCCCCTGAAAGAAAGGTTCATTGATAGTTACATTTTTTACCGCTGTAAGGCTTTTACCTAATTCAAAATCTAAAACCTTATCTACCAGTAAGAACGGGTAACGGTGCGCAAGGAGCTTTCTAATTTCTCCAATATTCATTGTATTCACAGTAAAACCTCAGCCTTTTATTCTTTATCTTTTATGAGCTTTTCAAGCTGCTTGATGCGCTTAGCCATTTCATCAAGCTGCCTGAATCTTGCACTATTTTTTCGCCATACCCGCGTTTCATCAATGGGTGTATTCGATGAGTAAGAACCCGGTTTAGTTAATGACTTTGATACCATAGACATTGCTGTAACAATTACATTATCAGTAATTTCTATATGATCTTTAACCCCTGTCATACCCGCAAACAGACAATTTTTACCAATTTTTGTACTTCCAGCTATGCCCACGCCTCTCGACATAAGCGTATGCTCACCGACAGTAACATTGTGAGCAATTTGTACGTGATTATCCAGCTTAACGCCATTACCAATAACGGTATTCTGTAACGCGCCTCGGTCGACAACTGAGCAAGCACCAATTTCTACTGAATTACCAATAATAACGCCGCCCACCTGTGGTACTTTTAACCACTCACCTTGATCAAGCTCAAAGCCAAAGCCATCTGAACCAATCACCGAAGCAGAGTGCATTATACAACATTCTCCAATTACGCATGTATGGTAAACCGTCACATTAGAATACAAATGAGAATTAAGCCCTATACGGCTATTTCGACCGACAAAGCAACCGGCATCGATTCTGACACCATCTTCAATCACCACACCCGCTTCGATAACAACATTAGACCCAATATAAGCCAGACTGGAGATATTGGCCGACGGGTCTATTACAGCCGTTGCATGAATCCCTGGTGATGGAATATTCTCAGGATAAAGCAGAGCGACAACTTTTGCATAAGCAGCCCGTGGGTTTTCAACAACTAATGAGGCTACGGGTGAATCAGCCACAACATCTTCGCGTAGAATGACAGCACTTGCAGATGTACTTTTCAAGCTGGGTACATACTTGGAACTGGTAACAAAGCAAATATCACCATCACCAGCATCATCTAGCTGAGCAACAGTCTTTATGACAAGTTCAGCGTTACCTATAAGCCTCGCACCTATATGTTCCGCAAGTTGTTTTAGACTATAACTCATATTGATTGTCGCTCTTACGAATAGTTAAAGGCTATTACTTAGACTCTTTAACAACATTCGCAAGTATAGCATCTGTGATATCAATACTCTCAGCAGCAAACATCACACCTTCATTAACGATTAAGTCATATTCCTTTTCAGCTGCAAACTTTTGAGTCACACTAAATACGACCTTTCTAAATGCAGCCATTTCTTCATTACGAACAAGCTTTAATTCATTTTCAAGTTTCGAACCTTTCTCTCTGTACTCGACAACCATGTCCTTAAGCTTAGTACGTGAAGCCGCTAATTTACTTTCAGTCATTAATAGTTCATTTGTTTTAATTTCTTTTTCTAATGACTTAATATCTGCAATTAATGTTTCAATGTCTTTTTTAGGACCACTAAATTTAGCTTCAATCATTTTATCTATGCCCTTAACTTTGGCATATTCATTAAACAATTTGGTTACATTAACAAAGCCTATTTTTCCGGCAGTGCTTGTCAGCGGCAGTACTAATAAACCGGCTAATACTAAAATTGAAAATATACGTTTACTCATTATTATTTCTCCTAAAAAATTGAACCAATACTAAATTGGAATGCCCGCTTATCATCACCATCTTTTTCTTCAAGTGTACGAGCCCAGCTAAATCTTAATGGCCCAATAGGCGCCAACCATACAAACGAAACACCAGCAGAACTACGCAGTTCACTGGAATCGAAACCGCCTCTATCCTGCAAAAACACATTACCTATATCATAAAAAGTACTTAGACGTACGGAACCAGGTGGTTTTTCCATAAATGGTACAGGAAAAATTACTTCAGCACTTGCTACCGTTCTAATATCACCACCAATAGGATCCTCGGTAACATCATCTCGCGGACCCAGTGAATTTGAATCAAATCCACGTACCGTCTTTAAACCACCTGCAAAAAACCGTTCGAAAAAAGGATAAGATTCGTTATCACCATAACCATCACCATAAGCAACATCCGTTCTAATTAAAGTTGTTACATTTCGAGTAACAGGGAAGTAAAATTTATTTTGATAGGATATTTTATAATATTCCACGTCACTATTCGGTAACGTGAAATCAAGGGATATCAATTGTGAATTACCTGCTGTTGCAAATATGGTTCTATTTCGCGTATCGTGAGAAAAACTAGCCAGCAATGTATATGAATCAACAGACGCCAGGTTTGGGTCACTACCATCCGAATATTCAGCAATGAATGCATCAACATCTGCAGTAACATTCGTACCACCTCTGATAATATCCGTCGCTTGATAACCAACACCAATACGCAATCGATCATATTCAGTTAGTGGTATTCCATAAGAAAGATTCGCACCATAAGAGTTCTCAAAATAATTACTAATATCCTCTGCTTCTGCATCACGCTCTCTATACGAAAAAGAAATCGTTCGACTTATGGCATCTATCGTATGGTATGGATCTGTAAATGAAAGACTATAAACTTTATTAGCCTGATCATTATTAAAATTCACAGCCAGGCTCTCACCAGTGCCATTCAGATTATCCATGGTTAAACCCAGATTGAAAACGAAACCCTGAGTTTGTGAAAAGCCTGCACCGATATTAAAGCTGCCAGACATACGTTCTTTAATAGAGATATTTAAATCCACCAGATCACTCGTACCTGGTACAGGATCTTTGTTCACAATAACTTCTTCAACGTAAGGCAAACGCTGCAAGCGTATTTTTGATCTCTCCAGTTTATTATTAGATAGCTCGCCACCTTCCATTAAGCGTAATTCACGGCGCAATACTTCGTCATTCGTTTTATAGTTGCCTTTAAAATTAATACGATTTACATAAACTTTCTTACCTGGATCAATAAAATAGGCCAGTTCAACCTGCAGTGTTTCATCATTAATCTTGGGTGCTACTTGCACTTTAGCAAAGGCATACCCCTCATTACCTAATCGACGAGTAATCAGATCTTTTGTAGTGATCATTTTGTTCCGTGAAAAGACATCCCCGGACTTAATTAAAAACAGTTCACGAAGCTCACTTTCAGGCACCACAAGATTACCTGCGAAGCTTATTTCATTTACTGTGTATTTCTCACCCTCAGTAACATTCAAGGTAATATATATATCTTTTTTATCTGGTGTAATTGTTACCTGTGTCGAATCCATAGAGAAACGTACGTAACCTCTATCCTGATAATATGATTTTATCGTTTCCTCATCGGCAGCTAATTTAGGTTTAGCATACTCATCTATACTGCTGAAAAAATCAAAAAAACCTGGAACACCTAACTGTAAGTCTTCTAGTAAGGTAGCATCATCAAATACAGAATTTCCCACAATATTCACTTGCTTGATTTTGGCAATAACACCTTCTGATATTTTTATATCAATATCTACACGATTACGCTCCAACTCAGTAACAGTTGTATTAATACGTACCGCATATTTACCTCGACTAAAATATGCCTGCTGCTTTAGCCCCTGTTCAATTTTATCTAAAGCTGACGGTTTAAATACACGACCTTTGGTAATATCAAGATCATTTAATATTTCTTCAAGTTGCTCGTCTTCAATATCACTATTACCAGACCAGGTAATATTTGAAATCGCTGGCCGTTCTAATACTTGAACGACTAACACATTACCATCTTTAAGTAATTTTACATCTCTGAAAAAACCTGTTTTATATAACTCCTGGATAACATAAGAAGTTTGTTCGCTGTCGAATGTGGAGCCTTCTTTTACAGGAAGGTAATTCAATAAAGTTCCATCAGGAATGCGCTCTAGACCTAGCAGCTTGATATCTTCAACAATAAAACTTTCAGCCGCATATGCATGCGCTTGTGAAAATATAAGAAAGAATAAAATAAATAACTTACGCAATGTCATCGCCAGTAAAAATAATGTTGATTAAAGTTAACTAATTAAGCGCTGTATATCATTAAAGATAGCCAGACTCATTAAGAGAAATAGCAAGGCCAAACCCACTTGCTGTCCTATTACTTGTATTTTTTCTGAAACAGGAGAGCCTTTCACTATTTCAATAAGATAATACATTAAATGCCCGCCATCGAGCATCGGTACAGGCAATAAGTTCAGCACACCAAGACTAACTGAAATCATTGCCAAAAATTTTAAATAGACTAAAACACTGATACTTGCGGTAATGCCTGCATATTGTGCAATAGTAATTGGCCCAGATATATTTTCTAATGCCGCTTCACCCACAAGCATTTTACCTAACACTTTGAATGTAAGAATTGAAAAAGTCCATGTTTCATCTAATGCCCGTACACCCGCTTCAAACACACCATATTCAACACGTACTTTTGATTTTGCTATAAGTTCTTCTGGCACATCAGGATAAGCCCCCATAAAACCAACAACAGCATCACCGCGTTGTTTTTCATCCGGGCGTAATTGCAATGATATCTCTGAATCGGAACGACTTATTAATACTTCCAGATCTTTCCCAGCACTCGACTGGATAACATCAACCAGATGATCCCAATTACCGATGGATTCATTATTAATAGATAATATTTCATCACCTGCGCTAATACCTGCTCTAAAGGCTGCGCCTGTCTCAGTAACACCGCCAATTTTTGCTGCGAATTCTGGCTTCCAAGGCTTAAAGCCGAGCAAATCAACAATATCTGTTTTTTCGTTTAATATGTGTCGATCACCGATAGAAATTTGATAGACCGTTTCATATAAGCTGGCTGTACGAACTTTAACGGGAATATCACCACCATCAAGCCCTTGCTTAATAAGAGCTAGACGAAATTCATTCCATGTCCTGACTTCTTTGTTGCCAACAGATAGAATTTCATCTTCAGCCGCAAAGCCTGAAGTGGCAGCAATACTTTCAATAGCAGGGGCCGAAATCACTGGCTTAATACCATCTTCGCCATTCACAAAAAAGATAAAGTAGAAAAATGCCGCTAATATAAAATTGAAAATGGGTCCTGCTGCAACAATGGCAAAACGAGTTGATACAGGCTGAGTATTGAATGCACGATGTCGAAGTGATTCATCTACCGGGCCTTCCCTCTCATCAAGCATCTTGACGTAACCACCTAAGGGAATAGCCGCTACAGCAAACTCAATTAAGTCTTCACCTTTTTGTACACGCTTTACAAAAAGTGGCTTGCCAAAGCCAATTGAAAATCGCAGCACTTTTACTTTTAAAAGTCGAGCGACCCAGTAATGGCCAAACTCATGAAAAGCGACCAGGATACCGATAGCAATTATAAAAAATAAGATATTATGTAAAAAGCCGCCCGAACCCATTATTTAAACTCCAGGCGATTTACCCAATCTGTTGCTACAGAGCGTGCCTCTTCATCGGCTTGCAATACATCTTGCAAACTAGTTGGGGCCGTATTTTTTGTATTATCCAATGTCTTTTCGATTACTTTAGCGATGTTAGTGAAGCCCAGTGCTTTATTCAAAAAAGCATCAACAGCAATCTCATTTGCTGCATTCAGTATTGTTGTCGCCGTACCGCCAATTTTCAAAGACTCGTAAGCCATTGCTAAACAGGGAAAACGCTCAAAATCTGGTTGTTCAAAGTCTAGTGTTGCGACCTCGAAAACATCCAATGGTTCAACACCAGACTCTATTCTCTCAGGCCAGGCCATAGCATGGGCAATAGGAGTGCGCATATCAGGATTACCCATCTGCGCCAACACCGAACCATCGTTGTAACTCACCATTGAATGAATCACACTCTGTGGGTGTATCACAACCTGAATCATCGATGGGTGAGTATTAAACAACCAGCACGCCTCAATCACTTCCAGGCCCTTATTCATCATAGTGGCTGAATCTACCGAGATTTTTTGCCCCATTACCCAGTTTGGATGCGCAACTGCTTCTTCCGGTGTAACACTGTGTAAGGTAGCAACATCACGTGTTCTAAATGGCCCACCACTGGCAGTCAGTAATATTTTATTAACTCCTGCCGACTCAAGCCCTTTTTCGAAGTGCGTTGGCATACATTGAAAAATAGCATTATGCTCTGAATCAATTGGCAGCAATGTAGCATTATGTTGCTTCACTTCATTCATAAATAAGCCACCAGACATAACCAGTGCTTCTTTATTTGCTAATAAAATACGTTTTCCTGCACGTGCCGCCGCCAATGTTGGCAACAAACCAGCGGCACCTACTATAGCCGCCATCACTTGATCAACTTCATCCAGACTGGCAACTTTTTCCAGCGATTCAACTCCTGATAGTACTTCAGTAGGCGAATCTGTTTGAGTCAGTTTTTCTTGCAGACTGAGCGCTGAATCAGCGTTTGCCATAACCGCATAAAGGGGCTTAAATTCAAGACATTGCTGGAAGAGCTTATCAACCGCATTATTCGCGGTAAGCGCAATCACCTGGTACTTTTCTGCATGACGTGAAATCACATCCAGCGTATTTACACCAATGGTACCTGTGGAACCCAATACACAAATACCCTGCTTAGACATTAAATATCACCTGCCCTAACAGCAATGCAAATAATGGCGCAGAAGAAGTAACGCTATCAATGCGATCTAAAATACCACCATGACCCGGCAGAATATTACCGGTATCTTTTAAATTTTGTTCACGCTTAAGTAAGCTAAAGAACAAATCACCTGCAACAGAAATATAAGTTGCCAATGCAGCAATAATTAATAACAGCAATGTTTCTATTGCCTGCAATTCAAATACAAAGCTTGCCAGATAACTGTATATAGTCGTTGCAACGACAGCACCATACAGACCCTCTTTTGTTTTACCCGGACTCAAATTAGGCGCAAGCTTATTCTTACCAAATCGCTTACCTGAAAAATAAGCACCTATATCCGCCACCCAAATAATGCTCAAACAATAAAATAACCACAGGCTACTTTGATCGCGTATTTCCATTAAAGCGAGTATGGGCGGCAGTAATACAAGCGGCCCAAGAATCACCTTAAATAAAGAGGTGCCTTCAGCATCTGTTTTAGGGCCTTTAGAAAACATATGATAAATTGCGATCAACCAGAAGATAACACTAAAGAATAAAACAGGATTTAAAAGCTCAGGGTATTTAACAATGAATTGTTGAGACACAAAGACAAGAGCACCTATTACAGAGGCATAAATAATTCGGACAGCAGTATTTTGAATACCGCTCAAACGTGCCCACTCCCAGCCTGAAATTACAATAATAGTAATTAGTGCATAAAATATTACGTCACTGGGCTGAGTCAATATACCCCATATAACTAGGGTAGCTAGTGGTATTGCGGTTAATATTCGTTGTTTCAACATGAAAGACTAACCATGTAGTGTTGTTTCGACCTGCTCACCTGTTTTTCCAAACCGTCTTTGACGACCTTCGAACCAGTTAAGCGCTTCTTGAAATTGTTGGGAACCAAAATCTGGCCACAGCGTATCGGTAAAATACAACTCGGTATAGGCAAGTTGCCAAATCAAAAAATTACTAATTCGCTGTTCTCCACCAGTACGAATAAACAAATCTGGTTCAGGCAACTCACTCAAGCAAATGTGCTCATTTACCATTTCAGCATTTATATCTGCAACACTGATATCTCCAGCCTGTACTTTAGCCGCAATATTTTTACAGGCCTCTGCAACGTCCCAGCGACCACCATAATTAACAGCAATATTTAACTGCAAGCCTGTATTATCTTGTGTAAGCTGCGTAGCCGCTTGAATTTTTTGTTGAAGTTTTTCAGAAAAGGCCGAACACTCGCCAATAAAGCGAACCCTTACTTTTTGCTTATGTAAAGACTCAACTTCAGACTGCAAAGTCGATACGAACAATTCCATTATGCTACTAACTTCCTGCTCGGGCCTTTTCCAGTTTTCACTACTAAATGCAAAAATAGTTAACGCCCGAATACCTTCTTTCACTGCTGCCTCAACCACTTTACGAGTTGATTTCACACCGGCATGATGACCTGCAGTTCTAGGCATTAAACGTTTTTTGGCCCAACGTCCATTGCCATCCATAACAACAACAACATGCTTTGGCTTTGCTGAAGTATTCTGCTCAGTTTTATTAAACGAGGTAATTCCCATGGCTAAAATAACTTAGCGAAAAATCACTAAATTTCCATCATTTCCTTTTCTTTAGCTTCAAGAACTTTATCAACATCTGCAACATACTTATCTGTTAATTTTTGGATACGTTCTTCTGCCTTGCGGTTTTCATCTTCAGAAATTTCTTTTTCTTTTAATAAATCCTTGAAATCACCATTAGCATCACGACGGATATTCCTAACCGCAACTTTTGCACCTTCGCCTTCAGCCTTAACCACCTTTACTAAATCGCGACGACGTTCTTCCGTTAAAGCCGGCATAGGCACACGAATAACCGTGCCTTGCGACGCAGGATTTAAACCAAGATTGGCTGTCATAATTGCTTTTTCAATTGCCGCCACCATTGGTTTTTCCCAGGGAGTAACCGCTAATGTTCTTGAATCTTCTGCAACTACGCTTGCGATTTGTTTGATAGGTGTCATGCTTCCGTAGTAATCGACCATCACCTGATCAAGTAAACTTGGATGCGCACGACCAGTACGAATTTTTGTGAGTTCGGTTTTCAGAGACTCCACGCTTTTAACCATTCGTGACTCTGCGTCTTCGACTATCTCATCAATCATTTATATTCTCCAAACAATTTTTCAATTCCGCATTATTTGCTTGCGGGTACAACTGATGTTCCTATTGTTTTATCTGTTACTGTACGTAACAAATCACCAGCTTTGTTTAAATTAAATATTCTTAAGGGCATATTTTGTTCTTTACATAAAACAATCGCCGTTGCATCCATAACCTGAAGCTCTTTGTGTAAAACTTCATCATACGTTAATGAATCATAACGCTTGGCATCTGGATTTTTCATTGGATCAGAATCGTATACACCATCAACTTTTGTAGCTTTGATTAATACGTCTGCTTCTATTTCGATTGCACGTAAACTACCTGCACTGTCAGTTGTAAAAAATGGGTTGCCGGTTCCGGCACCAAATATAACAACACGACCTTTTTCTAAATGACGTACTGCACGACGGCGTACGTAATCTTCGCATACCTGGTGAATACTTAAGGCTGACATCACGCGGCAACTTGGGCCGACTCTTTCGATGGCGTCCTGTAAGGCAAGGCAATTCATCACCGTTGCCAACATACCCATGTGATCACCAGTTATTCTATCCATACCTGCATCAGCTAAACCTTTACCGCGAAAGATATTGCCTGCGCCAATCACTACACCAACTTCAACACCTAGTTCGGAAATTTGCTTAATTTCAGCCGCTACACGATTAAGAATATCAGGATCTATACCTGAATCCTGTGAACCCATTAAAGCTTCTCCGCTAAGCTTTAATAATACGCGTTTATAGATAGGTTTTGATTCACTCATATTGATGCATCGCTCTTATGGTTATTATGCTTGGTTTTATTTTAATAACTATTTCGATAAATCTTTGGTCCCTGCACATAAAAAACCGGGATACAAACCCCGGTTTTTTATATTTCCATCATCGTTCAGTAATGCCTACTAGCTGTTAAGCTGAGCCATAACTTCATCAGCAAAGTTCTCGACTTTCTTCTCGATACCTTCACCTACTTCGAAACGATTGAAGCTCTTAACTTCTGCGCCTTTAGATTTCAACAATTTCTCAACTGTCTGATCCGGGTCTTTAACAAATGGTTGCCCAACCAGAGTAATCTCAGCTAGATACTTACGAATACGACCGCCAATCATCTTTTCAATGATTTCATCGGGCTTACCGCTTTCTTTAGCCTGTGCAACCAGGATTGCCTTCTCTTTCGCTAGCATTTCTTCAGGAACGCCAGACTCATCAACACAAGTAGGGTTACTTGCTGCAATATGCATTGCGATGTCTTTAATCAGGTCTGCATCGTCTTTATCCAGTTCAACCAACACACCCATACGAACACCGTGTGAGTATGAACCGAAAGCACCATCAGATGACTTGCGTTCAAAACGACGAACCTGAATATTTTCACCTATTCTAGCAACCATTTCCTGGCGTACTTCTTCGATTGTCTTGCCCGTATCACCTAATGGTAATGCAACCAATGCTTCCACACTAGCTGGTGAGTCTGCAAGCACGCGCTGAGCTACACCGTCAGTGAACGCCTTAAACTCGTCACCACCTGATACGA
>Ga0316204_10007605_pt1 | contig 15691 bp, 14 predicted proteins | sample 6monrhotite_MG_2_FD_205661 | JGI IMG/M metagenome (GOLD analysis project Ga0316204, IMG submission 205661) | Microbial mat bacterial communities from mineral coupon in-situ incubated in ocean water Damariscotta River, Maine, United States -... | ecosystem: Environmental > Aquatic > Marine >... | reverse complement strand
GAATCAATGCCGGGGAGGCACATTTGACTGAAGCTGTTGCGGACAATGCGGGCGCGAAACCTCGAGACACGAGTTTCTTTGGCCATCCGAAAGGTCTGGCCATCTTGTTCTTCACCGAAATGTGGGAACGTTTTTCCTATTACGGCATGCGCGGCCTATTGGTCCTGTATCTGACCCAGCATTTCCTGTTCTCGGATGAGAAATCCTCGATCATGTACGGCGCCTATACTGCGCTGGTCTATGTCATGACGATTATTGGCGGGACACTCGCCGACCGTTATCTCGGCCAACGCAAGGCCGTTACGTTCGGAGCGATTTTGCTCTGTATCGGACACTTTGGGATGGCCTTTGAGGGAACCGGCTCAAAGGAATATGTGATCACCAATGGCGCTGAAATTGAAATGCAACATGAAGGGCGCGGCGACAATCGTCAGCTATTCATGGATTATGAAGGTGCCGAGCGCCGGATAACGTTTGATGCGGAAAGCGGAGATATGTTGATCCTCGCAACGGCTGACCGTGACAGAGAGCCCACGGCCGAAACATTCGAAACTATCGCCAAGGGCGACTATTCGACCCGCGTTGAACAGCAGGCATTCTATACGAATATGCTGTTCCTCTCCCTCGCTTTCATCATTGCCGGCGTGGGCTATTTGAAAGCCAATATCTCGACCATTGTTGGCGCGCTTTATGAGTTCGATGATCCGCGGCGGGATTCAGGGTTCAGTCTGTTCTATATGGGCATCAATCTGGGGTCACTGATTTCATCGCTGACTTGCGGCATTATTGGCATTGTCTGGGGCTGGAAATACGGCTTCGGACTCGCTGGGATAGGGATGTTGGCGGGGCTGCTGGTCTTCATCTGGGGACAGAAATTCCTCGACGGCAAAGCTGAGCCGCCAAATCCAGAGCTGCTCAAGAAATCATTCCTTGGCCCAATCAGCGTCGAAATGGCTTGTTACCTGGCGGGCGTCCTTGTTATTGCAGTTGCGATGCTTCTGGTGATGAATGCCGAAGTCATCCCAGAATGGTTTGTCGGGTCGCTCGGCATCGCTGTTTTCATCGGACTGGTCGGATATGCATTCGTTCAACTCAACGGAACCGAGCGCAATCGGATGTTCGCGGCGATTTATTTCGTGCTGGCGCAGATCCCGTTCTGGGCGCTGTTTGAGCAAGCTGGATCATCGCTGACTCTGTTCACCGATCGCCTGGTCGACAAGACCATGTTCGGCATCAACGTGCCGACTCCCGTCTTCCAATTCCTCAATGCCGGTTACATCGTCATTTTCGCACCGATCTTCGCATGGATGTGGATTGCGCTATCTAAACGCAATCTTGAACCCTCGACGCCGGTCAAATTCGCGATTGGTGTCTTTCTCGCGGGCCTCGGCTTCTTGTCGCTGGTTGGCGGTATGGGCGCGTCCGGCACGACTGGATTGACCGCAGTCTACTTCATCTTCCTGATCTATTGGGTGCACACAATGGGTGAGCTTATGGTGTCACCCGTTGGACTGTCTGCCGTCACCAAAATGGCGCCAGCGCGCGTTGTCGGCATGACGATGGGGGCCTGGTTCCTGTATTCAGGCCTGTCCAACTATCTGGCGGGCGTGATCGCGCGGACCACAGGTGCGGAGACGATTGGCGGACAGATCACCAATGTCGCTGCGGCCAAAGCAACTTATATCAGCGTCTATTCCAACGTGGCCTATGTCGCGATGGGGATAGGCGTTGTCATGCTGCTCATCTCACCAATCATTAAAAGCTGGATGAAAGCGGATGTGGCATTGGTTGATTCGCTGGATGATGAATTGCAGGCGAGCGGCGAGAAGCAGAGCTAACCCGCACCACCCACTGTCAGGCCGCCGACTTTCAAAGTCGGTTGGCCGACGCCAACGGGTACAGATTGGCCGGCTTTTCCGCACGTGCCAACGCCGTCATCCATGGCGAAGTCATTGCCAATCATTTCAACTTGGCTGAGCGCTGTTGGACCGTGACCGATAAGAGTCGCGTTCTTGACCGGCGCGACGACTTTGCCGTTCTCGACTAGGTAGGCTTCGGTGCACTGAAAAACAAAATTGCCGGACGTGATGTCCACTTGTCCGCCGCCAAAGTCGACGGCCCAGATGCCGCGCTTGATCGATGAGACGATTTCATTCGGATCCGCATTGCCGCCGAGCATCACAGTGTTGGTCATGCGCGGCATGATCGTCGCGTCATATGACTCGCGGCGACCATTGCCCGTTGGCGCAACACCCATAAGGCGCGCATTCTGGCGGTCCTGCATATAGCCTTTCAGGATGCCATCCTCGATCAGCACAGTACGATTCGTTTTGGTGCCTTCATCATCGATGGATAGCGACCCTCGACGCGCGTCGATTGTGCCATCATCAATCACGGTTACGCCTTTTGAAGCAACTTGCTCGCCGATGCGGCCAGAATAGACGCTGGTACCTTTGCGATTGAAGTCACCCTCAAGGCCGTGACCCACGGCTTCGTGTAGCAAGACAGCCGGCCAGCCTGGCCCAAGCACAACTTCCATTTCACCAGCCGGTGCGGGGATCGATTCCAAGTTCACTTCGGCTTTGCGCAGCGCTCGCATGGCGAGGGCTTGCCAGCGCTCGGTCACAATCCACTCATCATAAGCGGCGCGGCCACCGGCACCGGCAGACGCAGATTCGCGGCGACCGTTCTGTTCCAGCGTCACCGAGACGTTCAACCGCACCAGAGGGCGGACATCATGAAAGGTCTCACCAGCCGGACGCAGAATGTCGATCTGCTCATGACTGCCGGCGAGAGAGACAGAAACCTGCACCACGCGCGGATCCTTGGCGCGCACCCAGGCATCGATCTCGGCCAGAAGGCCGGTCTTCACCGTGAAATCTGGCGCGTCAGTCGGGTCGATCGGCGCATAAAGCTGTCGATTGGACGGCGTCGGGGACGTCGCCAGATTGCCGGAATAGCCCCGCTTGGCTTGCCGCGCCGTATCGGCCGCACGGCGAATCGCATCGATGGAGAGATCGCCGGAATGGGCATTGCCGCTCGCTTCACCCGCGACCACGCGCATACCGAAGCCTTGCGACGTGTCATAAGTCGCTGATTTCAGCCGACCATCATCGAAGACGAAGCCTTCAGACCGTGATCGTTGGACATAGATATCGCCGTCATCTGCGCCATTGGCGGCATCGGCGAGGATTTTTGACGCGTCTTGCGTATCGAAAGGCAGCTCTGTGTATGTCATGCCTTGTATGTGACGCTACAGGAGCGCCTGATCAAGCGCTCCCGTGCGATCAATTCAAACTAGCTGGCATCTTCTACGGAGAATCGGGTCAGCTGCCGGAGTGCCAGATCCCATTCCGGCTTGAGTTCCAGGGAGGTGTTGAAGTCTTCAAACGCGCCCGCAACATCGCCGGTGTTTTCGCGCGCAATGGCGCGATTGTAATAGGCCGCGAACAAATCATTTGATTCGAGCTCAATTGCCCGATTCAGCGGCGCTAGAGCGGCGTAAAAATCCCGCTGATAGATATAGGCCGCGCCTGTGTTCAAATAAGCTGCGCCGAGTTCTGGCTGCAGACGCAGCGCCTCTGAATAGTCGGCGAGCGCTGTATCGTAATTACCCTTGCGCATACGCAAAACGCCGCGATTCACATAAGTGGCGGCGCGATTCGTGCGCGTCATGGCTTCTTCACGCAGGGCGCGAGAACAAACGTCATCCGCCGCGCGGAAATTGGAATACCGGTTCTTGGTCTTTTGGAAGCACTCGCCTCCGAGGCCATTTCCGATCACGAAGACCTGTGCAGACGCGGCTTCTGCAACCAGCGCGGTGGCGGCCGCGGCAATCAATAGCTTGAGCTTCATAGCTGTATCTCCTGAAAACAGATTTTAACTATACACTAAGTGGTGCAATTTATCGACCGACTGCGACATTTTATAAGAGGTGGCTCTATTGGGTAGACCTGTCGGTCTGTCATATATATGGCTGCAGCCAAGATTGGATGGAGTGACTCTTGCGTTACATCTTTGCATGGATTTCTGCAGTGTTGATGACTGGTTCAGCATTCGCACAAGAATTAGTAGGCCAACCGACTCCCGGCGCGCTTGGATTTCAACCGGCCGCCACGCGGATCATGGAACGTGTCAACGATTTCCATAATTATCTGCTGGTGATCATTACTGTCATCACGCTGTTTGTGCTGGCGCTTTTGATCTGGGTTGGCATTCGCTATAATAAGCGGGCGAACCCTGTGCCTCAGAAGTTTAGCCATAATACAATGATCGAGATTATCTGGACGGCGGTTCCGGTTATCATTCTGGTCGCAATTGCCGGACCGTCTTTCTCGAACCTGTTTTATCAGGAAAACGAGCCAGACCTGGAAATGATCGCTCAGAGCGGTGACCTTGATAACCCGAACATTTACGTAGACGCGGCCAAAGAAGGCTGGATCACAGTAAAAGCCGAAGGCATGGGGAACTGGGCCTGGACTTATTACTATGTCGACGAAATAGATGCGGATGGCTATCCGGTTCAGTATGTTTCGAATGGTATCCATTATGGACTGCCGACGGATCCTCCGGCGACTCCGGAAAAGCCTAAATATCTAGCGACCGACTATCCAATGGTCATCCCGGTCAACCGCTATATTCGCTATCAGACGACATCTGACCGCGTCATTCACTCTTGGACTGTGCCTGCATTTGGCGTCAAAACCGATGCCGTACCTGGCCGTTTGAATGAAGGTTGGTTCCTGGTCGAAGAGACCGGTGTTTATTATGGTCAATGTTCAGAGCTTTGCGGCAAAAACCACGCTTTCATGCCCATCGAAGTTCGCGTCGTCCCTCAGGACCAGTATGATCGCTGGATTTCTGTCATGAAGACGGGCGACATCGATGCGGCCACACAATTAGTACAAAACATTGACCCGATGGGCGACGGCACGCGCCTCGCATCAGTCGAGTAGGAGAGGGATTTAGATCATGCCTATGGATCAAGTTGCTGCTCACGGCCACGACGCCCACGATCACAAACCTGGCTTTTTCGTGCGTTGGTTCTTTTCGACCAACCACAAGGATATCGGGACGCTTTACCTGGTCTTTGCGCTAGTCGCAGGAGTCGTCGGGTACTCGCTCTCTGGTCTTATTCGCCTCGAGCTCGCTGAGCCGGGCATTGGGCCGATGACGGGCCTTATGGAAGTGCTTTATGGCACGACTGGCCAGCAAGCCATCGAACAGGCCAAAAGCTTCTATAATGTCGTGATTACCTATCACGGTCTGATCATGATCTTCTTCATGGTTATGCCGGCGCTGATTGGCGGCTTCGGAAACTGGTTCGTGCCACTGATGATTGGCGCCCCGGACATGGCATTCCCTCGGATGAACAATATTTCGTTCTGGCTGACCGTTATCGGCTTTGTTCTGGCGATGATTTCGTTCGTGGTTCCGGGCGGAAATGGCGTCAACGGCTTTGGTGGCGGCTGGGTTCTTTATCCGCCGCTTTCGAGTACAGCGGGTCACTCAGGTCCATCTATGGATCTGCTAATCTTGTCTCTTCACACAGTTGGCCTGGCGTCGATTCTTGGGGCGATCAACTTTATCGTCACTATCCTGAATATGCGCGCGCCTGGCATGACATTGCACAAGATGCCGCTTTTTGCCTGGTCCATGCTGGTGACAGCCGTTCTGTTGCTGCTGGCGCTTCCAGTGCTCGCTGGCGCGCTGACGATGCTTCTGACCGATCGGAACTTTGGATCTCAATTCTTTGATCCATCCGGCGGCGGTGATCCGGTCATGTTCCAGCACTTGTTCTGGTTCTTCGGACACCCAGAAGTCTACATCATGATTTTGCCGGCCTTCGGCATTGTCTCGCACATCGTTTCGACTTTCTCGAAAAAGCCGATCTTTGGCTATCTCGGCATGGCCTATGCGATGGTCTCAATTGGCGCGATCGGCTTTATCGTCTGGGCGCACCACATGTACACCGTTGGCATGCCATCTGACATGAAGGCCTATTTCGTTGCTGCAACCATGGTCATCGCGGTCCCGACCGGGATCAAGATATTCTCATGGATCGCCACAATGTGGGGCGGATCAATCGATTTCTCAGTTCCTATGCTCTGGGCTATTGGCTTCATCTTCCTGTTCACCCTGGGCGGTGTCACGGGCGTCGTTCTGGCCAATGCCGGGGTCGACCATGCCTTGCATGATACGTACTATGTCGTCGCACACTTCCACTATGTACTGTCCCTTGGCGCCGTGTTCGGTCTCTTTGCCGGTTGGTATTACTGGTATGAGAAAATGTTCGGCCTGAAATACAACAAGGTCATTGGATATGCGCATTTCTGGATCATGTTCGCGGCGTCTAACCTGATCTTCTTCCCCCAGCACTTCCTTGGCCTGAACGGCATGCCACGTCGCTATGTGGATTATCCGGAAGCCTTCTCGCTGTGGAACCAAGTTTCGTCATGGGGCTATGCGCTCTCAATGATCGCAACGCTGCTCTTCTTCGTCGGTATGGTGGAATCAATGATCCGCCGTCGCAAAGGTGAAGCCAATCCATGGGGCGAAGGGGCAACGACCCTCGAGTGGACTTTGCCAAGCCCGCCACCATTCCACCAGTTCAATGAGCTGCCTGTGGTAAAGAATGAGGCTGGCCACTAAAACCCGTCCGCAAAACAACACACCGGGCGGCCCTTTGTGCAATATCAGCGCAGAGGGCCGTTTCCATACAAGCCTAAGAGAACCGCCCTATGTCTGCCGACATGACCGCCCAAGATACGAGCCCTAAACTCGCCACCGCCAGCGACTATGTCGAACTGATGAAGCCGCGCATTATGATGCTGGTTGTGTTCACGGCGCTGGCCGGCCTGGTTGCCGCGATTGGGGTGACCGGACAAAGCGTCAATCCTGTTTTGGCGACGGTGGCGATCTTGTCCGTCGCGCTTGGGTCAGGCGCCGCTGGCGCGATTAATATGTGGTATGACGCCGATATTGACGCGATCATGACTCGCACGTCGACGCGGCCAATACCCTCAGGGGCGATCCCGAAGGACGAGGCCCTGACTATGGGCCTGATCATGTCAGCCGTCTCCGTGTTGTTAATGTGGATTGCCTCAAACGTCTTGGCGGCGGGTATTCTAGCCCTCTCCATCGCTTATTATGGCTGGTTCTACACTATGGTGCTGAAGCGTCGGACGGCGCAAAATATTGTCATAGGCGGCGCTGCAGGCGCTTTTCCGCCCGTCATAGGTTGGGCGGCCGTGACCGGCACGACGCCGCTTGATGCGTGGATCCTGTTTGCGATTATATTTGTCTGGACACCGCCACATTTCTGGGCGTTGAGCCTGGTCGCGCACAAAGAATATGCAAAAGCCGGCGTGCCCATGTTGCCTGTCACCAGCGGCGCAAAAACCACGCGCTTGCATATGCTTCTCTATACAATTGTCCTCGCGCCTGTTGGCTTGGCACCTGTTGCGACTGGACTTGGCGGCATCATCTATGCGGTAATCGGCAGCCTATTGACGCTGGCCTTCCTGTATTTCGCTGTAAAGGTCTGGCGCAGCCGGGCAGGGGAGCCTGATGCGGGGGATGCCGAGCGCAAGCTAGCGATGAGTATGTTCGCTTTCTCTATCCTGTATCTGTTTGGCGTCTTTGCCGCACTGATCATTGAGCACGGTTTCGGGTTATACTTCAGCCTTGGAGGCTTTTGATGACTGAACCTGCTGCGACAGTTGTGATTGATCAAGAGGCGCTGAAAAAGGCGCAGAAAAGTCGTAATGCCTGGCTTGCCCTTGCGCTTGTCGCATTCGTCGTAATCGTAGGCGTTTCAACGGCATTGCGCATTCAGGAAACTGACTTTAGTGGCGGCGATCGCCTGTATTTCTCCGGCTACATGGATGAAGCGGCCAGTGAAGAAGCCGACCGTGAAGCGCAGGCCCGCATCGCAGCGCGCCAAGCGGAAGCAGAGGCCGCCGCAGAAACTGCAACTGCGGAGCAAGGCGATGAATAATGGCCGGATTGCACTGATCGCGACTGTCGGCGCGCTTGCCATGCTCGGGCTCGCCTTTGCCTCGAAGCCGCTTTACGATACGTTTTGCCGGATCACTGGGTTTGGCGGCACCACTCAAATTGCGGATCGCGCGCCAGAGCGGGTTAGCGAGCGCGAAGTCACTGTCCGGTTTGATGCCAATGTCGCCAATGCACCGCTCAAGTTCCGCGCCACGCAGACCAATCTTCCTGTTCAAATCGGGGCGCACAGCCTCGCTTTCTATGAAGTTACCAACACATCAGTGAGCGATGTCAGCGTCATTGCCAGCTACAACGTCACACCGCACAAGGTTGGCCGTTTCTTCAACAAGCTGGAATGCTTCTGTTTTGAAGAGCGAATCATCAAGGCTGGCGAGACCAAGAAACTGCCGGTCATCTTCTTCGTCGACCCTGCGATTGAAGACGAACGAAACGCCGATGACGTGCGAACCATCACGCTGTCATATACATTTTTTAACACCAATGAGTTCAAAGGTGCGGCGAAATCAGCATCTCTTAACTGAATGGTTGCAGAAACAGACCACTGCGGTCTAAAAGCGCAATCAATTGAAACCATTGCCACAAGGGATTCCCTCTCATGGCCGACGACGTCAAACACGACTATCACCTCGTAAACCCATCCCCATGGCCAATTATTGGCTCGATTGCGGTGCTGACGCTCGCGCTGGGTGGCGTCACCTATATGAAGGGTCTGTTTGGAATCGAGCAGGGGCAACTCTGGACACTTGTTCCTGGTTTTCTGATGGTCATCTGGACCATGGCTGGCTGGTGGCGTGAAGTCGTGAAAGAAGGCCGCACGGGTGATCACACACCGGTTGTCGAGATCGGCCTGAAATACGGCATGATCCTGTTCATTGTTTCAGAGATCATGTTCTTTGCCGCCTGGTTCTGGAGCTTCTTCGAACTCGCGATCTTCTATCCAGCCCGTGTCGGCGCGACATTCGACGCCGCAAGCCCGGTCTGGGAAGGCCTCAATGCTTTCGCACAATGGCCGCCAACGGGTGTAACGACGTTTGATCCGTTCCACTTGCCACTGGTCAACACGCTGATCCTGCTGCTGTCTGGTACAACTGTTACCGCGGCGCACCACTCATTGCAGCACGACAAGATCGACAATGCGAAGTTCATGCTTCTGCTGACGATCATTCTAGGCTTCGCGTTTACGTGCTTGCAAGTCTATGAGTACTCGATGGCGCAATTCACGTTCGATGGCACGCTCTATGGCTCAGCGTTCTTCATGGCGACAGGGTTCCATGGTGCACACGTTGTTATCGGGACAATCTTCCTGACTGTTTGCCTGTTCCGGCTTTATGCCAAGAACATGACCGCCAAGAAGCATCTCGGGTTTGAGTTTGCGGCTTGGTACTGGCACTTTGTTGACGTTGTCTGGCTGTTCTTGTTCGCATTTGTTTATGTCCTGCCGCACCTTGTGCTCGGACACTAAATTTCTGTCGCTTTCTCACCAATTGAAAAGCGCCCGAAATTGAAGAGTCATCTGGATTGGCGCCGACATGTTCCGCATGTGGCGCCAATTTCGTAAGAGCCAATGTAAAGGGGACTTTACCGGAGATTGCCAACCATGATGTTTCGACCGATGCCAATCCTCACAGGGCTGACCCTTATCAGCCTGATTATTCTGGTGACGCTCGGGAATTGGCAATATGCGCGTTATTCAGAGAAAATGGACCGCCCGAGCGTTCTGGAACAAACGCAAGAACGTGCCGTCCTCAGCGTTGATCTCGATCGAACAGTTCCGGGCAATGTCCAGCAAGTCTATGGCTTCGCGGATAGCGAGCCGATTTGGCGCCGATATGCCGTGGGAAACCTACAAGACACAAGTGAGCGCGTGCTCGTCATGGTCGAAGCTACGGGCGGTGCCGAACCTGTGCCGATGGCGAACGCAGATCTTCCCGTGAGCCTCATGTTCGAAGGCTTTGTAGCCGAAAAGACGCCGAGCAATTCAGCGTTTGCCGGGCGCGATCAGCCAGATGAAGACATCTGGTACCGTCTCGATCCCAGCGCTTTGGCGGCAAAGTTTGGTCTCTCAGAAACGCTCCGCGTCGCCGAACCCGTGATCATGTCTGTCCGCAATTCCGTCGACCCGTCGCAAACCAGAATGACGCTCAATCCATATGCGTTCGCGAGGCCCGTTGATCCGCTGCCGCCAGAACGCCATTTTGGCTATGCCCTGACCTGGTGGGGGATGGCTTTAGGTCTGCTGGGCGTGTATGTCGCCCTTCATCATTCACGCGGACATTTAAGATTTAAGAAGGCTTGATGGCCATGAAATACATATCGACCCGCGGGCAAGCGGCGCCTGTCGACTTCGTAGAGGCTTGTTTAACGGGTCTCGCGCCTGATGGCGGCCTGTATGTCCCGGAAACATGGCCACAGATTGCGCCGGCATCTCCAGGCGAATCCTATGTCGAGATCGCCACTCGCGTCCTCTCAGCGTTTGCGGGAGACGCTTTGAGCGCTGAGGATATTGCAGGCCTGTGCGAGCGCGCTTATGCCAGTTTCTCGCACCATTCTGTGGCGCCGCTCACGCAAAGCGGTGCGAATCAATACGTCATGGAGCTACATCACGGTCCAACGCTGGCCTTCAAAGACGTGGCTATGCAGTTCATAGGACAACTTTATGATCTCGTCCTCAGCCGACGCGGCGCGCGGATGAGCGTCGTTTGCGCGACATCTGGTGATACGGGCGGCGCTGCAGCCGCCGCCTTTGCCGGGGCGAAGCAAGTCGATTTGTACATTCTGCATCCGCATGAGCGGGTCTCACCGGTGCAACGCTTGTTCATGACCACGACCGGCGCCGAGAATGTCCACAATCTCGCCGTGGATGGCGATTTTGATGATTGTCAGGCACTGGTCAAAACCATGTTCGCGGACAAGACTTTTGCCAGCGACGTACAGCTTTCGGGCGTAAACTCAATCAACTGGGCGCGAATCGCGGCGCAATCGGTCTATTACGCGGCCACCCAGGCAGCCTTGGGGCCAGAACGCCCGCTCCGTTTCGTAGTCCCCAGCGGTAATATGGGCGATGCGTTTGCAGGCTATGTCGCGGCCAGATGCGGCTTGCTGGCCGGTTTCGAAATCGTCTGCGCCGTGAATGAGAACAAGACTTTGAATACGCTGCTCGAGCAGGGCCGAATGCACCGCGACCAAGCCGTCGCGACGCCGAGCCCGGCAATGGATATTTCAGTGCCCAGTAACTTTGAGCGCTTGTTCTTTGAAGTCTCAGGGCGCGACGGCGACCAGATTCGACGGACCTATGACCAATATAAGCAGGCCGGAACTGCGGATCTTCCGGACTCCGTTCGCGGCCCGCTGGGGTGTGCAGGGTTTTCGTCGGCGATTGTCAGCAATGCCGATACGCTGCGCGAAATGCGCCTGTTCAAAGAAGAGACAGGCGCACTGATCTGTCCGCATACAGCCGTTGGCACCGCTGTTGCGCGGAGGCTTCCAGAAACAGACGCTTGCACCGTGATACTTGCAACGGCGCACGCCGCTAAGTTTCCCGAAACAGTGCTTGAAGCGACCGGCGACGATGCGCCTCTGCCGCAACGCTGCCAGGCGCTTCGGGACAAGGGCGAAGTGTTTGAACGCGTCGCGAATGATATTAGCGTCGTGAAGGACCTTATTCGTGCCAACATGATTGCCGAGACTTGAGCCTATGAGCGCGCAAATTGGTGAATGGCAGTGGAGCCGATCCACACAAAGACTGACTCTCTCTCTGCAGGAGCCGGATATTAGTCGGCTTTTGTCCGGGGAGTGGGCGCTGGATGATTTGAGCAATGTTCTCGACGGCCTGAGCCGGCAAAGACTGAGGAACGGCCTCGAAACGCCGAACGGTGATGTCGCTCTGGAATTGGTGACCGCTGAAGGACAGATCATTCATCTCGCAGGCGGCGCCGTAGACGAGGACTGGTCTCGCGGCGTGGTCCTGGCGATCGGGGATGCCGATTCAGACGATATGCGTGACCGGGTCGAATTACTCCCAGTGTATCAGCCGATCCTGTGCCTGCGCAGCCGCCGCGTTGAAGGGTTTGAAGCGCTGGCGCGGTGGGAAGGCGAAGAGGGGCTCCAATCGCCAGTCGGTGACCGCAAAGGTCTTGCGACATCCATGCTGATCCACGCATCAGAAGCGCTGAACCGGTTCCGCAAAATCACCAAGACTGATGCGCTTTTCATGCAAGTGAATATTACCAGCCATGATCTCGCCGATGATCAATTGGTTGATTTGATCTCTGCGCTGCAAAGCGGGCACAACCTCGCGCATGGGTCGATACGGCTCGAACTGACCGAGCAAGACGCCCTGCGAGATACAGGTCAGACACTGAGCCGCCTGCATGATCTGCGCGCCGCCGGAGCGGGCATCGTGCTCGATGATTTCGGGTCTGGGCATTCGTCGTTTCAATGGCTTGCCGACTTGCCAGCCGACGCTTTGAAAGTGGATGCCTCGCTGATTGCTCAAGTCGACAATCCTCGCGTTGAAACCATCCTTGAGGCCCTGACTCTGATGGCCCGCCGGCTGGGCATGACATCCACCGCAGAAGGGGTAGAGGATGACGCCATGATGCCGCGCCTCAGAACGCTCGGATTTGATCACGCCCAAGGCTTCGCGCTCGGACGGCCGATGTCGATTGAAAAGATGGAAGCGTTTCTGACGGACTAAACGCCCAAGTCGACTTCCAGATGGGAAATCGCATGGACGAAATTGCTTGGTGCCAGCGCGTCTTTGCCGGTCCATTTGATTTCAGGGAAACGTCGCAGGATATTCCGATACGCGGTCTCAAGCTGCATAATGGCGACGCGCTTGCCTAGACAGACATGCGGGCCATTGCCGAATGCCAGGTTTTCATTGGCATTACCGCGTTCAATATCAAACGCATTCGGGGATTCAAATTTCGCCGGGTCGCGATTGGCGGCAGCGTAATACATCACGATTTTGTCACCTTCGCTTAGCGCCTGGCCGCCCAGCTCCGTCTCTTTGGTCACAGTCCGGCGCATATAAGTCACTGGGCTGACCATACGGATCGCTTCATTGACGAAGTTTGGATACAGCCCGTCATTGGCCATCAGCTTGGCGCGTTGTTCCGGAAATTGGGTCAGCAGTTTCATCGTTCCCGACAAAGAATTGCGCGTCGTGTCATTGCCCGCAAAGACAATCAGCAACCAGGACCCGTCCAGGAACTCATCAGAAAGAAGCTCGCCATCTATCTTCGCATTAGCAATCGCGGATAGGAGGTCATGTTGCGGATTCTTCCGGCGCTCTAGCAATTGATGACGGCCATAATCGAACAGCGCTTGAATCTCGTTCATGAATTCCATGATTTGCTCAGGCGATACGGTTCCCAGACCTTCTTGAAGCGCCTGGTATTGCGCATTTTCGAGAAAATGCATCCAATGTACGAGCTTGGCGCGATCGGCTTCCGGTACGCCGAGAATTTCACATAGCGTGAAAAGCGGCAGCTCAGCAGAGAAGGTTTCGACCATATCGACGACTGGGCCTTTCGCCTGCATGTCGTCGAGCAGCAAGTTTACTTTCGTATCGACCTTCTTCTTTAACTCAGCGACATAATCGGGCCGGAACCAGGACATGTGTTCCATTCGCAGCGGCGTGTGGTGGGGCCGGTCCAAGTTGATCAATGAGTTGAGCGAAGACGAGTGGAGCAGGGGATGGCGCGGCGTTTCCGGCAGCCCATAACTCATCAATATCCCGCCGCGTTGAGATGAGTACGTCACCGGGTCAACTTCGACGGTCTTGATCAAGTCATGGCTGGTCAGTGCCCAAAAGCCGCGACCATGTACTTCTGGATGCCACATGATCGGAGCTTCGCGGCGCATTGTCTCAAAGGCGTCAAATGTGTAGCCGCCATGGTTTGAGAACACTTCCGGATCGTTCAGCGGAACGGGCGGTGCCAATTTATAGATGGGCGGGTTGGACGGCGGTCCCGGAGGCGTGTCTTCTTGATAAGTCTCGGTGACGTTCTGAAAGCCCATATTCAACTCCGTGCTGGATCGCTCGGCAGCCAAGGGGCTGCTTTACGTGCACGGTACCCTAACGCTTGCGTCTGTGAAGGCGTGCCCCTGCGGGAGGCTTGCGGCGCTCTCGTTTTGGGCTTGGTATTGCCGGAAGCAAATGCTCAGGGATGGCGTCCTTCAACGTCTCGCGAAGTATCTCAGATGGAATTTCCTCGACGGCTCCCGGACGTAAATCATCCAGTTCGAACGGCCCGTATTGAGTTCGGATCAATCGGTTCACTTGCAAGCCGAGATGTTCCATCGCTTTGCGGACTTCGCGATTCTTGCCTTCCGTGAGGCGAACATTGATCCAATTATTAGTGCCGGTCTCACGTTCGAGTTCAGCTTCTATGGATGTGTACCGCGTCCCATCATCAAGTGTGATGCCACCCTTTAGCGAATCGAGCTCGGTTTGCGTGATCGCGCCATGCGCGCGAGCCCGGTAGTGGCGGACAAAGCCGGTCTTAGGCAGCTCCATTGCACGCGCCAGGCCGCCATCATTAGTCAGCAGCAAGATCCCTTCAGTGGTCAAATCCAAGCGACCAATTGTAATTGTTCTTGGCAGCGATTTTGGTAACTCTTCAAAGATCGTGCGGCGGCCTTCCGGGTCAGATGTCGTCGTAATCAGCCCTGATGGCTTGTGATAGCGCCAGACGCGTACAGGCTCATGAGCTTTGACGGGCTTGTCATTGACGCGGATATCTTCGGTCCCGGTTACTTTGAACGCCGGAGTCGTGAGCTTGCGCCCGTTGATCCGCACTTCACCGCGCTCGATCATTGCTTCAGCTTCGCGTCTGGAGGCAACGCCTGCGCGGGCCAGGTATTTGGCAATTCGCTCACCGTCCTGCCAATCCGTCTCCACCGACTTAGGGCGTCGATTGGGGCGGCGCTTTGGCTTGCGGTTCGTCTCACGACGGTCCGTCATCAGTTATCTCCAATTATGCTTGTAGGCCGAATACCGGCGACAGGATGGCTAACCCTAATGCGAGTTCCATAGGAATCCAAACAGGGATCAAGCCGTTTTCTCGGTTTTCCTGCTTATCCATGAGCAATGATAAAAGCCGGCCCAAGCCAGCCCCGATCCAGCCCATGGCGACGGGGAACAAGGCAAAGATTTTGTAAGTCAGATTGAGTTGTGGTTGCAGAAGAATGATCAACGCTGACATATGGATGAGAAGTAGCAGTCCGCCATAAGTGGCGCGAAACTCTGAAAACCCGCCAGGTTTAGCCGGATCCGGATCCGCCACGAGGCGGACGACACCCGCGGCCCATTTCGGTGCGAACATCGCGCCAAGCCCCAAGGCGGCGCAAAATCCCAGCGCGATAATCGCAATCAATTCGAAAATGGGCGGCATGAAGCGCTCCTAAAACTTCTATAGTTGAGACTATAGAGCAGGCGGAGAGTTTGGACAGAGCTCAAGTGATACCGGCATTGCGCCAGGCGTCTTTTGGCCACCGGCGATGTTGCCAGAACCATTGGCCTGGATTGCTGCGCACTTCACGTTCGACAAACTGGGTTATCCGTTCGACACTGGCGCGCACATCCGCTTCGGTATCGCCGGTGTTTTCTGGATAGAATGGTTCGTGGATCGTTACTTTAAACCGCGCGGCACCTGTGCGCCGCGTT
>Ga0316204_10007604_pt1 | contig 15692 bp, 16 predicted proteins | sample 6monrhotite_MG_2_FD_205661 | JGI IMG/M metagenome (GOLD analysis project Ga0316204, IMG submission 205661) | Microbial mat bacterial communities from mineral coupon in-situ incubated in ocean water Damariscotta River, Maine, United States -... | ecosystem: Environmental > Aquatic > Marine >... | reverse complement strand
TATCAAATGCCTATCATTTCTCCCTAACAAATCTCCCAATGCAGCATGAGAGATAAATGCTTCCAACAATACTTTTAATGCTTCATCTATGGTGATCATATCATTTGGAATCGCTACATTTTTTCTTGCTTGAATTAATTTTGTAAAAATTATATCAGACGAAACTCCTGGAGCTGAAGATGAAAACAATAAATTACCTTCATTTTCTCGTAATAAAAAAGGTATATTTGCAAATCTTGAAGAATACAAAAAACGTCTTTGCAAACTTGAATATAAAATCTCATTAGAGGAACGCAATTTATTTGTTTCTTTTAAAAAAAATATGTATTTTTTATTTGATAATAATGGCTTCTTAAATGTTATTCTATAAACCATTGAATTAATACTGTAGAGTTCTATGGCGTCAAGAACCAACAATCCATCAAATGAAAAACCACACTGACTCTTAATATAATCACTCAGTAATTTATCATCATCTCTTTCTCGTAAGAAATTTAAAAAATTATCAAACAAAACAGTTTTTATATGCATTGGTGATTCAGAAACAAAATCACGAAAAAATAAAATAATTTCTTGCGGAAGAAAGCGCTGTTTGCGATTCAAAAAAGACAATTCTTTTATTCTAGGTTCTTTAGAAAAATGTTGCATCACCATCAAATCATGTAAAAATAATTTCTCAATTTTATTTTTATCATCACGGATATCATATTTTAAAAAAAGTAAATTAATTTTTTTAACCATAACTTTAAAATAATTGTGAACGTCATCCTTACTGCCGGGAATCACTTCAATATTTGTTGTAAATTCCACCATTGTGTCATCCCTTAAAAATTTTGCTTGTAGTTATCGACTAAACCTAGGGGTTACCCTAAATCAAAAATGATTCTAATGCACCTTTGTTATGTTACTATTACCCGCATATTTTATGTGTGCTTTTGTAAGCTAAAAAGCACCCTGTTTACTTAATCGTTTAACCTTAGATAGGAGAAGAAAAATGGGCGGAGGAAGTTTTGATCTTGATAAATACAGCACACAAGCATCAGCTGCTACACGGAGTGAAACCTCAGGATTCGACGCAAAAACAATGTGTGATGAATTTAATCCTGCAAAAGTAGGTGTAAGATTTTCTAAAAAAAGTCCGTTTAATCAGTTCAAAGATCCCATAACCGTACTTGTTGGTTTAGATGTTACTGGATCGATGGATGTTATCCCAAAATCACTTATGACGGGTAAATTGGGGGACCTAATGCTTGATATGAAGCGAGAATTTAGTCGACCCAATGAAAACATACAAATTTCCTTTGCTGGAATAGGAGATGCAAAGTCAGATCAAGCGCCATTGCAAGTCACACATTTTGAATCTGATAACAGATTTGCTCAGCAACTTCCAAAAATATGGCTAGAAGGACACGGTGGGGCCAATGGTGCAGAAAGCTATAATCTTCTGTGGTGGTACGCTGCTAACAAAACACACCTAAACTACACTCAATCAGATGCAAGGAAAGGAGTATTAATTACTATCGGTGATGATAATGTTCACCCAAACTTAACTGCAAATGAAATTCAAATGTGGCTTGACCCTGCTTACGATGGTGGTGATATATCGAACCAACTCTTACTTAAAGCAGTCCGTGAACAATATGAGGTTTATCATATCATTATTAAGGATGGATACGCCTACAAGTTTGATTTCACTAAAAGAGCCAATAAATCTCCAGCACAGCAACGAGCCGAAACTAAAGTATGGCAAGATATGCTAGGTAGAGACCATGTTATTTCAACAATGACAAATGGTGTAGCAGATGCAATTGCCAAAATTGTAAAATCACACAGACCTACTATGACCTCTTCATCACATGCCGCTCTAAGTGATGCAGAGTGGGCCAAAGAAAAAATGAGCAGCCTAACCAATACACAATGGCAAGAAGTGCTCTCGTATACACTATGCCCTCTTTCAAAAACATATATGTCTAATCCAGTAGTCTGGGGTGATAACAAAAGAGCCTATGAAAAAGAAGCTGTTTTGGCCTATGTCCGAGAACATAGAAAAGATCCAATAACCGGCGAAAATTTAACGACAGATCTCGTACTTAGACCTAACAGCAATATTGCACAACTTTGTCTTGATTATAAGCCTTATTATGATGCACTACCTACAGCAAGATTAGCAGTAATCACGGCTACTGCGTTTGCAGGAAAACCTGCATTAAGTGGCTCATCATCAATTATATTTTCTGAATCTGGTGCTGCAGGTGCTGCTGCTAGTGGAAAAGATGAAGCAGCAGATATTTCACCACCTAAAGCAGCTGCCGGTGCAGCCGCAGCTGATGATGACCAACTTGAAACAATACTCACTTGTCCCATTACACAAGAAGTTATGAGGGAGCCCGTTATGCTAGGAAAAACAGGACAAACTTACGAGAAAAGTGCAATCGAGGGATGGTTAGCAAAAAACAATACTGACCCAATAACACGTACAGAGCTAGAAGATACATCGCTCTCAGTTAATTATGCCTTAAAAAGTTTATGTGATAGGTACCATGAGCAACACCCATCAGGACCTGCACCATCTTAAGCAATAAAAATCCCCGCCCCAAGGGGCGGGGTATTTTTACCTGTAATATTTCGCCTGCACGGGAAACCCGCGCGGACGGCGACCAAAGGGGTGTTCTTGACTCCCCTTTGGAAACCCCATCGCCTGTCAGTTCCCGCGGCAAGCCGCGGGGTATTCGCTGCGCTAAAAAAATGATAAAAGCCGCAGCTGTTATTGGAGCGAATTATGGAGATGAAGGCAAAGGCTTAATTACAGATTATTTGATATCCTCAGATAGTCTAGCTGATGCCTCTGATAGTTTAGTTGTTCGCTTCAATGGCGGTGCGCAAGCTGGGCATACAGTCCAGTTACCTAATGATACTAGGCATGTATTTAGTCACTTCGGAAGTGGCACATTTTCTGGAGCTCAAACTTTTTTAAGCGAATTTTTTATTACTAACCCGATTCTATTTAAAAAAGAACTTTTAAAACTGCAAGAACATGCTTATTCTCCAAAGGTTACCGTCCACCCACAAAGTATAGTAACCACACCCTATGATATGTTTATCAATCAAACCTATGAAAATTTCTTAGAAAACAGTCGGCATGGTAGCTGTGGTGTAGGCATCAACGAAACTGTAGAAAGAAACCTCAATGATCAATATCGATTAACAGTAAGCGATTTTTTTCACCATAAAATTGCAAGAAAAAAATTATTAAAGATTAGAGATCACTGGACAAATAGAAGATTACACCAACTTATCCATAGAGAATTGTCTTTAAAAGAAAAAAAGTTAATTTTATCAGAAGCAATTTTTGAACAATTCCTTGAAGATATAGAAACTTTCTTAAATTATTGCAATATTTCTGATTATAAGTTTAACGACCATACGAAAATAGTTTTTGAAGGCGCACAGGGCCTTCTATTAGATCAGAATCATCAAAATTTCCCACACGTGACACGCTCTAATACAGGCATACAAAACGTATCTTCTATTGCACTTCAAAATAACATCAGTCATATCGATATTCACTACGTCACACGATGCTATCTAACACGACACGGCGCCGGACCACTAGAGAATGAAATGACAACTTGCCCCTGCCCTGACTTTACAGACAAGACAAATATCCCGCATAAATTTCAAGGCATTTTACGATTTGCGCCATTAGATATTAAAGCAATGAATAGTGAAATAAATTTTGATTTACAAAAACTATCGAAAAAAATCACAAAAAAAACAACTCTCGCTGTCACTTGCTTAGATCAATTCAACGATAAAATTTCTGTTGTAGCGGGTGTAGGAAATTTTATTGAATTACAAAAAGACAAATTTCGAGCTTATATTTTTAATAAGACTGACTTTGATGATTACATTTTCTCATATGGCCCAACGCATCAAGACTGCATCTCACATAAGGAATAAGCTGCTGCAAGTTCTAATCAATGGGTTTGGAAACTGCATATTATAAATTGAAAAACGTATCCCATATGGCGTTTTTTCAAGATGGTTATAAAACAAGTCATTTTATGGTTGCTTATGGCTGAAATCCTACCCATTTATCCGATAATCCACCACAATAGGAAAATGATCTGAGGCTCCTTCATGCAATACCTGCACTTGCTGCGGATAGAGCACCTTAGGTCTTGTAAACATGTGATCGAGGTGCCCAGATAAAGTAAAAAACATCCATTTCCAACACCAGGTATCTGAACCTGACTTGTCATACCGCAGTGCATCAACAAAATCATGGCGCCTCAAGTACACATAGGCATGTCCACGACTACCTTCATTAAAATCCCCGGCAATAATGGTTTTTTTATTGGGCTTTAATTGCTGGGTTAAGTAACGTAATTCTTTCATGCGTAAATTTGATGAACGCCAAATCTCTAAGCCCAGTGGACCAATACCATCATGAATATTTAGAGGTGGACGTAAATGCACGTTCAACACTTGCAGCTTCCCAATGGGTGTCGATATATCCGCAAGAAGTGCTGCATGTCGAGCTTCAGGTGCCCAAAGCACTTTCAAGTGGTGCATAGGGTAACGTGACAAAATAGCCATGCCGCCCGCATTTCCATCCTTATAAAAATAGCGATAATGATAGAATTTGGAGAACTCTTTCAAAATAAGCTTACACCATTTTTTCGTTGTCTCTTGCAGTAATAAAATATCTGCTTTAGTCACTTTAATCACATTCAAAGTACTTTTATGTGATTTTATTTTCCATTCACCATTGCCCCAATTCACATTATAGGTAGCAACACGTATTCTCCCTTTAGGCTTAGGTTTGAAATTAGAAAAGTGAATATTGCCGTGACAAGAACAAGCACTTAAAGAAACAGAAAGAAACAAGATAACCAATAATCGGCAGAACATTAAAGCGCTCCCTGCTTTATTAAATCAATGGATATTTTCAACAACGCCATTTTTTCGCAAACGAATCGCTTTAATCAGACCATAAATACTAATCACCAACCAAGCAACCTCAATAACCCCTGATGCTAAATTCCAATAGAAGAATAAGGAATACAAAATTAAAATAGAACCGACAAGATTTAACAACGAATACATAATACCTTCATGACGCATCCTACCAATTTGTAGCATCATGTATGCATATAAAATGATAAAAACACCTATTAACCCAACTGTATTTGCAATATCGCCAAAGAATGTATGCATCAATCCTCATCCTTTCTTATCCAAACGAACAGCCTACCTCATAACCACCAAACTTTCTAATATTGAGCACGCCGGCATCCAAAATCAAATATTGCCCTTTAATGCCCTGCAATACAGCCGAAATTTCAGGCGTTTTGTCCAAAGAAAGAGACGTAATTTTCTGTGGGTATTGTAAAACAGGATATTCAATATCGACGACATCAGCCTGTTCAATCGCAACAACACCGCCGGCTGTTTTATCCAAAACAGATTGCACTGCAAGATTCGCTTCTAGCAATAAGCGATCACGTTCTTGAAGCAAATCTAATTTATTCACGTCATTTTTTAACATCGCTCGCCAATTCGTACGGTCAGATACATTTTGCTTAATTGCAACCTCCATCAAACCACACTGATAGCGATTATTGGCTTTAAAAATAGGTATTGCCTGAATAGCACCTTGATCAATCCAACGCATCGGCACATGTGATTCACGCGTGATTCCCACTTTCAAACCCGAAGAATTAGCTAAATAAACAATTTGTTTCGCATGACAATGTGCATGCGCCCAATCATCTTCGGGACAACCGCCCTCTTCTACCTTGCAGCGTTCTGGGAAAATGGCACAGTTATTACATTCATTCAATCGTTGCATACAGGGATAACAATAACCCTGCTGAAAACTTTTATTCGTCTTACGCCCACACTGAATACAGTTAATCACACCTGTAAATGCCAGACTAATATTTTTGCCCAGCAGATCGTTTAAAAATATTTCTTGCTCACCGATGCGAAAATAATATTCCACGGGTGATGCTAGGATGGTTTTCATTTTCCGAAGATTGCCGGTGACTTTCTTCATAATTGATCCTGATCAGGATGAAAAATATAGTCTTTAACCGGTTTTCCTTGAATAAAATGTTCTTGAATAATGCGCTCTAATACTTCCGGTGTGCAGGAGTGATACCAAATTCCATCCGGATAGACAACAGCAATGGGCCCTGACGCACAAACACGAAGACAATTCGCTTTCGTACGATGCACACCGCCAACACGTGTTAACTTAAGATCAGATAAACGTGCCTTTAAATATTCCCAAGATTTAATACCGTCTTCCTTTTGACAGCACTTTGGTTTTGTTTGATCGCAACAGAGAAAAATATGATAGCGCAATTTATCCAGCGCAAGATTCGAAGATAGCTTTCTGAGTTCTTTATCCATGTATTTTAAAATCAACCATACGTTGTAGTGGCACCCGTGCTTTTTGAATCACACCCGTGTCCAAAATAATTTCATTACTGCCCTGTAATAAACTTTGTTCTAGCGTATCAAGACTATTCATCGCCATCCAGGGACAGTGTGCACAACTGCGACAAGTCGCACCGTCACCAGCGGTAGGTGCCTCGATAAAAGTTTTATTAGGAGAAGCCTGCTGCATTTTGTAAAAAATACCACGATCCGTTGCAACGATAAACGTATCATGCGGTAATTCGCGGCTCGCTTTTAAAAGCTGCGATGTCGAACCCACTACATCAGCTACAGCAACAACCTGCTCAGGTGATTCGGGATGCACAAGCACTGCCGCATTCGGATATTGTTGCTTGAGCTGTGCAATACCTTCCGACTTAAATTCTTCATGTACGACACATGCACCCTGCCATAAAATCATATCTGCTGATGTTTGTGATTGAATATAAGCACCCAAATAACGATCTGGTGCCCACAGAATTTTCTCACCTTTTGCATCTAGATGGTCGATAATTGCAAGCGCGTTACTAGAAGTAACTACCCAATCAGCACGCGCTTTAACAGCTGCAGATGTATTTGAATAAACAACCACCGTACGATCAGCATGCGCATCACAAAATTTTGAAAATTCAGCAGCAGGACAACCAAGATCTAAAGAACAAGTTGCTTCTAAGGTAGGCATTAATACGCGTTTTTCAGGGCTTAAAATTTTAGCGCTTTCACCCATAAAACGGACACCAACAATAATTAAAGTGGATGCCGAATGAGACAAGCCGAACTCAGCCATTGCTAAAGAATCACCAACAAAGCCGCCTGTTTCATCCGCTAATTGTTGGAGTTCTGGTGCCGTGTAGTAGTGCGCAATCACAACAGCATTTTCTTTTTCTATAAGCGGACGTAAACGGTCAATTGCCTGACGACATGCATCATCACTCAGTGAAACATCAAGTGGCGTCTGTGGGACTTGGAATTGCAAGCTAGCTGATTGCTTTGTCATGATCTAAGAGTCAGTAGAAGTAGAATGGTGTGCTTTCCATGTTTCAAACCCACCAGACAAACTGTAAACCTCTGTAAATCCCTGCTCAATTAAATGCTGCGCAACGGACTGGCTTGAAATACCATGATAACAATAGACCAAGATGGGTAGCGATTTGTCAGATGATTCACAAAATTCTTGCATTTTTTGCATAGACAGGTGAATCGCATTCGCAATATGCGATTCCTCAAAGCTATCCTGATCACGCACGTCTGCAATGATAATTTCACGCGATGACATCAGCTTATCAGCTTCACTATGGGTCAGTTGTATTAGCATAGGGTTTCCCTCAAAAATCCGGTCAAATATAAGACTTAATCATATCAATGTGACGCACTATCCTCAATATAATCCAGCCATAGTCCGGTCAAAATTTCCTGCGTCCGGTTCTGGCCGAGACGTTCATCAATATTACCAATATCGATCTTCTCCATCGGCTGGTGCTGCCATGAACATGCATAAACGGCTTTTTTGCGCTCGCCGGTTGCAGGATCAATCTGCCATTGTAAACACTGGGCACAAACACCCTTTAACATACACTGCATCGGACCATAAACAGAGGCTTCATAGCTGACATCTTCTGCCAACAAAATTTTAAAACTTGTTTCCTCCAAGCTACGCACCATGCGAATTAAATCACTCGATCCAATCACAGCAACGCGATTTACATCCTTTAGTTTTAATACAGGATTATTTTTATCAGCATAAGCTTTTAATACAGGCAAAATCTCACCCTTATTGGGCAGAACCCAGAGCACCACATCAGCAGCTATCTCTATTTCTTCTCGACAATAAATATCGGCTTTGTCTTTAAAAATTCCCACGAATAAGACACGATTACCTTTTGCCTTTAATGCCGGTGCTACGGACAACAGATAAGCAACGGCGAGCAACCCACCAACAATCATAACGGTTTGCGAACCGTCTTCAGCAATGTGCATACGCGCACCCGTTGGCCCCATCACCGACAGCATATCACCTGCTTTAAAGGTGCTAACCAAACGTGCACTCGCCCCCTGCTCATACACCATAAAAGAAAGCTGATCTGGGTGCTCAGGATGCTGAATCCCTAACATTGCCAAGGCTTCCGTTTGCAGACGTGTCTGCTCGATAACTGGCGCTAAGCTTTCATAATTTTGTACACGATAAAATTGTCCAGGAGCAAAATGTTTAGCCGCCAAGGGTGCCTGCACAATCAATTCAACTAACTTAGGATGATGACGCTTCATAGCCAGCACTTTTGCACGAAACAAATAGTCCATTCGCGTACGAAATTCGGCATAATCATTTTTCTTAGCGCGTGCTAATTGATCTTGCAAAGCGGCAACAATGCTAGGATACGTTTGTTTCGCTGAAGCAATCGCTTTCACTACGCTGCCATGAAAAACAGGATGTGTATCCCCTAAAAAACTCACGCGATGATGGTCACGCTCATAACTCGTGAAAACACCAAAATGTGCTTTTTTCACATGCCCCATTTCTTTAACTGGAACCAATACATCGTCAATCACACGATGACGTTGATACTCCCAACCATCACGAACAAAAGCACCTCGATTTTCAAATTCATAAGCAATATTGGGCTGCGCCCCTGTAGCGACAAAAATCGCACGCGCAGGCAAGGCTTGCTCTTCATCGGTTAAAAGCCAATTTCCATCAGCATCAATGACGCGCGAACGACAATTGAGACCTTTTACCCAACCATAATCATCCAACACGACAGACTTAGGCTCCAAACCTTCCGCATAATAAATCCCTTCCTCCAACGCCTTAATTACTTCTTCATGGTTGCGTCGGTATGCGGGTGATTCTTGCATACGTCGACGATAAACTACCGTCACGCCACCCCATGCACGAATTAAAGCGATAAAATCTGGAGAACGATTTTCGGATTTCGCAGCTTTCCGCTCTGCACGTACAGCACGACCATGCACTATAAATTCATCCAAAATTTCTAATTCATGCGCTTTAAAATTTGCACGTACTTTTGTCTCATCCTTACCTGCAATTAAAGTTTCATATCGCCATAAAGCTTTTTCAACCTGTGTAATGTAATAGGCTTGCACTTCAGTTGCGGTATCAATGCCTGTTAAACCTCCACCGATAACCACAGCGGGCAAACGCACCTGTAAATTGGCAAGGCTGGATTTCTTAGCAGCACCCGTTAATTGCAACGCCATCAGAAAATCATTTGCTTGTCGCATACCTGGTGCAAGACTATTTGGAATACGCAACTCACGCGGCAGCCCAGCCCCAACAGCCAAAGCCAAATGATCAAAGCCCAGCTCCCAAGCGTCTTCTATTTTTATCGTGCCACCAAAGCGTACACTGCCAAATACCTGAAAATGCGGACGACGCAAAAGACTCATGTAAATTAGCTTTAAAAAATTTTTATCCCAGCGCACCGTAATGCCATATTCTGCAACACCACCAAAACCGGCCATCACACGATCGTCTAAAGATTCCTTAAGCGCGTCAAAAGAGTGAATAGGCTTATCTAAAAATTCGTTCACTGTAGGTTCAATCTTCAAACCGTCGACACCCACAACCGCAAAACCTTCCATCAATAAGTGATGCGCCAAAGTAAAACCAGCGGGCCCCATACCCATCACTAACACTTTCAAGCCATTGTATGACTGTGCGAGGTATTGTCTTTCTCGGAGTGGATTCCAGCGTGTTAATAAGTCGTAAATTTCCACGCCCCACGGCAAATCTAAAACATCTGCTAATACACGCGTTTCAACTTGTGGAATATCGACAGGCGCTTGCTTCTGATAGATACAGGCCTTCATACAATCATTACAAATGCGATGCCCCGTCGCGGGACACATGGGATTATCAACCATCACCATCGCCAACGCAGCAATACCAAAACCAGACTTTTTGAGTAGGTGCATCTCTGATATTTTTTCTTCTAGCGGACAGCCAGTTAACACCTCACCAACGGGGCTGGTTTTCAAGCCCATCTCGGGGTTTTGTTTCTTAACCGGGAAACCCTTGGAACAAAAATCACCATCCTTGTCATGACAATAAACACAGTAATGAATTTCGTCTTGCACTTGGCGCGCACTCATCCGTTGATCGGTCAGTTGAAATCCATCACGATGACGGAAATCTGTTTTAGGCCCCTGCAGGCGCATTGCATGATCATCAGCGACCGGTTCAATCGTCACTAGATTGGCATAGTCCAGCTTCTTCGGGAAATGAAAACTCACCCAGGTATTCACCGCTTTTTGCCCCTCGAGCGTCGTCATAGCCAAAACACACCACTGAATTAACTTTTCGATGCTCGATTTGTTTGCTTCCGCTGCTAACAGCCATTGCTGACCCAGCTGGGCCACGGCCAGCTCACGATCTTTTAGATTTAATTTTTTAGATTTAATTTGATCAGTTACCCATTGATCTAAATCTAAAAAATTGAGACAAGTGAAGTCTTTCTTTAAGTTTCGTTTTGCCTCACGCAAGACAAAATATTTCTTGAAAGCAAATATCGGATCATCCAAAAGTGTAGCCGCTTGGAGCTGCGCCACAGCATCTTCTATATCGAAAAGCATGCCTATAAATGACTCGAGCAATGGTGCACATTCAATCAAAAAAGCACTGGTTTCTGCGCCAGACAGTGATACTGATGATTCACGATATGCCTGTAGTCGCTCCGCTAGAGCAGCATCGTCGTGGGCGGCCAAGTAGGCCAGGAATTTTTGATCAAGCTGTGAAAGTCCTTCCGGCGTAAATAATGCTTGAAAAGAAAAGCCGTTCAGATTAAGTTCTGGATGATCCATCGAAGGGTCCAATTAAAAAGCGGGCATTATACAGCATGAGTAAAACCAATAAACAATTCGTCAGTGAAATCGACAAGAAACTCACCGAGTTCGACAAAACGCACGCCAACACACCCTCGCAACAAGCTGAGATTGATAAGCATAAACGCGTCTTTCATCTGCGCGATTGCCCAGAGTTACCTAAAGCCGAAGAAGAAGATCTCTGGGACTAAAAATCCCCTCTCCCCTGGTGGGAGAGGGCTAGGGTGAGGGGGTTAAACCTGCAACCCACCTTGCTCATAAAGCTCGGTCACAATATCACAGCCACCAATAAATTCGCCTTTGATATAGAGCTGCGGAATCGTCGGCCAATTTGAAAAGTCTTTGATACCCTGACGTAGTTCCGGATCTTCCAAAACATTCACATCAAGAAATTCGATACCCGATGATTGCAAGATCTGTACCACACGTGAAGAAAAACCACACTGCGGAAAGTCTGCTGTGCCTTTCATAAATAAGACAACATTATTGTTATCGATGGTTTGTTGGATTTGCGCTTGAATACTCATATTTATCCCCTATAAATGCCCGCCAGTATGCCCTATAATTCTTTTTTTTCAAATATAAACAAGGACGACTGTACACATGACCTTCGTCGTGATCGACAACTGCATCCGTTGTAAATATACAGACTGTGTTGAAGTCTGCCCTGTCGATTGTTTCCGTGAAGGGCCCAATATGCTCGTCATCGATCCTGATGAATGTATTGACTGCAACCTCTGCGTCCCGGAATGCCCTGTCGATGCCATCCTAGCCGAAGACGACTTACCCGAAGATAAAAAAGACTATATTGCGCTAAACGCCGAGCTTGCCAAAGACTGGCCTATGATCACATCAATGAAAGACGCGCCTGTAGATGCGGATGACTGGAAAGATGTCGATGATAAACTCCAATACTTAGAACGACAATGGAAGGATTAGGCCAAGCTCCTAAAATCGCCATCCTCGCCACCGGCGATGAAATCGTTAACGGTGAAATCCTCAATACCAATGGCCCCTATATTGCACAGCAATGCTTTGAAAATAATATCCAACCCGCTATTCAAATGACCGTATCTGATAACCAGGATGAAATGGAATCGGCAATGCGGTATTTACTGCAAGACCATAAAGTCCTCATCACCCTTGGCGGTCTTGGCCCGACTTCAGATGACCGCACACGATTCGCCCTTAGTGCTGCACTGAACCGCCCACTACAATTCGACCCAGCAAGCTGGGACCGTATCGTTGAGATGCTAACGCGCATGTCGCTTTCCGTGCCGGAGAACAATCGTCAACAATGCGAATTCCCTGAAGGGGCTGAAATTATCGTCAATGATAATGGCTCGGCATCTGCTTGCTTTATACAGCATGGGGAGCAACTGATCTTTATGCTGCCCGGCCCACCAAATGAATTTCGCCCATTGTTTGATAAAAAAGTGTTACCGAAACTATTGAATGCAAATTTTCAAAAAATAGTCTTCCGTCAATCTTGGCTACTATTTGGTGTAAGTGAAGGTTCGATTGCTGAAACCCTCGATCCTTTAATCGAAGGATCTCTTTGTGAAATCGGCTACCGTGTCAGCTATCCGTATCTAGAAGTTAAACTCCAATCAGCAAATGAGGCTGCTATCCAAACACTCAGCCAGCATTTCGACACTCTGCTGGCTGACCAGCTGGTTAGCAAAACAAAACAACGAGCCTCCGACCTATTTATTGAATATTTACAAAAAAATAAGACATCTTTCTCTATATTAGATGAAGCCACTTATGGACACCTTGCATCCACCCTAGCCTCACCAAAAACCCATAACACTTTGTTTTTTGATGATTCGGATGCTGATTATCGAATCAAATTGCGTGGATTAGCCGCTTACTGGCAATCCAAGGAAACAAAAAAATACACTAATATTCATATAGGTATATCTATAAATTCGAACTCAGTTCTTGATAAGACGCTAACTATCCCTATGCGAGGAACCAGAACAATCACTTATGCTATTGAACGTATCTCTTTGGAAATTTTAAACCTACTAAAAAGCCTAAACCTTAAATAAAGCTTAAGAAACCATTCATAAGTTGCTAATTTAATATATTTTTCTCTTGCATGCCCCGCCTAAACCGTGTACATTAACTGCACTTTAACCATTTAAGACGAAGTGTTTGTAGCCATAACAATAGAGTACGGAGTAAATATCATGTTAGAAATGTCCACTGTAGAAGCGAGAGAAAATTTCTCAGACCTTATTAATAAAGCCGCTTACGGCAACGAACAAGTTGTCTTAACACGTCGTGGTAAGCCTTTAGTAGCAGTCATCTCACTGGATGAACTTAAAATGCTAAAAGAAAGACTTAACCAAAACCAAGACGTTTAAATCTAAAAAAATAAATCGATCGAGCTGAAATTCTCAGCTCGTTTTTTCTATTTTAGTCAGAGTTCTATACGCCCTACTTTCGTGTATTATCTCGGATCATGTTATTTCAAGCCTTCACCATCAAAGACAAAACCTTCCCTTCAAATGTGGTACAAGGCCCACTGGCAGGTTATTCCTGCGCTCCCTTTCGACGACTGTTTTGGCGCTATGGCGGCCTAGGTTTCGCAGTGTCCGAGATGATTTCCTCAAATGACATCCTACATCGCGAGGCGAGACCCACGCGTTATTTATTGCGTGATTCTGATGAGCAATTCACTGTCTTTCAAATCGCCGGCAACCAATTACCTGCCATCGCCAAGGCAACAGAAATCGTGTCCAAGGCTGGCGCTGATATGGTGGATTTAAATTGTGGATGCCCCGTAAAAAAAATCCGCAGCAAAGGCCAAGGTTCAAAATTATTAGAAGACCCTCAACAACTATTTGCTGTCGTACAAACCATAAAGTCACATACTGATGCACTAGTATCAGTAAAAATTCGCATTCCCAAAAACTCCGATGATTTTTCAATTTTCGCCGCTCTTGAGGCGATTGAAAAAGCCGGGGCTGATTGCTTAATCGTGCACGGCCGTCACTGGACCGAACGCTATGATGTGGAATCTGACATTGCTGAAATTGCGCATATCGTTCAACAAACAAAGTTACCAGTAATCGCCAATGGTGATGCTGCTGATACACAAAGTCTAAAAAAAATATATGAAGGTACTGGTGCACAAGGTGTCATGGTCGCACGCGCTGGCGTTGGTCAACCATGGTTATTTGCGCAAATGAAAGCTGAATGCGAAGGCATGCCTTTCACAAGGCCCAGTTTAGAAAAACAAGGTCATTTATTTCTTGAACACCTGGAATATTTAATGCAAATAGAAGGCGAAAAAACAGCCGTGCTCCAAGGACGAAAATGCGCAAAATATTATGCGCGGTATATTGAAAATCGAAATACATTTGTCAAAAAAGCACAGCAAGCAAATACTTTTTCAGAAACTGAAGCATTAGTTCAGACATATTTCACATAACTAAAGCGCATTTCTCAATCGCAGATCATTTCGCATAAATACGATCAAGTTCATCATAATCGGTAGCGTGACGCAGAAAACAATAAAATCAAATATGCCAGAGATATGATACATCCGCATAAAATGCCCATGTAAAGTGTCAGGTGAAACTAATACCCAAATCACAATCGCACACGCATAGATCCCAAAAACTCGCGCCCAGTTGCCCTGCACTAATTGTTGTGCTTCAGCAAAAGCCTTCCACAATGAAAAATTTTCCATCGCAATTAAAGGCAAGGTGTAAAAATACCGAAGATAAGCGTATAAAATTGGGATACCTACGACAAATACAAAAATAAGCCCAGAAAACTTTGTACTGCCTGAATGACCTCGCATAATAAGATGAAATACAAACTCAGCAAGCAAAACAAATAAAGTTGGGACAACAATAAAAATAAAACTCGCAGTATAGATATGAAATAAACGCTGATTAGTCGCCTTAAATGCATCCATCAACGTTACAGGTTCACTATGCAAGATGCGTTGAGCCATATACAACAATGACATAAACAAATAAATCAGTGCGATTAACATAAACGTACTAACTATGAATTTTAACGCGTCATTCTTTGGAAACCCCCCAAGATAAACATACCAGTCTTTGACAACAACAATCATCAGCATTAATAAAATGGTTTTTTTCAAAATGGCATAGTGATGTTTGATGCTAATTCCCAACAAATCTAAAAAAGATCGTGGTGTGTTTGGAATATAAATCATTATTGTTTCCTTATTTTAAACCCCTCACCCTAGCCCTCTCCCACAAGGGGAGAGGGGATTGGCCGTGCTAATCTACAGTACATCTCAAAAACAAAGCATCATGTGCTTCTTTTTAAAAATTAAATATTTTTGCATTTGTAAATAACAAACCTCTCTCCTCTTGTGAATATCCATGGACATATGAATAACAATCCCCTCTCCCCTA
>Ga0316204_10007603_pt1 | contig 15693 bp, 15 predicted proteins | sample 6monrhotite_MG_2_FD_205661 | JGI IMG/M metagenome (GOLD analysis project Ga0316204, IMG submission 205661) | Microbial mat bacterial communities from mineral coupon in-situ incubated in ocean water Damariscotta River, Maine, United States -... | ecosystem: Environmental > Aquatic > Marine >... | reverse complement strand
CGACATTGATCAAATTCCCGCTAAAAACCGTATTCACTGCATTCCGGGTCGGCATCCACGCCGCTTTCATTGGCGACAAGGATGACCCCAGAAAGCTGATCGATCTTGCCATTGAACTTGCCAAAAAGTCTCGCAAGGGCGGCATGCTGGCCCTCGAAGGGACAGATATCGCCAACGGTTTCTTCAAAAAAGGCATTCAGCTGTGCGTCGATGGCATGGCCCCAGATATCGTCCGTAAAACGCTGACGGGTGAAATGAACCAGTCAATCCGTCGCCACGAAGAAGGCGGCAAGATATTCCGCGCCATTGGCGATTCGGCCCCTGCTTTTGGCATGATCGGCACCCTGGTCGGCCTGGTCCAGATGCTCAGCAACATGTCGGACCCCAACGCCATTGGCCCGGCCATGGCCGTGGCGATGCTAACCACCCTTTACGGCGCATTGATCGCCAACCTGATCGCCCTTCCCATGGCCGACAAGCTGGAATCGCGGACAGACCAGGAACGGGTGACCAAGTCCCTGATCATTGACAGCGTGCTGGAAGTTCTTGCCCAGACCAACCCCAATGTCCTTGAAGAACTTTTGCAGGTCTATCTGCCGGAAAACCAGCGGGCAAAATCCGATACCCAAGAAGCGGAGACCGCCTAGATGTCGGGGGCTAAAAAACTTCAGGGCGCACCGACCTGGATGGTCACGTTTGCCGACCTGATGGCGTTGTTGCTGACCATGTTCGTGCTGTTGCTGTCGTTCGCCGACATGGATGTCAAAAAATACCAGCAGATCGCCGGTGTCATGAGCGAATCCTTCGGCCTGCAATACATCAAGAAACTGGCCGGCGTCATCGAAAGCGATGGCGGCCCCATCGGGATCGCTCCCAAACATACCGTGCCGAAAGTGGTTCAGGAGCTTAAATTCGGTGATGAAATCGGCGAGCAACCGCCCGGTATCCTTAATCCGGGTACGTCCCAGGTCAGCAATACCCTGATGAAGTCCGTCCAACAGGCCATGGCGACGGAAATCGCCAGGTCCCTTGCCAATGTCGAAGAGCACGATGGGGAAGTGATCGTGCGCTTTCCCGAAAAAGTCGCCTTTCCATCCGGAAAAGGAACCTTAACCACGGAATTTCTGGTCGCGCTGAATAATCTGGCCACCGTTCTTGAAAGCACCAGGGGCGACATCATCGTCGCCGGTCATACCGACAATCGACCAATTCACACAGACGTTTTCAGATCGAACTGGGACCTGTCAACGGCGCGGGCCAATTCGGTCATTCACTTTTTGCTTGAGAACACCGGCATCGCCCCCGGTCGTCTGGCCGCCATGGGCTACGGCGATTCCCGCCCCCTGGTCAGCAACGACACGGATGATGGTCGGGCCATTAACCGCCGGGTGGAAATCATCATTCGGAAGGACGTTCGTCCTTCGCCGCCCGAATAGTCGCGGGTGCTGCACCGTCCATGTTGGGCTGGCGCAAGGCCGTACGCGCGGGGCGCAACGCCCTGCCGCTTTTGGCTTCTCGGTGGGCAGTGTACAGGGTCGCCGTGAAAATGATCGCGGCCCCGACCCAGGTCCACATATCAGGTTGTTCTGCAAAAACCAGATACCCCAGTACGGCGGCAAAGATCAGGCGGAAAAAATCAAACGGCAGCACGGCGGAAATATCGGCCGACGCGAACGCCCGCACCATGGACAACTGACCGATTGTCGCGAACAAGCCCAATGCGACGAACCAGAACCAGTCCATTGCCACGGGTGCGGTCCAGAAAAACAGGGCTGGCACAAGCGACAGAGGCGTCATGACAAGCCCCATATAGATCACGATCGTGCTGGCTTTTTCCGTGCGACTGAGCGACTTGACGGTTAATGCCGCCGTGGCCATGAAGGCCGATGAAACAAGTGCCAAACCCGCTGGCAGGCCCAGTTCCATTTCACCGGGCCTTAGGATAACCAGCGCCCCGATGAAACCGATGAAGGTCGCCGCCCACCGCCTGGCGCGTACCGTTTCGCCCAAAAACAACGCCGCACCTATGGTCGCGAACAGGGGTGCGGTAAAACTAAGCGCCGTCGCTTCGGCCATCGGCATCATGGAAACGGCAATAAACCAGCACGACATGGCAATCAGTCCGACGCCCGCCCGAAACCCGTGCAGGCCAAACCGGCTGGTTTTCAATCCGCCGAAACCAACCCGCCAAAACCACGGCAACATAAATGCCAGACCGAACAGATTACGGAAGAACGCGACCTCAAAGGGGTGCATATCGGTCGTCTGGTGGCGAATAAGCGCTGTCATCGCGGCAAAACTGGCCCCGGCCGAAAGCATCCACAGGGCACCCCGCATTGGCGCGCCCATGGGCTGGTTCGTTGATGGTCCGCTCTGGAGTTGGTCCGACATTACAGGAACCTATGCGCAGGGATCGACGATTACCAGAAGATATGGCGCATAGCCGGGTTGCGCGCAGGCCACCCACGGCACATAATCCGCCCAAACAAGACAATGACTTACAGGGAAACAACCGTGACAAACACTCCCCTATGGCGACCGACAGACCCACAAATCAGCGCGACCAACATGACCGCCTTCATAAGGGCAGTGGAAGACGACTGGAACATCAACCTGCCCGACTATGCGGCCCTGTATGATTTTTCCATCTCGGAACTTGAAAAGTTCTGGGTATCCCTCAGGGATTATACCTGCGTTATCGCCGAAACCTGGGGCGAGACGGTGCTCGAAAACCCGGCTGCCATGCCCGGCGCCCGCTTTTTTCCAGACGGCAGGTTCAGTTTTGCAGAAAACCTGCTCAGCCGTCGCGATGACGGCGAAGCCATCGTCTTTCGCGGCGAGGACAAGGTCAAAACACGCCTGACGTACGGTGAATTGTACGACCAGGTGTCCCGGTGCGCCCAGGCACTACAGGGAATGGGGCTAAGCAAGGGTGACCGGGTCGGCGGCTACCTGCCAAACATGCCAGAAGCCATCATAGCCATGCTGGCCGCCACGTCCCTTGGTGCTATTTGGTCTTCCTGTTCACCGGATTTCGGCGTTCAGGGCGTTCTGGACCGTTTTGGCCAGATCGAACCAAAAGTAGTTTTTTGCGCCGATGGTTATCATTACAACGGCAAGACCCATGATTCCCTGGGCAAACTTGGCGAGATACTGCAAAGCCTGCCATCGGTCGAACGCACCGTCATCATTCCCTATACCCGCACCGCACCGCCGCTGGATGACCTGCCAAATGCCATTATGCTGGAAGACTTCGTAGGGTCATACGCCGCCGATACGATCCAGTTCGAACGTTTCGAATTCAATCACCCGCTTTACATTATGTATTCGTCAGGCACCACGGGCGCGCCCAAATGCATTGTTCACGGGGCCGGCGGCACCCTGTTACAGCACTTGAAAGAACATCAGCTTCATTGCGATATCAAACCCGGCGACCGGTTGTTCTTCTTCACCACATGCGGCTGGATGATGTGGAACTGGCTGGTGACCGCCCTGGCCAGTCAGGCAACGCTGATGCTGTATGATGGCTCGCCCTTTTACCCCGATGGCAATGTGTTGTTTGATTATGTCGATCAAGAAAAAATCACCCACTTTGGAACCTCTGCCAAATTTATCGACGCCATCATCAAAGCCAAGCTTGAACCAAAGAAAACCCATTCGCTGGAAAGCATGCGGGTTCTTGCCTCTACCGGATCGCCCCTGGCGCCCGATGCTTTTTCCTATGTTTACGATCACATCAAGTCCGATCTGCATCTGGCGTCCATCGCCGGTGGCACCGACCTGATGGCCTGCTTCGTCCTTGGCAACCCCAACGGGGCGGTCTGGAAAGGTGAAATTCAGGCCCGGGCGCTCGGCATGGCAGTCGAAGTCTTTGATGATGACGGTAACCCCGTCCGCGGTGAAAAAGGCGAACTTGTCTGCACCCGGCCTTTCCCGTCCATGCCCGTGGGCTTCTACAAGGACGATGACGGATCGCGCTATCACGCCGCCTATTTTGAAAAATTCCCGAATATCTGGTGGCACGGCGATTACATCGAACTGACCGAACACGACGGGGTCATCATCTATGGTCGGTCCGATGCGACCTTGAATCCGGGCGGCGTGCGCATCGGCACGGCGGAAATCTATCGCCAGGTGGAAAAGCTGGATGAGGTCATCGAAGGCATCGTCGTCGGCCAGCAATGGGATAATGACACACGCGTGGTTCTGTTCGTGGTGCTGCGCGACGGCATCACCCTCGACGATGCCCTGACGGACAGGATCAAGACGGAAGTTCGCAACCGCTGCACGCCCCGCCACGTTCCGGCCAAGGTCATTCAGGTTGCCGACATTCCGCGTACCAAATCAGGAAAAATCACCGAACTTGCCGTGCGTGATATCATCCATGGCCGCCCCGTCAAGAACCAGGAGGCGCTCGCCAACCCTGATGCCCTGAACCTGTTTGTCGACCTGGAACAACTCATGGACTGACCCCGCATGAACACATCATTTGGCATCATCGTTTTTGCCCTGGCATTGACCGTCATGACGCTCGTGGGCCCCGCGCCTTCACGAGCGGAGGAAACCGTCCACGGCTTGTTGCAGTCAGGCTGGATCATAGTAAAAAAAACGCAAGCCGATGAGTGGAAAAAAGGCGCACCCCCGTACGCGGAACTGGATCGCCTGATTTATGTGGTCACCTATATCCTTAAAAAAGACAACAAAATCATGACCTGCCGACTTACCCGGGACATGATGTACGATACGTCCGAGGAAACCTGCAACCCCACCGACTAGCTAAGCCATTCCAGCTTCGCTTGCCGCCAATGTAATGACGAAACATGCACCACGGCCTGTGTTGTGCACCTCCAGCAGGCCACCCATATCGTTGATGATACCGTAGCTGATGGAAAGCCCAAGCCCCGTACCCTTGCCAATTTCCTTGGTGGTGTAAAATGGCTCAAAAATGCGGGGCAGGTCCGCGGGGTCTATTCCGCCGCCGCTGTCTTCAACTTCGAAGCGCACATTCTGGCCATCTGCATCGTTAACAATACGAAGCCAAATACGTTTTGCGTTGCCTTCCCTTGAAACGAGGACATCGCGGGCATTGGTCAAAAGGTTCAATAGCACCTGTTCGACCTGCACTTGATGGCCAAAGACAAAATTTCCCGTATCGGTCAATTCCGTCACCACGTCGATGTTGGACAGGCGCAATTGCTCGCCGATCATTTCGAGAACGGATTCGATCATCCTTGCCGGGTCCAGCTGTGACTTTTCGGCGGAAGGCTTACGCCCGAAGATCCGCATGTGATCGATGATCGTCGCAGCGCGCTCGATCTGCGTTGTTATCTTTAGTAACTTTCCGGAAAGGTATTCGCCGTCCAAAATGCCTTTGGTATTTTTTCGTTCGATGTTTCCCACTGCCATGCGGATGATGTTCAGCGGCTGGTTTAATTCATGTGCAACGCCGGTTGCCATTTCACCCAGTGTCGCCATTTTTGAGGACTGGATTAATTGTTCCTGAAGGACTTTACGGTCGCTTATGTTTCGAAACACGACAACCGCCCCCTTGATCGCGCCATCTTCTTCAATGGGTGTTGAGGTGTATTCAACACAAAAGTTTGTGCCATCCTTGCGCCAGAATACTTCATCGGAAACTTCACGTTCCACACCATCCTTGAAAGCCTGGTAAATCGGGCATTCAGAAATTGGATAGGGGCTGCCGTCTGCTTTCGTATGGTGCAAAAGGGTGTGCTGTTTTTTACCGATCAATTCATCTTCGTCGTAACCCAATATTGACGATGCCGCCGGGTTGATAAAGGTACACAAGCCATCCAGGTCAACACCATAAATTCCATCCACCGCAGAATTGAGAATTTGTCGCGTTCGTTCTTCGCTTTCGCGGTATTTCATTTCGGCGATCTGACGCACCCTGACTTCACTTTGAAGATCCTGGGTACGTTCGCTCACACGAACTTCCAAATCCTTTTTTAGAATCGAAAGCTCTTCTTCTATATTTTTAGCAAGCTTGAAGTAGAAAAGAACCGCAATAAGGTACGCGCAAATTCTCAAGGCATGCCAAAGCCACCAGGCCGCATCCCAGATTACCGAAAACTCAAAAATGACCCCTGAAATACCGAATAGAAAGCAGATCGACGAAAATATCAGTCGGTTGCGCGCATCGTCACCCTGCCTGACCTTGAGCATGAAATACATGGATGCAATCAGGAATCCGACCCCACCCACGATATTCGCGGCCCTCGCCAGAAAACTGAAATCGCCGTCGACAATCATATTTGGAATGACGTTCGGATAAGCAATACTGGCAATGCCAATGGTCAAAACGGCCACAAAAATTCCCATTGGGGCATGCCGCCCCAGGCGCATAAGCAAGGGAGTTTCCGCCAGCCAAACCAAGGCGAACATAACGCCACCAATCAAGGTCGCAATGCTGTGAAGCCAAACAAACCCGTTTCCGGCATGTAGCAGGGAGTGCAAACCGTCGAGCAAACCCATGCCAACAAGTGCTGCGGCAACCCATGTATACGCAGGCCCCAGATGACCATGTTTGCGCAGGCCCAGAACAAGAACCGCAACAATAATTGCCGCAAACGAGCCGATACTTTCAATGGCCGCATGAATTGGATAGTGAACAAAACGCCAGTCCGGAAACAAAAAATTCAGAACGACGGCGCCTGCGCCGGAAACCAACCCGGTGCCAATCAGCGACACCCACATCTGTCTTCGTTTGTGGCTATCCAAAACAATCTGCAGGTTATCAGAATTCATCATATGGAGATGGAATTGGTCTTTCTTCGGTGAATACCATTGCTCGAGCAGCCGATTACAAATGCGCCGTCACAGGGTAAAATTCAAGGTGTATCTGAGCCTTGAACGATCACCGGTTCATAAAGTGTCGCCGTCGGGCCGGTTCCATCCGTTCGATGGAATATCGCAGCATTGTGCGCGGCATGGTGCTTGCGTGTTTTTCCAAAAACCCGTCCAGGACGGAAAGATCGACCTTGCCGACTTCTCGCAGCATCCATCCAACGGCTTTGTGCATCAGGTCATGAGGATCGCCGAGCAAGGTTTCGCCAAGGGTTAACAGTTCATCGAAGCGCCCCGTCTTGATCATTGGCAAAGTGGCCAAAACGGCGACACGCCTGCGCCACAGATCTGATGATCCGGCCAAGGTAAACAGTATTTCCCTTTCCTCCGGGTGCTGCAGCAGATGCGCGCCCAGAATTTTGGATGCTGATAAATCGACCAGGTCCCAATTGTTTACCCGGTCCAGGTGCTGCAAATAATAATCCACGATCTCCCGGCGAGAGGGTGTGTGCTGGTTGCGGGCGAATTGTTCCACCAGAACAAGTAACCCTGTCAGCCGGTGTTCATGGACCCGGCTCGTGATCAGCGGGCCGATTTCGGCCAAGGGGAGCGCACGGTAACGTTTGGCGATCATCCGTTGGTTTGGCACGGTCACGCCGATGAAAACATCGCCCTCGCCATATTCGCCGGGGCCGGTTTTGAAAAATCGAGCCGAATGTTTCGCTTTTTCAGGACTGCCCAAGGCGGCCAGTTCCGCCTTGATTTTGTCCGGGCTTGCGATTTGGTCGGTCAATCGAAAATCACCTTCAGCGCACCAAAACCACCGTTTTGCCCATGGATTTTCGTTCGGTCAGCATTTTCAGCGCATCCGCTGCCTGGTCCAGGGGGAACGTATGGGCAATGTGGGGTTTCAGTTTTCCCTCGCCCGCCCACTCAAGCAACTGTTCCATGGACTGGCGCAGGACCTGGGGTTTGTAGGCCCGGTAGCCACCCCAATAGAAACCGTGCACGGTGACGTTCTTGATTAGCAGGTAATTTGCCGGAATTTGCGGTATTGTGCCGCTGGCGAAACCGACGACGATGATTTTCGCCCCCATGGCCGTGGACTTGAGTGCGGCTGTGAACAAGTCGCCGCCAACGGGATCGTAGAACACATCGCCACCGCGCCCGTCCGTCAGTTCCTTGATGCGAGCTCGCACATCTTCACCCCGATAATCAATCACATGATCGGCGCCGTAGTCGCGCACCACCTGCATTTTTTCCTCCCCGCTGGCCACGGCGATCACGTTGGCACCCATCATCTTGCCAATTTCAACGGCGGTCAGGCCGACGCCTCCGGCCGCCCCGAAGACCACAAGGTTTTGCCCCGCTTGCAGGCTTGCACAATCGTCCAATGCCAAATGGGACGAGCCGTAGGCCACGGCGAACCCGGCAGCTTCCGGGTAACCCAGATTATCGGGTATGGCATAAACACTGGCCACATCGGCAACGGCGATTTCGGCAAAACCGCCATAGGAGATCACGGCAAGAACCCGGTCACCTGCCTTGAAGGTATCGACACCCTCGCCAACGGCGATGATTGTTCCGGCGATTTCAAGCCCCGGGCTGAACGGAAATTCAGGCCGCATCTGATACGTACCCTGGATCATCAGGGTGTCAGCGAAATTCAAGCCACAGGCATGGATGGCGATGGCGACCTGCCCGGGGCCCGCAACCGGGTCCGGCACGTCTTTTAAAATCAGCGTATCGGGGTTACCCCATTCGGTGCAGACAACGGCGCGCATATCATATTCTCCCTGTTGGATTGTTTTTTATATCTCAATATTGGCAATGGCGCGATAAAGCGATTGCAGCGCTGGTGCAGCGGCGGCGTCACCATCGCGGGCCCGCCCCGCCAGGACCTTGACACATCCTTCAACCACCGCCTTCAATTCCGGTGTATCCAGTTCCGACAAAAACTTTTCAGGGTCGGTCTTGATGGCGATTACAAAAGGATTATTCATCTGGTGTCTCCGCTGGTGATCACTCTTTTATGCCCGTTACTTCGGCAAAACGAGATGCCGTTTCTGCCGCCTCGCGGATCAACCAGTCGCGAAAGGCGACAACCTTGGGGCGTCTCGCCGATGCCTTGGGGTATACTGCGTAATAAGCGTGATGGGCCTTAAGATCAATATCGAAGGGTTTGACCAGCAAACCTGTAGACAAGTTATCCACCACCAGCACACTACGGCCAAGTGCAACGCCTTCACCGGCCACTGCGGCCAGCAAAACATGGTTTGAATGACTGAACGACGGCCCCCGGCTGACATCAATCCCCGCCACCCCGGCGGCGTCCATCCAGGCCGCCCAATCATCCCGCATATCATCATGCAACAAGGGAAAGCGCGCCAGGTCCGACGGTTTTTCCAAGGGGCCGATCCTGTCCAGCAACAATGGACTGACCACCGGGAACAGGGTTTCGGTCATCAACAGGACCCTGTCCGTTCCCGGATATTTGCCATGCCCATAGCGCAGCGCCATGTCGATGTCGTCACTGGAAAAATCGACGATGTCGTCGGTCGATGAAATGCGCACATCAATGTCAGGATAAAGAGCCCGGAACTTGCCCATTCGAGGCACCAGCCAGGATGCCGCAATTGAATCAAGGGTGCTGAGGGTCAGCACTCCGGCCTTGTCCTGACGGGCCAGACGGGCGACGGCGTCAGCCAACTGATCCAGCGCCTCGCTGACCGGCGGCAACAGCGATTGCCCTTCATCCGTCAACAGCAGAGAACGACTCAGGCGGCGAAACAAAAGCACGCCCAGGCGGTCCTCAAGACCCTTGATCTGATGACTGATCGCCGCCTGGGTGACATTCAGTTCCGCCGCCGCGCGGGTGAAACTTAAATGCCGGGCGGCGGCCTCGAAAGCCTTCAGGGAATTCAGCGGCGGCAGACGACGTGACATAAAATTATATCCAAATTTAAATTATCCAATTCGTTAACGATTGTATCGATACAAGTTATAAATTGGTTTAAGATCAATTCATTATACTCATAAAACTAACAATTTTAAATTATATTTTCTAATGAATAAATGAGATAACGTCGTTTGTCAGGTGCTCTGCCCGGCTCTAGTATCCAAGCCAATCGAACAGATACATCCCAACCGCACAAAAAAAGGAGCACCCTGTCATGAGCGCCACCATTTGCAAGCCTGCTGACTTCACCCCGGAATTTGTCGAAGCCCGCGACGTCAAGGGCCTGGATTTTGTAACATTGCCACGTCGATTGGTTGATGCTCTTTACACGTGGCAACAGCGCAGCATCGACCGCAAGAGACTGCTTGCCATGAGCGACCATACACTGGCCGACATCGGCGTATCCCGTAGTGATACTTTGCACGAAGCTGCGAAGCCATTTTGGAAGGCTTGAACCCGTTACGGGCTTTGGCAATCTGACTTCATGGGTTAATAATGCGATGAAGCACGGATGATCATCGCCCAAATTAATCCCGGCAAAACTGGAAAGCCCGAATGCCCGTCGCCTTACTTTACATCGGCACCGTCCTGATTTGGGGGTCGACCTGGTTGGCTGTCAAGATGCAGCTGGGCGTCGTCGCGCCCGAGGTTTCCATTGCCTACCGGTTCGCCATGGCGGCGGCCATCTTGCTGGTTTACTGTGTGGCGAGAGGTCGCCCCATGCGCTTTTCCCTGCGCGACCATGCGGGCATGGCGTTGCTGGGGATGCTCTTGTTTTCAGGCAACTATATCGTCTTCTATATGGCATCGGGCATCATGACGACCGGGCTGGTCGCCGTGGTTTTTTCGGGCATCGTCGTTACCAATATTATTTTTGGCGCCCTGTTGTTCGGAAATCCCGTGCGCCCCCGCGTGGCCTTGGGTGCGCTAACGGGCATAAGCGGCCTGGCCATCATTTTCTGGCCTGAAGTATCGACTTTTGATCTGGAACGCAATGGCACCGTCGGGTTGCTGTTATGTATCATCGGCACAGTGCTGGCATCGCTTGGCAACATGGTATCGGTGAACAACCAGCGTCGCGGCTTGCCGGTCTTGCAGGCCAATGCCTATGGCATGAGCTATGGTGCCACCTTCATGGCCGTCACCGCGCTGGTTACCGGGCGAAGCTTTGATTTTGACCCGTCGCTCATTTATACTGGATCGCTGCTTTACCTGGCCATATTCGGGTCGGTGTTCGGCTTCGGATTTTACCTGACCCTGCTGGGCCGCATTGGGGCGGACCGGGCGGCCTATGCCACCGTACTGTTCCCGGTCATCGCCTTGGGCCTGTCCACGGTGTATGAAAGTTTCCAATGGTCGCCAGGTGCGTTCATCGGCATGCTTCTGGTGCTGGGGGGTAATGTACTGGTCCTGAACCCGGCGGCACTCAGGAAGACAAAACAGGTTGCAGCCTGACGGGCCAAGCGCCATATCTACATCTGTTGCATACGGGGGCGGAGGCAGTCAGTCATGAACAGCGATGATTCCAGCGGGCGAATGATTGATTTCATGCGCCGTAACACATTGATCCTGATCGTTTCCGGGGCCTTTGTCATTTCCATGACCATGGGCCTGCGGTCGTCGTTCGGCCTGTTCATGGGCCCCATGACCCAGGACCTGGGCATGGACCGCGAAACCTTCGGCTTCGCCATGGCCATGCAAAATTTGCTGTGGGGCGCCTTCCAGCCCTTTTGCGGCATGGTTGCCGACCGCTATGGCAGCGGCAAGGTGCTTGCCGTGGGCGCCGTGGCCTACGCCATCGGGCTTTATGTCATGTCGGGCGCCCAAACGGTGTTAGGCTTTAACATCGGGGCTGGCTGGCTGATCGGCTTTGGTTTATCAGCGACCAGTTTTTCCGTCGTGCTGGGTGCGCTGGGGCGGTTGGTTCCTGCGGAAAAACAAAGCGTCGCCTTTGGCATCGCCACTGCCGGTGGATCGGTCGGTCAATTTGTCATGGCCCCCATCGGGCAAGGCCTGATCGAAGCCCAGGGCTGGGGCCCGGCGCTTGAAACCCTGGCTTGGCTGGCCCTGACCATGGCATTGGCCTCTTTCATCTTGCAAAGCAAGGCCGGGGACGAACGTAAAAGCGGCGTCGATACATCAACCAGCACCGCACAGACCTTACGTGAGGCCCTGCGTGAAGCCCTGAGCAATAAGGGTTATCTATACCTGACGCTGGGTTTCTTTGTTTGCGGTTTCCAGGTCTCGTTCATCACCATTCACATGCCGTCGTATATTTCCGACCTTGGCATGACCGCGTCCGTCGGCGCCACGTCGCTGGCCCTGATTGGCCTGTTCAACATCATCGGCACATATGCGTGTGGTGTGCTTGGCGGCAAGCATTCAAAAAAGTATTTGCTCAGCGGGCTTTATTTCCTGCGGTCCATCGTCGTGCTGGTCTTTATCGTCATGCCGAAAAGCGAAATGTCGATTTACCTGTTTGCCGCAACCATGGGACTTTTGTGGTTGGGCACGGTGCCGCTGACCAGCGGCCTGGTGGCGCAAATATTTGGCGTGCGTTTCATGTCGACGCTTTTTGGCATCGTTTTTCTAAGCCACCAGGTCGGCAGCTTCCTGGGTGTTTGGCTGGGCGGCTATCTGTATGAGACGACAGGATCCTACGACAGCGTCTGGTATGGCTCCATCGTGCTGGGTGTTTTGGCAGCCCTGATCCACCTGCCCATTGCGGATCGCCCCGTCGAACGACTTGAAGCAAACGCCGTGACCTGATAATCAACCCCCTGATTTCGTATTATCAGGAGCGATCAAGCCATGCGCGGCTATTTCGGTGTCGGTGTTGAAGGTATTTCCAAGGTCATGAACGTGGGGTCGATCTTTCGGACCGCACACGCCTTTGGCGCGGGCTTTGTATTCACCGTGGCGGCCACCTATGAAGAACAAACGGGCGGGCGGGCCGACACGTCGGGTGCCACATCCCATGTGCCCTTTTATGGCTTCCCGGATCTTGGATCAATGATCCTGCCCAACAAGTGTGCATTGGTGGGCGTCGAACTGATCGAGGATTCCGTCGAACTGCCAAGCTTTCGCCACCCCGCGCGTGCCGCCTATATTCTGGGGCCGGAGCGGGATTCCCTGTCACCGCAGATGGTCGAACGCTGCGATCACATCATCAAGATTCCGACCCAGTTCTGCGTCAATGTGGGGGTCGCCGCCGCCATCGTCATGTACGACAGGGTGCAATCCTTGGGACGCTTCCAGCGCCGCCCGGAAAGAGCTGGTGGCCCGACCGAGCCCCTGGCCGATCCGGTGTTCGGTGATCCGCATTTCCGCTCGCTGGCAAAAAAGTTTACCGCCGCCGTGCCCGACGCCGTGCACCCAAGGGACGACGACTGAGCCGCTAGGCCAGGTCCCCAACCCAGCGCACGGATCCCACCGGTTCACCCGCCGCATTTGCAATAACCGGCTCCAGCAAATCGGCAACCGGTGCCATAACGCCACCATCCAACGCACCGAAATGTTTGAGCATGGCCGCCATGGCCGTTTCGGCCGCTCGCGTTGCCCCGTCATCGATTTTCAAGGCGATACCAAGCCCCAGCCGGGGCAGGATGCCAGCGTAGACGCCTTCGGCCCCGGTTTTAACAACAACAGCCCCCCTGCCCGCCGCCATCATGCGGGTATCAAAACGGCCCGTACCGCCAACCATTTCAGGGCAGCGCGTCATGGCGCTTAAAATACGCCCCGATGCCGTCGCCCGAAGTACGGGCAGGCCTGCGGGATTGGCCATACGCGACAAGGCACGGGCCATAGCCACCAGCGGCATGGCAATAACCGGAATACCGCACCCATCGATGCCGTGGGGAGTTGAAGAAAGATCGCACGCACCCAAATCTTCCAGGATCGCCTTCAGCCGTTGCTGTACAGGATGGTCCGCCTTGGCATACCCCCGGGTCGGCTCGTTCATGTGCAGGGCGGTGCTCAAGAATCCCGCATGCTTGCCCGAACAATTATTGTAGCTACGATCAGGCGTTTGTCCGGTACGCACCATGGCGGCGGTATCAGCATCATGGCGCGGGCCATGGGCACCGCATTCCAGATCATCAATGCCAAGCCCCAAACGGGCAAGCCATCCATTGACCTTGTCCACCTGCGCAGGTTCGCCGCTATGGGAGGCACAGGCCAGCGCCAGTTCCGCATCATCCAGGTTAAAATGATCGGCGGCACCGCTTTCAACCAGCGCCAGTGCTTGCAAGGGCTTGATCGCAGAGCGCGGAAAAATAGCTGTTTCGATATCCCCCATCGACGCGACGACCAACCCGGCACCGTCAATGACGGCGATTGCCCCCCTGTGGCGGCTTTCGACGCCATTGCCGCGCGTCACTTCGACGAGTATGGGATTTGCCATAATAAGACCTCTTGTTAATTTGAGTCTTTCTGACATTGCCATGAGCCCTTGGCAAGTCTTCGCCGCACCGCTATCTATTACGTTATGAAACAAACCCTGTCCCGACACGGCCTATCCTTGGTATTCGCCCTTATGTGTGGCCCGGCCCTCGCCCAAACGGGAGCAACCGGCGGCGACGGCCTGCTTGGCGTATTTAGCGACTGGAGCGCCTTTGCCATCAAAGAAGGCGGCAAGCCTGTCTGTTACACCGGAAGCGAGCCGCAAAAATCGGTCGGCAAGTACAAAAGACGCGGCGATACCTTCATTTTGGTCACCCACCGGCCGGCCGAAAAATCCTTCGGCGTGTTCAGCCTGAAGGCCGGATATACCTACAAACCAGCGAGCGAAGTCGATTTAGCCATCGGTGCCTTCAAACAACTTCTGTTCACCGACAAAGAACACGCATGGGCCTATGACGGGAAAGCCGACAAGGCCCTGATTAATGCTTTGAAGCGCGGCAGCAGCCTGGTCGCCAAGGGCGTTTCGAGCCGTGGAACCGCGACCACAGACACCTACTCCCTTAAAGGCTTTACCGCCGCCTACGCTGCCGCATCGAAGGCGTGTGGCATTAAATAGTTTGGGTTTGGCCGTAAACTCGCTATATCAATGCCGCCCCAAACACTTTGCTGATGATGGATATGATCCAAACCAACACCGAAACCAAAACCAGCCTGATAGGCCTGTCGCGCGAAGAACTGATCGACCTGATGGCGACGATCGGCGAAAAGCCGTTTCGTGCCAAGCAGCTTTGGCACTGGATCTATCACCGCGGCGAAACCGATTTTGCCAACATGACAACCATCGCCAAACCCATGCGCGAAAAGCTGAACGAACAATTTGTCGTCGGCCGCCCGACCATCAGCACCGAACAGACATCCAGCGACAAGACCCGCAAGTGGCTGTTCCGTTTTGACGATAAAAACGAAGCAGAAACCGTTTTCATTCCTGAAGAAGACCGAGGCGCATTGTGCCTGTCATCACAGGTGGGGTGCACCTTAACCTGCACGTTTTGCCATACCGGCACGCAACGTTTGGTACGCAACCTGAGCCCGGCTGAAATAGTCGGCCAAGTGATGATCGCCAGGGATTCCTATGGCGAATGGCCATCGATCGCCGGTGACCGATTGTTCACCAACATCGTGATGATGGGCATGGGTGAACCCCTGTTCAATTACGAAAATGTGGCCAAGGCCTTAAAGATCATTATGGACGGCGACGGCATCGCCATTTCCAAACGTCGCATCACGCTGTCCACATCGGGCGTGGTGCCCCTGATCGAACGATGCGGCGCGGAACTGGGCGTCGGCCTGGCGATCAGCCTGCACGCCGTAAACGACGAACTGCGCGACGAGATCATGCCGATCAATAAAAAATACCCCTTGAAGGAATTGCTTGCCGCCTGTCGCACATATCCCGGGTCCAGTAACGCACGGCGCATTACCTTCGAATACGTGATGCTGAACGGCATCAACGATTCCGCCGCCGA
>Ga0316204_10007601_pt1 | contig 15695 bp, 19 predicted proteins | sample 6monrhotite_MG_2_FD_205661 | JGI IMG/M metagenome (GOLD analysis project Ga0316204, IMG submission 205661) | Microbial mat bacterial communities from mineral coupon in-situ incubated in ocean water Damariscotta River, Maine, United States -... | ecosystem: Environmental > Aquatic > Marine >... | reverse complement strand
TCAAATCCTGCACTTGGTGGTTAATCGTGACCTGCAAATCTTTTCTGCAAGCTCCGAGTCCTTTATCCCTGCCTTTACTGACCGCCCAGTTACCCCTGCAAACGCCATAGTGAAGCGTCAGACGCCATTTGGGTGTTCTCCTATGCGACCCCAGCCGTTTGATGGCGCAACGCTTTATACGCAAGCCTCTGGCAAGATGCTGGGTTCTTATGTCTACAGTGAGGTGGAGCAAGCCTACAACACTGAGAACGTCTCTGTGACCGCACAACACTTGATGCGCGACCCTATTCAGTCTGCAAGCATTAAGGGTGGTTTTGATCGAGCAGAGTCTTACTGCTTTATGGTCAATGATGACAATACCGTTTCTATTTTCTACTCTTCTCGTGGCGACAAGAGAGCAGGGTGGATGTTGTGGGATACGCCTGGCAAGTTTCATAGTGTCTGTTCTGTAGATCGCAATGTGTATGCCATTACAATTCGGGACGATGGTGATGGCACAGACTCTTACTTCCTTGAGAAGTTCAACACTGAAATGCCAATGGACTTCTGCGGTGAGTTTACTGGGACTGCTGGTGTCTTTACTGTTAGCTCTCAGTTTAGCAATGGTGCTGTCGTAAAGGTGGTTAGCGGCACAGACTATCTGGGTGAGTTTACTGTGTCTGGCGGTCAGGTAGATGTGTCATCTGTTAAAGAAGTTACTACTGCCTACATTGGGTATCAGTTTGATCCTATCCTAGAGACAATGCCTATCGATGCGATAACATCTGGTGGCCCTATAACGGCTGGTCCTCGTAAAATTGATATGGTTACTCTCGATCTTGAGGACACACTGTCTGCCGCAGTCAATGGCAAGGATATGATTATTAGAAATACTACCGATGACTTTTCACTTGATAGGAATAAGTTTACAGGTAGGAAAGAATTTAGGTTGATTGGAATTGGTCGTGACCCTACTGTTACTGTTACGCAGTCTGTTCCATTCGACTTGCAGATTAATGGTATGGTAATTGAGGTAACATTCTAATGGAACCAACAACATATTTAGCAATGGCGGCAGTATCTTCAATAGCGGGACTTGGTGCTGGCAAAAAAGCCGCTAAAGCCGCTAAACGAGCCGCCGCGCGTCAAGCTCAAGAAATTGAGTTTCAGCGTTTTCAGGTAAGAGAGATTGCAACACAACAGCATCTTAATCGAACAGAGCAGTATGCTCAGACCGCTTCTCAGAATAGAGCCGCCGCCGCTTACATGGGGCGCAGTGATCGAAGCATTGAGGCACTTCGTAGGCGTGAGGCCGCATTATATGGCCGTGATGTAGATCGCATTCGCACACAAGAAGAACGAGAGGTAGCAAACCTCTACAGTCAAGCTAGGTCAGTTCGCGCTGGTGGTAGGGCCCAAGCATCAGCAATTAAGGCTCAAACTTACGGAAGTCTTCTTAGCACCGCAATGACTGCGGCGGCGATAGCATAGGTAAATCATGGTAGAAATTAAAAGAACTCGTCCAGGTCAATCTGTTCTTAACAAAAGAATTGGTGTTGTAAATACGCGCACCAATAAACAGGACCTATACAAAGCACAAGCTGAGTCTTTCTTCAACATAAGTCAAAGCGGATTAAAAATTGCCGCCCAGTTAGGGCAGGAAAAAGCTAGAGAGTATGCTCTTGGTGCGCCGTTGGATGCTCGTGATGAAAACGGCACATTGATTCCAGCTAAAATGCCAGAAGATGTTTGGGTTGGTCGTGCTGGTCGTGCAGATGCAAAAGAAATTTTAGATAAACGCTATATGCTAAAAAGCAAAATTGATATTGATGATTTTGCGCAACGGGCTCTTATAAGAAACCCCCAAAATCCTGATCAAGTTAAAAATGATATAACAAATTATATCTATCAAACCCAAAAAGTATTAGAAGATCAGGGGGATATTATTCTTGCTAATGAATTTGGCGAGATGGGGTATGAGACTGCTAGTCAATACACGCTTAAAGCGGAGCAAAACAAAGCAACCCTTGAGTCTAAGCTTGACCTAGACAATGTAATTAATGTTCAGGCAAAAATGGTTAATGATCTTTCTATGAGAGTTGCTAATGGTGACACAACAGTTGCCGAAGCCTCTAGTATCATTGATGGTATGGCAAAAGACAGCATGGCCTTTTATGGGCAAACGGTTGCTGGCTCTAATGACTTTCGCCGTAGATTTAAGTTGGCCGCTTTTGAAAAAAGTGTAACTGCTAACTTTGTTAACTTGAGCGAAAGTCAGGTAGATAGAGTTATTATTGACCTTATGGCTTTAGACCCCAAAAGTCCTATTGCAAAAGCAAAGCCAGAACTGTTTAAGTTGTATCAAGATATGGACCAACAAACGCGCGGTGCGGCTGAGTCCCACATGAGCAGTGTAAGAGTTAAACTTATAAATGACCGCAAGGAAGAAAAAGCCTTACTTGAGATTAGTAGAAAAATTAGCGGTGGAACCGCTACATCAGCAGAACTAGATACTTTTCTTCGAGCCAATGGTCTTTCTGGAGAGAACAGATACGCTACTCCAGAAAACAGAGAAGAGGTTGTTGGTTATCTCAAGCAAGCTGGTTCTTTAGACACTCAGTTAATTAGTGATGTTCGATTTATTTTAAGCGGAAACAGTCTTAACACCCGAGAAGCTCCCAACAAGGACATACAAGTTTTACAGTTTGCCTTTGCCGCACTGCGTAATGATACTTCTTTCAGAGGTAGACCACAGTTTAACTCTCGTATGGGTTTAGAAATTGAAGAAGTTAGCAAGCTACAAAACCTGCAAAATGCTTTTGACCAGGGGCCAGAACGCTTTGGCTCAACACTTAATAGAATCCAGAACACTCAAGCCAGTTACGATTTAATCAGCACTATTGTTGGCTCAGAATACGCTGGTAAAGATACAGATACAATCGCCGCAAAGATTCTTGCCCATTCCAGTTTTGATGAGATGTCTGCGGAGGCTAAAAGAGACATGAAGAATGTTCTTTTGGACTCCATTATTTTAACTGGCAGTGCAAGGGAGGGTATTGAAAAGACTCGTGAGGAATTCGAAAAATACTATACAGAGTCTAACTATAGTGAAGGCCTGACGCGGGATGCTCCAGAAGAAAGATTTCCAGAATTAGCACAGGACAAAGACCATCGCCATAATTTTTGGTCTTGGGCATTAGACAGCTTTAAGGGAGATCGCAACAAACGTGGTCAATTCTATGTATCAGAACAGGAAGCGCAGGAGTTTGCTCCACGCAATCCATTCAATAATTATGTAGATAATGTATTATCATATTCTACAAACCCCTCTCTTACTGTTGATGATGTTTGGCTTGATACAGAGGTTGGTCTTACAGACAAAGAACGAGTTGTTTATACTCTTCGTGAAAGAAAAACCAACAACCCAGTTATGTTTGGAAACGGTAGCCAAGTAAAAATAGACAGCAATCATTTTCAAAACTTATTGAAGGTTGAAGCTTTACGCGATAAAGAATTTGAGTCTCGCTTAGCGTTTGGTGCAGAGGAAGCAGAGGCTATTGCTTACTCAATGGCTGGATACATTGGGCAACGCCCTGGCAATACTATTCTTGGCATGATTAGTAAGCAGGTTGACAGAATCAGACAAACCCGAAGACGTGATGATGAGCTTTTGTTTGCCTCTCCAGAATACTTGCAGGGTAAAGTTCTTGATTTCTTTGACAGACCAGACGGTGTAGATAACAGATATATTGATTCTGACGCATCTTTTAACTTGAATCGAAAGGCAAGGGAAGTTCTTTTGGCTGGGCCATCTGGGAAGGGTAAGTAAGTGAGAGACAATTATATCAAGGGTTATGGAAGCAATTCTATTACGTTAAAAAAAGACCCGACATTTTCAGAAAGTTTTAGCGCGGCATTTGGTTATCAATACTCTCCCATAATTAGGGCAAGCCAAGAGCAAATGATGTTTGGCAGTGCCGAGGTTGACCCTGGCTTTAATCCCCTTATGGATATTGAGGGATACGAGGGCTTCGAAGAAGAGTTAAGTCGTGCAAAAAACAGAGGCCATTCGGACTTTATTAAAAAGGGGTTGGATGTTAATCGACAATATCGAGGCACACTAGCTGAAGCCGATTTCTTTTCTGGTGCGCTTGTTGCTGGGTTAGTCGATCCATTAAACTTGGCCTTTGCTTTGCCTGTTGTTGGTCAGCTTGGTTTGATTGCAAAGGGTGGTATGGGCGTTAAGCAAGCATTGGCGGCAAGTGCAGGAGGTGGTTTTGTTGCTGGTGGAGTATCTGAGGGGCTTCGCGCACCGTTTGATCCATTAAACACAGAGCAAGAAACTGCGCTAAACCTTCTTACTACCACCGCATTCAGTAGCGTATTGGGCACAATCCCTAGTGCGGCCCGAAGTGTTTCTGGCAGTTATGCTAAGTCTGCTGGCAAATTGCGAGATTTAACTCGAGGAGAAATGGGCGACGAGCTAGATGGCCTTAAGATTACAAGAGTTCAGACAGACATAGACGCAACTGTTGCTTCTACAAAAACTGGCATTGTTATAAATGAAACCAAGTTAGATAAAGACTTTGATCGCAAGGCTTGGGTAAACACTGCCGATACTCCAGTGGGGGTTGTTCCTATTCCAGAAAACTCATTCAACTCAGCTAAAGAGTATGGTGACTTTTTGGTTCATGTGGAAGCCCTTCGCAAAACTTCTAAAAGACAGCCAGGTGAAGAACAGTCAGTCTACACTAATAGAATTAACCAAGAAGCACTTGACCGAACATACTCTGGCTATGGTTTAAAAAGCACTCCGTTTGTTGATAGCATTTGGTTTAAGTTAATACCAACACCAGGCAAAACAATCTTGTTAGATCCAGATGTTCCCAACTGGGTTAAGCGTTCTTATCAGTTAATGGAAGGCAATGGCGCAATGGCAATGGAGCGAAACATTGCTGGCAAGGGAACGCAGTCTATTCGTCAGCGCATACCTGTATATACTGTAAGGGCGCGATCTTTAATTGAGTCTGTTCGTCGTGAATATAACATGGAAGTTAAAGGGCGTGAGGCTACACAGCAAATCGCTGGCATAAACCTTGATGACAAGAAAACAATGATTGGTCTAAAGGGTGACTTTGACAAGTGGTTTGAAAGAACACTAGATCGGTTCATTGAGGCTAGTGACCCGCGCAAACGTGAAAAACTTTACGCCACTGCTACCGATGCAGAAAAGAAAGCATTTGAGTTTGTTCGCACTTGGTATGATGACTTTCTGCAAAGCAGTCAGGATGTTGGCTTGCTTCGTAATGTTAAAAACATTGATAAGTTTCTTGCCAAAGCCAAGTTAGACTTGGAGGCACTTCGTATGCGCCAACAAGACGTAGATACTGGAACTGTAAAAGATTCTGTAGATGCTAATGGTGTGAAGTTATCTGAAAGCCTTATTAAGCAATCAGATGAGCTAGAAAGAGATATTAAATACTATGAGGGCTATAAGAAGTATTATGCTGGCTCCCGTAGCGACTATGTGTTTCCAATCTATTACGACAAGCAACTTTTATCTACTGATGTAGGCGCCAGAGAAAAACTAACTGACATTTTTGAAAAACACCTGTTAGGCGAGTCTTTTATCTGGGATGCTAACAATGACGTTTGGACAGCCAAAGCACCAGACTTTAATGCTAGGGAACGCGCAGAGCAAATGCTGGCAAACATTCTGGAAGAAAACCCAGATGACTTGATGACTACCTCTGCCTCCCCTGTTGGCGGCAAACACTTGCGTCACCGTGTTCTTGATATTCCAGAGCATGAAGTTAAAGACTTTATTATTAAAAATGAAGCAGTGTTTTATACCTATGCTCAAAAGATGGGGCGTAGAATTGAGTGGCAACGAAACTTTGGCGACGAAAAAATTGATTCAATACTTGATCGTCTTGAGTCTGACATGCGAGCTAAAGGCTTAGATGAAAACAAAATTGGTAAAGTTCGGACAGCTTTCTTGGGTGATTATGAGCGCGTAATGGGCCAACACATTCGCGACCCAGACCGCCTTGATAACCAAATAGCTCGCGCCATTAAGGAGACCGCAGGTCTTACCTATCTACACTCTGCTGGTCTTTCTAGCATTACCGATACAGCAATGCTGGTTTTTGAGCGTGGATTCAAAAACACCCTACTTCCACTGATTGATAAAGACGCTCGTGCTGTCTTTATGACAAATGCAAAAGATATTGACGCTACTGTAGATCAGACTGGTTTGTTGCAGGGATTAATGCAAGACAGATACATTGGTGATTCTATTCGTGGCATTCAACCAAATGCTGTCGAGCGCATCTTTAATCCAATTACTAATGCTTTCTATAACATTCCTTTGGTAGGCAATAACCTTGGTGGCGTTACTCGATATGGTAAAATTGTAGATGGAACGTTTCGCCAGTCTGAGTTAATTAGAATGTCTCGTGATGTGGCAAACAATAGTGCCAAGGCAACCGACGTTGAATATCTTGCGAGATACGGTATTGATGAACAGACTGCACGTCGAATTGCAAACCTAGAGGGAGCATGGGAGCCAGATGCTAGTGGTCGTTTTTTCTATGCTAATAAAGATAAGTGGCCAAAGGAAACACAGGCGGATAGAGATCTAATTCTTACTTGGGATACTGCTATGAATAGTGGTGTTGCTAATACCATTATGCACGCTACTTCCTTTGACAAGCCGCTTATTGTAGATGGTTTGACTTATGTGAAATGGTATCCGTGGATGGAGAAGCTAACATTCGGTAAATTAACTCCTGATCCAAAAGCAAGCACAGCTACAGTTCCTTATGCAAGACTAGAAAGTGGGATGTTGTCATTTCCATTCCAGTTTATGAACTTTACCCTTGCCGCAACAAACCGCATTACAGCGCAGGTATTTGATCCATCTCGACAGTATAGATTGCAAGGTGCGATGGCTTTGTTTGCGATGTCATATCTTTCATTGCAACTAAAGAAACCAGATTGGTGGTTTGAAAGTAAAAGCAACACAGAGCTTATGATGCGTGTTGCCGACCACTCTGGTGTGTTTGGCGTTTACTCTGATTTGTTCTACATGGGTCTTCATGGTGCCATTAGCATGGGGGCTGTTGATGAGGATAATGATTACCTTAAAGGTAAATATAAGCCTACCCCTGGAGATGCCTTGTTTGAACCACTTGGTGCTGGCCCTGGTATGGTGCGTGACTGGGTTCTTGCAACGGAAGATTTGTTAAGCGGCAATACAGAAGATGGCAAAAGCAAACTTTATTACTCAACCCCTAGCCTACCCCTGTTAAAGGTAATGGGAATGGATCAAGACTTCAAAGAACTTTATATGAAATAGACTTTATGTTAGGATGCAGACATGACGATTTTAATTAGTGATAACAGCCCTCGTATCTCGTATACAGCCACAGCAGGGCAGACTGTATTTACAGTTCCGTTTGAGTTTTTTGATAACTCAGACCTGAATGTGTATATCAATGATGTGCTACAAACAATTACCACCAATTACACTGTGGCTGGTGGAGATGGATCAACGGGAACGGTAACATTAGTTACTGGTGCTACTGTTGGTGATGTTGTTGTTATTACTCGTGACGTTACACTAGAGCGCGTTACTGATTTTCCTACCTCTGGCCCGTTTCAGGTTGCATCCCTAAACGTAGAGCTAGACAAGCTGGTTGCTATGGTTGCTGACCTGCAAGACCTGGCAAACCGTGGCCTTCGTCTTTCTGACTCAGATGTTACGGAGCGACTTACACTTGCGGCTACTAATGAACGCAAAGGAACGGTGCTTGCGTTTAATGCAACAACTGGTGCTGTTGAGGTTGGCCCAACTATTGCTGACACAAACACTGTAGCACAAATCAAGGCTGATATTGCCACGGTTGCTGGCATCTCAGCTAATGTAACTACTGTTGCTGGCATTTCTGCTAATGTAACTACTGTTGCGGGTGTTTCTTCTGATGTAACTACTGTTGCTGGCCAGACCACCAACATGCAAAACATCACCGATAACCTTAGTGCTGTGCAAAATGCCGCTACAAACGCCACAAACGCCGCTACAAGCGCATCTAACGCGGCTAGTAGTGAGACTGCCGCCGCGTCCTCGGCCTCCTCTGCGGCCACCTCAGAGGCTAATGCGGCTACATCAGCCACAAACGCATCTAACTCAGCTTCTTCTGCCTCTTCTTCTGCTTCTACTGCTACAACTAAAGCATCTGAAGCGGCTACCAGTGCTACAAACGCGGCAACCAGCGAGACTAATGCTGGTGCTTCTGCTACTGCGGCGGCTAGTTCTGCTAGTAGTGCATCTACAAGTGCGTCTAATGCGGCAACTTCAGCTACAAACGCATCTTCTTCTGCATCTAGCGCGTCTTCTGCTCAGACTGCGGCTGAAGCAGCCCGTGATAGTGCGCTCGCCGCCTTTGACAACTTCGACGATAAGTATCTTGGAGAGAAGGCATCTGATCCTACACTTGATAATGACGGGGATGCCCTAGTAGCTGGTGCGCTTTACTTCAATACAACCGACGATGTAATGAAAGTTTATACTGGGTCTGCTTGGGTTGCGTCTTATGTGTCTGGTGATGGCTTTGCTAGTCTTACAGGCGCTACGTTTACTGGCGACGTTACAGTCCCTAACCTTATTACTGCTGGTAATGTAGATGGACGGGATGTTTCTGTTGATGGAACCAAGCTCGATGGCATTGAGGCTCTGGCTGATGTAACAGATACAGCAAACGTAACCTCTGCTGGTGCGGCTATGCTAACGGGTGCTACGTTTACTGGTGGAGTAACAGCCACAACATTTACTGGCGATGGCTCTGCCCTTACAAACTTGCCTTCTGGCGGTAAAGTATTGCAGGTGAAAAATTTTCACGACACCTCTCACGCCACTTATGCCGTTAGCGTGTTTACAGCTACGCCTCTAAGCTTGAGCTTTACGCCCTTATCTTCCACATCTAAACTTTATATTACAGTCAATACTTTCTTGGGTAGCACTTCTGGCTCTGGTGAGGGTGTGGCGGCAAAATTGTATCGAGACGGTAGCGTCGCCTCGCAAATCGGTCCAAATACTTTTTCTGCTCACGGTGCTTTTGCGGGATATACAGGTGACACTAGAGCGCCTGCTGGAGTTTCTTTTACAGTTGAAGAAAGCCTAGGTTCTACAAGTGCTGTAACTTACAATCTAAGAATTAGAGGGTTTAGTTCGAGCTTCCCAGTGGGATATAATCGAGGAAACGGTTATACTTCAGACACCACTGGACACTGGACTACCACCAGTTCAATTACAGTTATAGAGGTAGAACAATGAGCATAATTGATAAGGCTTCGGCCATTAAATCTTTGCACCCTACATCAGAGTTTGTGCTGTCAAATGATACTGACTTGCTTTGGTTGTCTGATGACATTGCCAAGCCAACCGATGCCGAGATTGATGCAGAGTTGGCTCGCTTGCAAGCAGAGTATGACGGGCAACAATATGCTCGTAACCGCAAAGAAGAATACCCGCCTATTGAGGATTACTTAGATGCTATTGTTAAGGGCGATGAAGTCCAGAAGCAGGAATACATTGATGCGTGTTTGGCCGTCAAAGCCAAGTATCCAAAATCGGAGACACAATAAATGACTAAGACAAGAGACATTGATGCCGCATCTGACACAGATACACCAAAAACAATCTTAGATATTTAGAGGTTTATTATGGAATTTATTATCTCAAACTTTACAACTTACGGAAGCTATGTAACGGCAATCATTTCTGCCGCTTCAATCATTGCGGCTGTTACACCCACACCAAAAGATGATGAGGCTGTATCAAAGGCCAAAGCATATGTCGCCAAAGCCTACAAGCTGATTGACTTCTTGGCTCTAAACATCTTGAAAGCCAAGGACAAATAAAATGAACAGCACGCAGGCCCAATTAGAAGCACACGAAAAAGAATGTGCTATGTTTCGTAAGATGATGGATGAGCGTTTAACTAACTTACATTGGCGTATTACTTGGGCTTGTATGGGTGGTGGTGCTTTAATCTCCGCTTTGTTTAGTGTCTGCGTGGCGATTTTATTCAAGGTCAACTAGTGACCCGCGCGGCCTCTTGGCTAAAAGATAATGAAGGCTGGAAATCTTTTCTGGCCTTTATTTATGCGCTTATCTGCGTGTTTGATTTTATTGTTGTGCCGATCTGGATTGGTCTTAACCGCCCCAGCAATGAAAGCATTGACCAAAGACTTCATCAAATACATACGCACGAGATGGGTAATGATATTGCCAAGGAAATGGTTAAGCCGCTAACATATCAGCACGAGCCATTTACCCTGAAGGGCGGCGGCTTGTTTCATCTTTCATTTGGTGCGCTTCTTACTGGTAGTGCCCTATCAAAACGATTGGATTGATAATGTTTATTAAACAAATTCTAAACTTCTTTACAGATTCTAGTGAAGTTACTAGCCTTGCTTCTCACTCTCAAATGCTAACCAAAAACTTTAGCTTGGCAGAGATGGTAAAAAGCCAAACAGCATCTCGCCTTGGCATTGATAACACCCCCTCTCCAACGCATGAAAAAGCTCTAAAAGTCTTGTGTATACACATCCTAGAGCCGTGTAGAAAACAGTTTGCCCGTAGTATCACCCCTTCATCGGGCTACAGAAGCAAGGAATTGTGCAAAGCAATCGGCAGTAAGGCGACTAGCCAACACACCAAAGGTCAGGCAGTAGACTTTAAGGTGCCTGGCGTTTCTAACCTTGTGCTTGCTGAATGGATACGAGACAATCTTGAGTTCGACCAACTCATCTTAGAGTTTTACAATCCCGACGAACCTAACGCTGGCTGGGTGCATTGTAGCTACAGAGCAGATGGAAAGAATAGAAAAGAATTTCTTTCTTACAATGGCAAACGCTATACCAAAATAAAATAGGGGCCAGCCTCAGGAGGATAGCTGACCCCCTGCCAGGGAGAAAGGGAATCGACCTGGCACTTCTTTTTATAGACAATTATAGAAACACTGTCTAGTTTTAAGCTATGAACAACTGAGGAGTGGCTCATGGACTTACAAGTATTAGACGGTGAAGAAGAATTAGATTTTAAGATGTATATTGTTAAGGGCGAAAAGGGTCAGCCCTTAATTGTATTAGAGTTCGGTGGCATCGAGACGATGGAACGAGCAGAGATTTTGGCGGAAGAGATTTATCAAACTCTCATTCCTGAAGAAGATAAAGTAATTAACTAGGAGTAAAGACTATGGCAGGCAAAGAAATCCCAGAAGAGATTCTTCTTTCATGCGTTGAAATGTATTACAAGATCGGTAGTGAGCAGGGTGCGGCAAAGGCATTGAACTTGTCACGCTCTACATTCCGTCACCGATTGTTGGTTGCCCGCAGGAAAGGGCTTATGGACGAAGCGGTCGTTGAGACAGACACATACAAAAAGAACATCCTCCCACCCAGCGACGAGCCGATCGAAGACATCATCGACCACCTGACAAACAGGTATGTGACCCGTATGGAACACGTCGATGCGAAACAATGGCAACGAGTGTCAATGAAGTCAGACGAGCCAATTGGTCTGCTCTGGTTTGGCGACCCGCACCTTGATGACAACTACTGCGACTGGCCTGTCTTGCGGCGGCACGTTGACTTGGTAAAAAACAACGAGGGCATTTATGGTTGCGGTCTTGGTGACTACCAGAACAACTGGATTGGTCGCCTGTCTCGATTGTATGCCGAGCAGGATACATCTCACCATACTGCTTGGCGGTTGGTTGAATGGTTTGTTCGTGAGATCAATCCCCTTATCCTCATTGGTGGCAACCACGATATGTGGTCTGGCCCAGGTGATCCATTACAATGGATGACTGAGCCTCACACTATCAACGAGGACTGGTCTGCACAGATTGCTATTGAGTTTCCTAACGGGCAAGAGTGTAAGATTCATGCGGCCCACGACATGCCAGGGCATAGCCAATGGAACCCATTGCACGGTCAGAAGAAGATGGCAATGTTCCGAAGCAACGCACACCTATACATTGCTGGTCACAAGCACAACTGGGAACTAGCCCAGATGGAGCAGGTGGAAGAAGGTCATGTATCTTGGCTTGCCAGGGCGCGTGGTTACAAAGCGCACGACACCTATGCAATGGTGCGTGGGTATGAAGAACAAAACTTTGGTCAGGCTATCTTGCAGGTAATCAATCCGAAGACAAAGACTCCAGAAGGTTTCAGTCATTGTTTTGTTGATGTTGAGACTGGCGTTGAGTTTCTCAACTACCTTCGTTCTTCCACAAAGTAGTAAACCTTTTAACCGAGAGGTGGACGCAAGGCTCATCCTTGTGGTCTGCCCCTCGGGGTTTTCTGCGCTTCGGGTAGCTTAATCCCTCATTCTCCTTTGTTAGTTTCATATAGGCGCACTCGTCTGCCCACCGAACCACAAACAAAGATGGCATACCTGTTATTTCGCTCATTGAGAGCATGTTTTTATATTTGTTAAGGCTGATAAAAATCGTATCGTATCTGAAGCGATTGGTTGATCGAACCCTTACCTCACAAAACGCAACGCCCTGGGGCAATCCATCTACAACTCCCCTTGTTAGAATGAAATCAGCATAACTAAACCCAGACATTTTTTCTGCGTCACACTTCCAAAGTTCTTTTACTTTGTTGATGATTTCTATTTCATTATTTAGGTCTGATTGGTATTCGTATTTCCAGCTCATAGCGTTCCCTTTCAATTAGTGAACTGGCGAGGGGAAAAATCGAAAACCCTCGCCAGTCCTTTCCCTGTGGAGCTATGACCAGGGAAATTATTCTACGTCCATGTCTTCGACGGGACGCTTATCAAACTCTCTCATATACTTTAGTCCCAACTGGACAATGTTTTCCAGCTGGTTTCGTGTAACTACTACAACAAAGAAATCGTTACCATGCTTGACGCACATCTCTGCGGGAAACCGTTGCATTGGTGATGGTCGTATGTAGCACAGATCTGGTGTATCTGAAGCAGTAGTTGTTTCAAACTTTTCATCATCTGACATATTGCACCGTCATCTTTCTGATTAAGTCTTCAAGGCTTTCGTCTGTCATTCGTATTTTGTGCCCTATTTTTACCACAGGAACGCCATACTTTCGACACAGTTTCTTAACGTCTTGAGGGGGGACGGTCAATGTCGCCCCCACCTCTTCGATCGTTAGCAACTTAGAACGGGATTGAGTCGTCGACTGGTTGCTGTTGTTGTCCATTGGGGGCACCGCCTTCCATCTTATCGCTAAAGCTCAGTGACATATAGTTCATGTTGTCTTTTGACTTGCGCCATGCGGCTACTCGTCGTGTTCCAACTGGCCCTGTATAGTCAGGGGCTTTGTCACTTGTCTTCTTTTCGTTGGGAAAGAGTGTCCCAGTCTTTTCGTAGATGTCCATGATTACACGGCCATCAGGGAGTGTGGACTTTGTGACAATGACTTGCGAGTCTTTGCCATTGTTGTTTGCCTTACCAGACAAGATCATCTGGTGGTTCTCACGGGGTGGGAATACCGCCCCGCTATCTGTGTTATCGTATTGGCTCATTACCATTCTCCATTCGTAGGTTTACTATCCGCCGCATATTTGTTGTCGTGCTCTCCCAGGAACACATCAGCATTGAAACCAAGGTGCGACAATGCCTTGGTCAGCCCATCTGTGACAGCCATCTTGGGTGCGTCTTCTGCAATGCGTTCCTTCTTGAAGAAGGTTCTGCATCCAGTGAACGGCCCAAAGCTGTTCTCATCACACCCATGCCACACTGTAACGTGCGCCAAGAATGCGACATCACCATTCGACATGGTGATTGTTTCTGTTTCTGACTTCCATCCCCAGCCCTGTCCTACTGGGCCGAAGGCGCGTGTTGCCTCCCGCACCTGATACATCGGGTCAATGCTAGTGAATGAACGTGAGCCAAAGCTCACCTTTTTAAGATACTGCCCATCAGATTGTGCAACACTATCCCATACTTTCATGTTATCATTAGTCACTGTGTTTCTCCTTCACGGTTTCTGGTCGGTGCGTCTACTCCCGCATCGGCCAGTTTGTATTCAGCATACTTTTTTCCTGACTTACGGACGGTCTCAATTAGATTCCCGTCTGATCGTAGGTCGTGTATGCGACTAGCCAATCGAAAGCAACCGAAGTGGTTGAGCGCATCCATTGGCGAGATGCTGTTGCCTTCTTCCAAGTAGGAAAGAATCTTGTCATTTTGCGTTACGTTATCCATCTGTATACTCCTTGTTTACATTGATGCGTAGTGAGCCGTTCTTGGCTCGTTTGAGGGTAACAACGTCTGAGTAAACTTCCCTTTCGTTTGTTGCTACCATTGCTTTGAGTTGCTTCTTAGCAGACTCATGCTCCTTTGCGGCTTGCATTGTCGAGACATACTCATGCGCTTGGTGCATAAACTCGTTGTCTTGTCGTGCGTCCCGCGCCACCATATCGTCGATGGCAATCTGGTCGATGCCTGTCGTGATGTGTGGCATTGATTGTGGTGGCTCCTCCTGTCGCTCTACATAGCCCCAGAACTCTTTGAGGTGGACATACATTGTGTCGATGTATCCCTGGTCTCTTGCAACCTTCACATACTCATAGCGTCGGTTGCCAAACAGGTTTGCAAAATACATATACTCTAGCTTGGCGACTTCCATGTATAGCTGTAGCTGTGGCATGTAACGCTCTAGCTGTTTACGCATGTTGTTCATCTCAAAGGTATGCTTCACCTCCAGCCCCATACGTTCTCCGTGATACCAGAACTCACCGTCCAGTGTGCCACGGCATGGCACTGATCCCCATTTGTAGTGGTAACGCACTTGCTCTTGCACCTCCACGCCCATGTCTTTTTTGAACAGGCCAATGTTGAATGGCTCTGTCCAGATACCCAATTGCACTGGCAGGACATCGGACAGGTCATCGCGATCACGATACCCCATCTTGTCCAGCCAAAGCTTGTGCCAATCACCGTCCATTATTCGCAATGCACAGCTACCTCCAATGGTTTGTCGGCGCAATTCGTCTTCTGCTTTTTCGTTCATATCTGTCATGTTTGATCCCTTTCACTATCAAATCTAATCAGTTTGATCATGTTTGTCCAGCTATATTTACTAGCTTGGCGTGTCTTCTTTGAAACAAAAACCCTCCTTGATAAGCATGAAGTCGCTGTCTTTGTCTTCAATGTAGGTTTTCATCAAACGATTTTTTCCAAGATCTAAAACCGTTTCGCATTGGCTCCTTGTTCGATGTAAGCCTAGCTCTATGTTGGTGCATTTAGTGTTCGGAACATTAAGGTCTACAATCGCACAAAATAAAATAACTGCATTAAACATTTCTAAGTAACCTCTCTTTTGCTTTCATTGGAATGCGAATCAGGACGTTGCCCATGTGGACGTTAAGCTTTCCGTCTTGCATCATTTGCTTAGTCATTGCGATATGTTCGTCGCACTTCTCTATAGTCCAGCCCATTGTCTCTGGCTTAGACTTGTCACCTTTGGGCCGCTCCTTGTCTTGCCCCTCGTAAGTAACATTAAACTTTGCGTCTAAGGATTTCTGCCTAGCAATAAAATCTGAAGCAACTTTAGAAGCATTCTTAGACACCATTGCTGGTAGAAACCAAACACGATAAGAGTTTTCTTGAACGCACTTGTCCCACACTTTGTCCAGAAGCAGTTCGAATGTCTCG